>ENA-ORCQ01000284-ORCQ01000284.1-marine-metagenome-genome-assembly--contig:-NODE-284-length-15937-cov-4.296469_pt1 | contig 15937 bp, 9 predicted proteins | sample MGYA00237780_ERZ508510 | MGnify/ENA primary metagenome ERZ508510 (study PRJEB26181, sample SAMN06268981) | marine metagenome | isolation source: Tt an E2 anaerobic enrichment on eucalyptus from sediment...
TTGAAGATAGCCATCGATAAAATACCTGATTTAATTATCACCGACCTTATGATGCCTAAAGTTAACGGATATCAATTGTGTAGAAGCCTTAGAAAAGATGAAAAAACGAGTCATATTCCAATAATCATGTTGACAGCAAAGGCTGACGAAGAAGATAAAATTCTTGGCCTTGAAACAGGTGCTGATGATTATATTACCAAACCATTTAGTGCCCGCGAATTAAAAGTTAGAGTTAATAACCTGATTGTTCAAAGAAGACTTTTACGTGAAAGGTTTAAGAATACAACCTTAATAAAACCATCCGAGGTATCAGTTGTAACGGCTGATCAAACTTTCCTTGAAAAAGTGATTCAGTCGATTGAAGCAAATATCGAAAACCAGAATTTTTCTCCCGAATCACTGGCTAAAGAAGTAAATATGAGTGTTTCACAACTCAATAGAAAATTAAATGCATTGATAGATCAACCTGCAGGACAACTCATGCGCTCGTTAAGATTGCATCGTGCAGCAGATTTACTAAAACAAAAAGCAGGAACAATAGCTGAAATCTGTTATCAACTCGATTTTAATGATCCTGCATATTTTTCAAGAGCTTTTAAAAAACAGTTTGGTTGCAGCCCTACTGAGTATATTAAAAACTAACGCTTTTATTCTTAATAGTCATAATTATCCAGTTTTACCTGATAAGGAGCGCTTGCTGCGGATGATTCCAATAAATCAAAAACTACGATGGTATAAAATACTGTAGAGTATTCTCCTTCAATGAGGTTATCCTGAAATCTAATCGCACCTCTGTTATTAGCTGAGTAAATCAGATTGCCTCGTTGGCTACTCGAAAATGATCGGTATAATTCGTATCGGCCAAAATCAAGGTCGGTATTTCTTGTCCATGATAGTTTTATTTCAAAAGTAGAGATATTATAATTGTAACTAATAGAATCAAGATTTAAAGTGCTTGCTGTCGGAGGATAATTAGGAATGTTTATTTCAACATTATTACTTGTTGTAAAATTTCCATGCACATCAAAAACCACTAGTTTATAATGGTAATTTTCTCCTTCCGACACAGGAAAGTTTTCAAATTGTGTTTCTTCACGATCTGTTGTAGAAAAAATCTGCGTGCCAAGACTTTCAGCATTATCTGATCGGTACAATTCATATTTTTCAAAATCATCATCTTCATTTTTATCCCAGTTCAAGTAAACATAAATACCTTCATTCCAACCATATAACTCACTATAAGATGGAGGAATTACGGGCATGTTGATCTGAACCTTATTACTTTGGGCAAAGTATCCATTGGTGTTAATAACCAGCAATGAATAATAATAAGTTTTTCCTTCTTCTGTATGAGTGTCTTCAAAAGTCAGGTTATTTTTTTCGTTTGTTAAGTAGATAACTTCACCTAAAACATCCTTATTCTCTGATTTGTAAAGTTCATATCTTTCAAAATTTGAATCTGGATTTTGCGACCATGACAAATAAACAATATCATCTTCAACTCCGTTAAGTGTGCTTGCAGTTGGGTAATCTATCGGAATATTAATTTCAACAACATCACTTCTAACACTGGTTCCTTCATTATCTATCACTGCAACCCTGTAAAAATAACTTTCTCCTTCGTTCACTTCATTATCAGTATAACTGGTGTCATTTGCAGCCATGGTATTATGAATTACGATTCCAAGAGCACTTTCTGAATTTGAACGATAAAGGTCATATCTGAAAAAGTCTGAATCTTGATTTTCTGACCAGTTGAGTATAACTTTACCGTTATTGTATGTTGCAAAAAGTACAGGTTTTGTTGGAGGCAAATTTGGGATTTCAATATTAATAACATTGCTTTTGCTTTCAAGGCTCTTGTTGTCAATAACAATCAAACTATAGAAGTATTTAGTGCCTTCTCCAATTTGATCATCGTTAAAGTTTAAATCAGTTACGTTTGTTGATGAGTATATAACATTCCCCTGAACGCTTTCAGAATCTGAGCGATATAATTCATATTTTGCAAAATCCTCATCCGCAGACTGTGTCCAGGTTAGTTTATTCATTCGATTTTCATATTTGCCTGATAGTTGAACAGGTAAGGGAGGTGTAAGAGGAATCCCAATTTGAACTACATTGCTTCTTGTATTAAAGCCTTCGTTATCAATAACAATTATTCGGTAAAAATATGTACTGCCTTCTTCTGTTTCCGTGTCTGTATAAACAGTATCGGTATTAGTTGGAGTTGAATAAACAATCTCACCCAAAATATCTTCAGATTCTGATCGATACAAATCATACCTGAAGAAATCATCGTTTTGATTTATGGACCAATTTAATACTGCTGAATTGTTTTCCAGCTTTACGTGCAATATACTTGCATCGGGTGGTATAATTGGTATTGTTATTTCAACAACTTTGGTGGTAACTTCTAATCCTTCTGTATCTGTAATGACTAAAGTATAGTAATATGTTTTTCCTTCGAAAACAGTGGAGTCTGAAAATGAAATTATCGAACGGGAAGTAAATTCACTAATCAGTGAACCAAGCAGAGTGTCAGATTGCGAACGAAAAATTTTATAACTATAAAAATCCTGATCAGAATTTTGATTCCAGGTAAGTTTTGCTAATCTCTCCACACTTTCTCCCAAAAGATTATTTTGAGAAGGAAGAACTGGATTTAACTCAATATTGACAGTAAAGGTTTCGATAATATCCTGAGTGGTTGAACCCTGCCATTGTATAACACCATTATTATCAATTGCTTCTGCGGTAAAAACCCTGTTTTCTCCCGGTAAAATTGAAATTGTACCACTTGCCGTATTTCCATTAACTGTTAACTCTTTAGAAACTAAAACCTCATTTTCAGATGTAACTGTTAGAACAACGCTTTGCACGGTTGTAGCAGTTGCACTTTTCAGATTGTTAATAGATGGCAAAGGAATTTGAAAATGAATATCTACTTTAGAACCAGCAAATTCTTCACGTTCACAAGAAATTTGAACAAAACAAAATGATATGATTATTGTAACAAACAGTTTAAACTTATTTTGAAAAAACAATATTGTTTTCATTGCAAAAGTTTTAAGATTAATTTCCTCCCCAGTTAATATTTATGTTTCCCGAAACAGTTTGTTCTTCCTTTTTCCAGGGTTGTATAATAAGTAAAGAAGTCCCAACTCCTGCAGCTGCAATACCTACCCAGGTTAAAGGATTTTTCCAAAATGGCTTTTTCCATACTGTGGCATTATTGTATTTAATAAATTCGTTAAATTGGTTTAACATCTGAATATTAGGTGTGCTTATATAATCGATTTCACCATCCTTAAAATAGGCAACTTCACCTACTTTTAATTCTGGAGTTTCGGTATTTTGAGGAAAAGAAAGATTACCCTGTTGAAGGTAAATATAACCAGAGCCATCGGTATCAACGAAATATAAAGCACGACTGGTGCTTCCACTTTTTACAGAACTTTTTAATCCCCTGGTATTAGCTGAGATAAGTTTTTTAACCACATTAAAAACAGCAAAACCTTCCACTAAATCTATAGAAATTCTGTTCGGATCGTTTTCGTCTTTTAGTATTTTATACCTTCCTGTTTGACTTAAAGTGGTATCCTGGTTGGCGAATAAGCTTATATTTCCTTTTTGGGTTTTACTTTTAAAACTTAATCTTACCCAAATGTTCTTATTAAGTCTTAAAATATCATTGTAATATAGTTTATCATCCAGTTTTACATTTTTCCATACAATGTTACTGCCTCTTTTTAATTTAGCCAGAGATGTTGATTCCTTATTTTGCTCAATTTCCCCATCTTTTATTGTTGCAAGTTTATTTATTACACCCACATTCTTTTCCGTGTTTTGTGCACTTAAATGGTAAAATCCGAAGGTAATTAAGATAAAAGAAAATAATATTGATATGATATTGAATTTATTCATAGGATTTTGTTTTAACTCTGTTTTTATAATAATTTGAAATATTCCAAACCAAATGATATGTTGTAAAATTCTATGTTAAAAATTCTGTTCATTTTTTGTCGTTTGTGATTGGATTCCAGTATATTAGAAAATAACTTTAAGACCATAAAAAACCATAGATTCTATGTCTTCAGAACGAATGTGCCATATTCTTTTTTCAAGTTTAGAATAGAAATAGAAAGTATTGTCAGCCTGATAAAGAAGCAATAGCTTTTCATCGGTAGGCCACTCAAGGTAATTTCCCAGTACAGTTACATTAAAAACAGAGGATAAGGTTCTTCCTTGCCCGTCATTTGCAAAAACTGTAACATTTGTGTTTCCATTTCTAACAGGGTAAAGAGATAAAATGCTACTATCTACTTTTATTTCAATAATATCCGGCAATTCAGAAACTGACCTAAATGAAGCATCTTCAGGTTTAATATCCCTTAGTTTAAAAATGCTATTCTCCGACAAAAGATTTATTTTTAACGGCTTATCATCGATTTTTATCCTTTTGTCAGGAAATCTATTGATCTTTTGCATACCCCAGCTGTCAATTTTTTCAACTACGTTTACTGAAAAGCTGGTAGATATTTGTGTATTTGAGGTATCTTTTGCTGTTACTACAATTGTTGCATTTCCGTTTTGTAATGGAGTTAATTTTATTACTCCTTCTTCAATTGTAGCTTTTACAATATTTTGATTATTAGATGCTACATTATAAAATAAATTGTCGCCATCAGGATCTTCAAAAATTGGAGGTTTAGCATTTAAGTTGTATTCAAATGCCAAGTTATTAATGTCTATTTGCTGGTTGCGAATATTGTTAAGTAGGAGTGGAGGGCGATTTTCAGTTTTTACAATTGATAATTCATTTTCAGAAAAATCCTTTTTTTGTTTTGTAATAAACTCAACTTTAACTTCCTGATATCTATTATTAAGAAGTAATACCCCATAATTGCCGGGTAATAAAAAAACATGTGTTGCAAATAAAATATAATTCAATATCAACCAAAATTTTGTTTGAAAATTCAATTCGGTTTCATTTTGCTTGTTCTTTATACTTAAATATCTAATAGTTAGTCCAATAAAAATTGTGGTAAGAAAAAGCTGTGTGAAGAATTTGTCTAAGATTTCGCTGGCATTGTTACCTGCTTCTCCTCTCGACAATATAATTTGTTCTATAATTTTTGCTTCGGGATTCAAAAAGTTTAATTTTTGATTTATAAAAGGATTGTATTCTGCAAAAAGCAGATTATCGATATTTATTGCTTGAACTAAGATGTATAGTGTGTAAATCTGAACGAAAAGAAAAGCTACCAGAACAAAAATTTTATATCGAGAAATAATCAATTGAAAGCCTTTTGCTATGGTAAGTTTTACATGATTAATTTTTGGGATTCGGATTACGAATAGAAAGATTAATGTCGTAAATATTACAATCAAGGAAACCGGTTCAATAAGTATTAAAAAAGATTGCATAATTACAATGCCTGGAAGAAATCCAATCAAACTGGCTCCTGTATAAAGATATTGATTCAGATCTACAGGAATCTTGCTGAAACCAAGCATATTAAGGTGACTTCTTTCTGCAAGAAATCCTATTGCTATCAGAATTGCACTAATACCCGATAATGAACCTGCGATAATTCCAAAAAATCGGGTAACTACCTTTGTAATGTTTTCAAGCATTTATTTTACCCTTCCATTTAAATTGTATCACTTTATATCGTGAAGCACACCAATACAATTATGCTATTTAAAACTAAAATTCAAATGGTTTTATCGTCCCGAAAAGGTTCCTTTTTGAAATATTATAAGGTTCTTAGTAATTGTTCGGAATATTAACCTAACAGGGTTATATTCTGTAATTTACAATAAAATAATGAAAAATAAAAGATATTGAGGTTTTCTAAACTTGAAGGAAATTGATTTGAGATTGTGTTAATGAAAACAAAAAAGACCACTGCATTTATACACAGTGATCTTCTTTTGGAGTTTGAGAATTAAATATTCCGATATTTTTACTGTTCTTCAGCTTGAGGAAAATGACTAAGGTCATCCATTCTGTTATATATATGACTCCAGATATTTTCTACAGCCCCTCTAAATTCAGCTTGCATTTTTTCTGTTTCCTCCTCTCCTTTGGCTTTTTCTACCAATTCCCAAACACCATCTCTTTCCACATCAAGGGCAGCGTAGTTTTTAAAAGGTGTTGAAACAAAATAATGGGGATTTTCCGGTCCACCCCCGGCAGCACTATACCAAAAACCTCTTTTGTCTCCTTCAGTTTCTTCCATAATTCCGGATATTTCATTTACTATTTTTCGAAAAACTCTCCAGTTATCAACCCTGAAAAAGGTTACCCAGATTACTCCCATTTCGGTAGTGGGAGCTCTGCTAATGTCCGGAATGCTATTGTAATAGTTGTTTTCGCGACTTTGAACATGAGGCACAATTTTTTCCAATGCAATTATTCTGCATTTTTTACCGGCTTCATCTCCGGCTTCGTCAAACTCTGCCCAGTTAGCTATCCTCGATGATAAAGCGTATACAGATCCTTTACCATTGTTTCTTTTCCACATCTGCCATTCCCATTCACCTCCATTTTCCAGATAGCACTCTTTCCATTCTTTTACACCGTCCTCAAAAAGTTTTTCATGACCATTTTTAATGGTAAACTCAGTGACTGATAGTATAAACTTTTCCTGAGCATTTACCATGTTAGTTAAAAGATTAGCGGCAAAAAAGAAAATAAATATCATTGCCATTTGTTTCACGTGCTGTAATGATTGTTTCATCTTAATTTGTTTTAGTTAACACCTACTCTGTTAAAAGGATTTTCGGCAGCTTCCTTAATTGTTGATACAAAGCTACCTGGTTGTAAAATTAATAGCTTGTATTTTTTAAGCAGATGCTTGTATTTTTGAATCATTCTAATTATTCTGATAATTTGATAATTCATTTTTAATTTTAGAATGGCAGAAGTAAATCAAGATCCGTTTTGCATAATATTGAAAAGAATCGCAACATCTTTACTACCTATTTCTTAAGTACTGAAAGATAAAATCTGAGAAAACAATTTTATATTATTTGTGTTACTACATTCTGAAATTAAACAGCTTAATCTATTGATTAATGTTGTTTTGTGTTATACCTTTAATAGTTTAAAAGCTGTTTTTTAGTAAAATCAAACAAATAAAAAAAATGAAAAAGATTATCGTAGCCCTTTTTGTAATAGGATTGGCTGTTGCATCTTATGCTCAGTCAAATAGCGAAGAAATTGACTTATTACAAAGTGTTTATGGAATGAAAAAGAAAGAACTGGTTGCTAAACATATGAAACTGGAAGTTAATCAGACTGATGTATTCTGGCAATTATATGATGAATATGAAATTGCAAGAAAGGAGATTGCTAAAAAACGTTTGAATAATATAGAATATTATGCTGAAAAGTATGAGAATATGACAGATGCTGATGCAGATTTATTACTAAAAAAATCATTGGAAGTAAAAATGGATTTTATAAAATTATGGAGTAAAACCTACAAAAAAATGTCAAAATCAATAAACTCTGTAACTGCTGCACAATTTATTCAGGCTGAAATGTTTTTTGAAGAAATGGTGCGTCAGGAGCTTTCCATGGAAATTCCTTTTATTGGTGAATTTGAAGTTCAATAAATTCCTTTTATTCCATCGAAGATATTAAAGCGATCATTTTTAGCAGGTCGCTTTTTTTATTCAGGTAAGACTTCAAAAACAATATTATCAACCACTCCAATGTTGTTTCCCATTCCGTTATTTGCACTCAATTCAATTCTTAGGTTTTCAACATTGTCAGGAATTTGATAAGCGGAATAGATTTTTTTTGTGGTTCCCGGTTTTGGCGCCAAACCTAAAGCACACCAGTGTGGTTTGGGCGAATGTTCAATGCTTGCTGCGGAAGCTTCAGCACCATTTTTTAGATTTACCAAAATAAAAGACCATGATTTTGCAGGTTCGTTAATAGCAAGAAAACCTGCGTCGAGCGTAATCCTAATCTTTTTTCCAGCCAGTTTTGACCCATCAAAAACCTGGTAAACCATAGAATTTGAATTATTTACGCCTTTCATTCCTAGTTTCAACATTTTGTTGGAGCTACCATAAATAGTGTTGTCATCGGCTTTTTTTTGAGAATCACCATTCATCCATGCTTTGGTTCCGGACTGGAAATCCGGGTTGACCAAAACGTCCACTTTCAATTTTTTATTTATGCCATCAAAATCTATCTCCAAATCTTCGCTGTTTCTCCTTATTTCAACATCATCAATCCAGGCATCAGCACTGCTGCCGTTAAAACAGGTAATCAGAATTTCACCAGTACGTGGACCGGGGTAGGGTTGTTGAACATCAAGTTCTAACTCGTAAAAATACCAGTTTCCATCGCTTTTTAGGACTATTTCATAATCCTCAGTGATATGTTCTTTTTCGCCGGTTTTAACAACTTTCTTTACAACAACACTTAAATCGGCCAATGCTTTAGCATAAAACCGTACAAGAAACTTTCCTTTTCCTTCAGTAAGCAATTCAAGGTGTTGATAATTATTTGGTTTTAAAATCCAGGATTTTTTGCCACCCGGGGTGTGATTTTCTTCTTCCGAAATTTCTACTCCTCTGGCACGACTGAAGTTGCCACCATATAACGATTGCTCAAAATTTCCGGGCCAGTAAACATTCTCTCCGGGAAAATTATTTTGAGTAAAACCGGATAAAGTTGCATAGAATACAAGAATCGGGATTAATACTATTTTGTACATAGTGATTTTTTTGTAAAAATTAAAAACAAGATTGATGTTCCTATTTGATATTAGAGTAGCTTTGAGCCAAATAACCGGTAAGCATTAACATTTCGCCCATTGGATGAGCAACTGTAAATTCATTTATTGGAGCGATCCAAATATTATTAAAACATTTTTCGGCAAATGGCCACTCTGTTAATTTATTGGGATACAAGTTTTGTTCTTCAACCATTTTTATCGCCCAGTCTCCTGTCCAACCCCATTTGTTCTCAGTTTGTGTGGTGGGACCGAAGTTTGGAATTCCTGACGGAGCAGGAGAATTTGAAATTTCAAAATCCAACTGGTAGGGAGTAAACCATCGATCACCTAATCCACTAACATAACTGCGGTTCATTGGATTTGCACCCATGGTGTATTGAATGGTCTGACATAAAGCATCGGTATATTTTTTATCTTTTGAGATAAAATGGGCAAATGCAACAGGTAATATGCTTTTTGATGGTAGCACCAAGCGTCGTATCTCTTTATTTTCTGTTCTAAAAATATTATAGGTATTTTCATTTGCATTATCTGTTAATTCATCTGCCAGTTTTAGTATGGCTCTTTCAGAATTTTCTACAATAACAGAATCTAATTCATATTGTGTATTTAACAGGTAGTTTACCAAAATATTTGCATTACGTTCAGAGATCCCTGACTCGATTCCGTTTGGGAAAACGTGATACAAACTTTCTTTAAATTTAAGATGCCATCTTTTGTCTCCTGTAGCTCTGTATAGATTAATAAAGGCCATCGATTTTACAACGTCAGGAGAATTGTCATAAAAAATATCAGGAGAATCTGGATTGTTTTGAATCCATTCCATGGTGGCTAAGGCACTTTGAATATATTCACGACTTAAACCGGAGTTGAATTTCTTTAGAACAACCGACATCTGTGCAGCACAGGAAGCATATGTATAACAAGCACCCGGTGTAGGCGGAACCAGGGCCGTAGGTAAAGAGTTTAACCAGCTTGATTCGCCACCTCTAGGGTGTTCAACAGATTCAATCCACCAGCTTACTGCTCCTTTCTCATATACGCCTTGCGTTCTTTTGTATAAATCAAGACACCATAAGGCCTCATCCAGGATATCAGGAATATTATTGTTTGATTCAGGAATTCCCAGATTCAAATTTTCAAAGTATTCGGGATTTAATTCATACAAATACATCATTCTATGAACGCTATGAAGATGTGACATCCGTTGGTCAAAATCTCCTGCATCCATCCATCCCCCCCAGGCTTCAGGTACTTCAGTACCAGTTAATATACTTGCCTGAATTCTTTTAAAAACTCCTTGTTGCCCGCTTACATCAATATTAAAAAACTTATTGACGTCACATTTGTGTATAGTTACTTCATCTTCAGGATGCATATTTCTGGGACGTTCATATTCTGTATAAGGTGGTCCCATTTCAATGCCCGATCTTTGATGAAAAAAACCTTTTAAATTTAGTTTGGTAAATTGTTCCCAGATATCATTCCGAATTTCAAAATCAAAAGAGCAACCTATTCCATGTACCACAATTTTGTATTTACCGACTTCATTAAAATCAGAGAAATCCAGTGTATGCACATCTGTTAAATTATAATTGAATTTTTTATTGCCTATACTGAATTCCGCTTCTTCTCCCAATGATTTTAACTTTGATAATCCGGAATAAACATACTTTTTTGATTGAGAATTGTACAAGCTGAACCGCAATGGTCTTTGATAAGTTAATTTTCCGCCATCACCCATCCAGGTTGAGACAAAAGCGACTTTTGGTTCATTAGCCTGGTATCCAACCAAATTTGCATGAATGGCCTCGCTTCTTAATTTTGATTCATCAAATTTGAATTTTACTATATTGTTTAACTGACCAACTTTATCAAATTCAATGCTGTAACTTTCTCCGTTTTTTATTTCCTCGGGTAAAACAAGATAAATCTCGTGACGTAAACCTAATATATTTTTTTGAGCAACATGATTTCTTCTAGCCGGATAACTTTTTCGATAAACTTTCGCAGGTTTTATTTTTTTATTTTTATGCTTTTTCCCGCTTATGGTAATCGTATAATTTTCTGGATTTGATGCCTGGTCAACATCCAGTTTGTTTCCTGTTATTGTGTTAAACTTTCGGTACCAGTCATTATTTATTCCACATAAGAACGCGATTTGTTTCCCATTTCTCTCCAAAACTTTAGAGTATCCATGATAGCCTTTCATTAAAACAGTATCGCCATCTTGCTTTTTATAAGGTTCCAGGTTATTGAAATTTACTGCTTGCTCATCGATTGTAAGGGCCAAAATATTCTTGTCGACGAGATAAATATGCCTTACAAGGGGATTGTCGTTTGCAGGAAGAGCAGAAACTCCTTCGATTAAATCGGCTTGTAATCCCTGGTATTGTTTTAATTCTACCGCACCGTTTAAGGCAATTTGACCTAAATTTTCAAAATGAAAAATTGATACTATAAATAACAGAAGTACTGTTTTAATCTTCATTAGGTATTGTTTAGATTATTCAATTTGGGATTAAAAATACAAGGAAGAATTGGAATGCGAAATATTTATAAATTAAGAATTAGAAAGGATATCCTATGGCAATATTAAATTTGAATTTTCCAAATACATCACCTATTTCATTCCAGTGCCCGCTTCCATCGTCATAAGGATACCGTAAAGGAAATCCAAAGTCGCCCCGAAGTACAAAAAAGTTAAAATCCAAACGAAGTCCTAAACCCGCACCCAGTGCCAGTTGTTTGTGGAAATTTGTAATATCGAACTGAGCTCCGGGGCGGTTTTCATCGTTGTTTAAAAGCCAGATATTTCCTGTTTCGAGGAACAATGCACCCAGCATTATCTCCGTTAGTCGGAAACGATATTCGCTATTTAATTCAAGCCTGATATCCCCGGTTTGATCAATTATACCATTATAAAACTCAGGTTTATAACTACCCGGTCCTAATGAGCGTGCTGTAAATCCCCTTAAGCTGTTTGAACCTCCACTGTAAAATTGCTCAACATAAGGCATTACCGATGAGTTTCCGTAAGAAATACCCATTCCTGCGTAAAACCTAAAAACCCAGCCTGTTTTTACTGTATTGTTGTAATAACGAAAATCGATAAGTGCTTTCACAAACTGGGAGTAAACTTCACCAAAAAAAGTATATGGCCGCTGACTTTTTCCTATTCCGTTAAAAAGATCAATCAGGTTTCCCGAGGTACCTATTTCGCCCAGGAAATAATAGGCATGGCCTGTTTTAGCAGAATTGTCCAGGGTAAATGCATATTTTGGTCCAATAATAGTTTGTTCCTCAAAACTCTTTTTTACATAGGGATTGTTGTTCACGATCGAGTCGAATTCCTCAGTAGTTTTTTGCAGCGAAACAATGTTAATCCTTATTGGATTTAACTGATGCGTAAGATTTCCGTTTTTATTCCAGTTGTAACCAAAACTGGAGTTAACCGAACGCATTCGATAGTACCTGACATTATTGATAAATTCGAAACCTACTGTTCCGGCTGTTTTTGAAATAAGCTTTTTATTTTCCCTGACAGATTTAAAAGGCACCAACATTCGAGGCAAAATAAATGAAGAATTTATCCCTGCATTGTAGGAATTCGAACCCAACTCATTTTCCTCTTTTTTACCTAATTGCCATTCAAAACCGCCAAATGCTTTTACCTGCAATCGATTTGCCGATTTAGCAATATTCCCGTGTGCAAGAGTAATCTCGGATGTTGGACCTGTAAAGCCTGTAGATTTTGCCTGAACAGCACCCTCTAAAACTAAACTGATGTTGTCTTTTGGGATTAATCGCACCAGGATATCCAAAGTTTGTTTTGTGCTATCGGCCACCGAAAACAAAATATTTACCGATGAAAAAACGCCATAGTTATTTAGTAGAGGAATTGAACCCCGGTGTTTGGTTTCCGAATATAAATCGCCACTTCGAAACAAGACACTTCGGGCAATCGTTTTGGGTTTTAAATAGTCTGTTTGCCCGGTTATTTTTATGCCGTCGAAATTAATGGTGTCAGCATTTGTTTTTGGGGTTGCCATTAAGGAATTCTGAACCTTTACCACCACATTGTTGATGGAGTATTTTTTTAAAACATAGGGTTCAATATCGCTACGTTTTCTTATCAAAAGGTCAATTTTGTAAGGTAAATCTGTGGTGTCGGCAATCATTTCAATATTGTCGCTGCCAAAAAAGAAATAGCCTTCGTTAACCATCATCGATGCCAGCTTTCTTTTTTCATCTTTTAATTTTTCAAGATTAAAAATGTCGCCTTGGAAAATGGCCAATTCTTTGGCAAACCTATTGATTAATGTATCTAACGAATCGATTGGTGGTGGGACAATGATATTGTTTAAGCGAAACGGTTCATCCACTTCAACCTGGTAGGAAAGTTTTATTTTTTTTAAGTTGTTTTTCGAGGTATCTACCGAAAAAGTAGCATCCGAATAAAAATACCCGTTATCAAAAAGTTCGGATTCGATTTTTAACAACCTTTGTTCCGGATTTACCTGAGATAGTAGTACCGGTTCTTTTTTAAATGCCCTGTAAAACAGGCCTCCTCTTTTTCCTTCAGGCGGTTGACGATAGTTAAAATACCAGAGTCCCATTGGCGGCAGAACTCTTTTTCCTGCCAGCGCGTTATTGGGTTGAACAAAAGTGATATCATCGACAATATTTTCAGCTTTTTGTAAGGTCTTTTTATCCACTTCACTTTTCATTTCTATCTTTTTACGACCGGTATATAACAACTGGTCGTCAGTCAGAAATTGAGTGTTGGAACAGGCATTAAAAAGTAATGCTGCCAGCCATAAAACCAAAACTGATATGTATTGCCGGTTTTGCATAATTAGTTCCCGGGCTCGTTTTGTTCCTCCATTTTTTTATTTTTTGTTCTTCGCCAAATATCCGACATTCGTTTGTAGTTTTTTCGGTAAAGAAAACCAATACCATATTTTACCACTTCGCCTTCCAGCATATCTTCGTAATCGCGGCGCTGGTAGAGTTTTATGTTTTTTGTATTTAATGAATCGAGGGCATACTCAACAATAAAATTTTCGAAAAGACTATTGGCCTTGTATTTTCCTTCGTTGTAATCATTTAGTCTTCCTGATAGTTTTACTGTTACACGGTCGTTAATAAACTTGCGCTCCATTTCGTAGGTGATACTTGTTTTTTCGCCACCTGCCTGTTGAGCCGAAGCATTGTTGTAGGTATCTATTCCAAACGAAAGTTTAGTTTTATTCATGTTTTCGCTGGCAAATGCGTTAATCTGAGATTCCCAGAAACTACTGATTTGTGAAGCCAAATAATTGCTGGAGTTTTCTACTCCCGGAATTTCGATGGTGCTAAACAGCAAAAGGTTTATCGCCTGACGCATAATTTCGTCTGAGGAAAGTGAGCTTAAAACACTGGTAATATATTGGTCGGGGCTTTCAATACCAAAGGCTATTTCGAGGTTGGAAAGCAGGTTCTTAAATTGCATGGTAACCACAAAATCGACGGTTCTGTTTCGGTTATCGATTGGGTTTACATACGAACCTCTTACCTTGGAAGTAGCCTCAATATTTAGCTCCGGATTTTCAACAGTCCCATTCCAGTTTAATGAACTTCCGGGAGTAATACTAAAGTTTTTTAGTGGCCACCCCGTAATTTTTAAATCACACTTTCCTTCATTAATGGTGTACACTCCATTCATGCTCATGGTATTGTTAGGAAGCATGTTGTAGTTCAACAATCCATTTCCATTTATCGACAGGTCGATATTGTAAATATCATCAATTCTAACATTTAGTTTGCTGCTCGGATTAATACGAATAGTGGTTTCTATATTTGGCATTCGTCTTATCCGGTTTATTTGACTGCTCATTGGATAAATGACACTTAACGTATCGCTAATCGATGCAAAAACTATATCGGTTTGAGCATTTCTTACTGACAAATCTTCAATAAGTTGGTAGGTAATATCTGTTCCATTTGCCAGATCTATATTGCCCCTGATTACGGGTCTTTGAATTGAACCTTTTATATTCAAGCCGGAGTTTACAACAACAGCCCCATAAAGTGGAGCATCCTTGGAGTAGACTGTGTTCATCAGTTGAATTTTGTCGGCCTCAACATTCATGTCAATCAAAATATTGTCTTTGCTTTTATATTCAATATTACCATTTACAGTTAAAGGCCTTTTTAAACTATCGATAACCGCAAAATCTTTAAAAATGAATTTGTTTTGTTCTAAAACAATTTTATTGGCCGGAATAATAAGCCACGATTCAAGAGGTATAACTTTTAAACCAAAATTGTTAAACCTGATTTCTCCCTGAATTTCAGGTTTATCATTTCTGCTTATTAAAGTAATCTCGCCATCGGTTGTACCCTGAAGATTACTGGCAAACTTTTTTATAAAAGGCTCAACAATATCGAACTGTAATCTTGTAAACTCGCTTTTTATAACAACTTCGTTGTTTGACTCATTATTATTGAGTTGCAAATTAATACGAGTGGTATCGTTTGCAGTTAAAATTACCTCCGCTTTTGTAATTCCGATTGAATCAGCCAAAAGAAAGCCTTTTGTTTTTATGTGTTTCTGGCTTATATTTTGCCATTTAAAATCATCGATTTGTAAATCAATGTCAATGGTATGAATGTCTGATTTTTTGTAGGAAGCTTTTCCGTTTATAACACCTTCGGGCACAAGATTGCTAATCCCCGGGAGTGCAAAATCTTTCAGATAAACATTGTCCAAAATTAAATCAATTGATTCATTATCAATTCCTTTTAACGATATCTCATGATTGTCGTAATTCAATTCCAATGAGGCAGAATAACTATTGTTGGTTTTGTTCCAGGTTAAAAACTCGGGGGGAGATAAAGTCCATGGTTTTCGGTTAATAATCCAGTCTTTTGCTGATGATTTAAAAATTATTAAATCTTCGCGTTCTTCAGTAATAAATCCAATTTCGTGCAATCGTTCGTTGTTGTCATCATTCAGGTATAAGTTACCTTCAATGCCCGAAGTAAACACATCAAGATCAATTTCAAGTTTATTAAATTTTACCTGTTCATCAATAATGTTCTCGGCAATAAAGTTAAACGAAAACCTGTCGGATTTTAAGCTTGCATTTATGGTATTATTTCTACTTTCCAGATTATTAAACCTGATT
>ENA-ORCQ01000285-ORCQ01000285.1-marine-metagenome-genome-assembly--contig:-NODE-285-length-15937-cov-4.193127_pt1 | contig 15937 bp, 12 predicted proteins | sample MGYA00237780_ERZ508510 | MGnify/ENA primary metagenome ERZ508510 (study PRJEB26181, sample SAMN06268981) | marine metagenome | isolation source: Tt an E2 anaerobic enrichment on eucalyptus from sediment...
ACAGAAAGGCCAAAAGATTTTGATAAGTACTGGAAGAATGAAAAGAAAGCTTTAAAAAAATTACCGTTTAAAATTCAGAGAGTTGAAGAAGAAAAAATTGATGAGGAAATTATCTGTTACGACATCGAAATAAACTGCACCGGACCAAAACCAGCACGCGGATATTTTGCAAAACCAAAATCAGCCCAGGCAAAATCTTTACCCATTGTACTTTATCTGCATGCAGCAGGGGTAAAAGGACACTGGTGTTTATCAAAACCCGAAACAGCTATAAATTATGCTAAAATGGGTAATGGTGCACTGGCTTTCGATTTAAATGCTCATGGGATGTTAAACGGACAAGCACAGGAATATTACGACAAATTAGAAGAAGGAGAACTTAAAGGATATTTCTACCAGGGAATTGAAAACAGGGAGGATTTTTATTTTCGTGGAATGTATTTGCGACTGCAGCGCACGCTCGATTTTTTGTGTAATCAGCCTGAGTGGGATGGAAAACGAATTATTGTAATCGGGGAAAGCCAGGGTGGCGGACAAGCTCTGGCAGCAGCAGGATTAGATAAAAGAGTTTCTGCAGCTGTGGCAATAGTTCCGGCAATGTGCGACTGGGGTGGACCTGATGCCGGAAAGAAAGCGGGATGGCCTCAGCCATTTTCTCAAAATGGCCATAAAGAAAAAATGTTTAATACACTTCCTTATTTTGATACGGCTCATTTACTGAAAAATTCAAAAGCTACAATTTTCACCGAAATTGGGTTTATCGATGTTACCTGTCCGTCGGTTTCAATTTATGCTGCAATCAATCAGTCAAAAGGAGAAAAAATAATAATTGGCGTTCCTTACCGCGGTCATCATGTAAATCAAAAACAGTTTCAAAAAGAATGGGAACAAAATGTTTATCAACCCAGAATTAATTTTATTGAGGATTATTTGCAATAGGCAATAGATTTTCAAAACCTACATAAATGTAGGACTCATAGGTTTTTAGCTACAAAAATGAATTACAGCCTCCAGTAAATTTTTCATAAAATACTGACTTTAAGAAAGTACCATTTTGTGGTATTCACTTTGCTTTCCGCCTTTATGTAATGATTTTAAATATAGATAAATGAAGGTAATATTACCCGTTTCAATGGATACGGAAGGAAAAATTATAGTTGCCCAGGGATTTCACAATACAAAAAATGTATGTATCTACAATTATCTCGAAGACGAATTTGAATACATACCGATTAATAAAATACGAAATAATATAGGAGATTTCAGTATTGAATTAAAACTCAGTGGTATCGATTTTGTTATAAGTCGTTCAATGCCTCCTCATGCATTGAAAGTATTTAAAACAAACGGACTTTCTGTTTTCAAAGCCGAGGGAACCAGTTTAGAGGATAATATAGAATACTTTCAAAACAACAGATTAAATTTATTTACCAATGAAGAGCTTAGCAGGGCAACCGGGTGTGTTAGTAAATGCAGCACTTGTTCAACAACTTGTAAATAAATTATGGCAATAGGAAAAGCACTAAATTTTGTTAAAGAAGCAGTAAATAATAAATCATTACGCACTGAATGTTATACTGCAGAATCAAAGAAAAAACTTTTAAATAAACTTGGCTTTGACGAAATTGAATTCGACGATGCAATTAATATGCAGCTTGTAAAATGCCAAAGTTACGAAGAAGCTGAAAAATTTCAACAACTCAGAATGTGGTTTACAATCTTATAAAACTTTTTTTATGAATTATCGCGACTTAGAAGAAGTGCGTCAAATAGTGGCAGCAGCTACCAGTTTAAATATTTCTTATGCATATGAAGATTTAGTCTTTCCTGAAAACACTGTTTTTATAATTCAATTTGATGATAAAAATCCCGATAATTTGATTTGTTATTTTCATAAGGATTGTGACATTAAAAGCAGAAACCAAATCTATGGACGTCTAAAAAATGAGTGTCATTTAAAAAACTGTACATTAGATTTAAAAGGATGTTTTATCCTTGAGCAACAAAGTGAAGAAATTCAAATTCAATTTTCCAAATTAGCGAATTAAGACAAACCAATAGAAATGGCATTTATCCCTTAATTTCATGTTTACCTTCAATTATTATAGTTGTCTGTTTCCATTAAGCATACCGACAGCATATACAAAACAAAAAACAAACAAAATGTCAGGCCTGTATACTTTATCATGTTTTCAGATTAGGTCCGCTTTGAAAATTTTATCAAATAAATAGTAATACTATATGTTGAATTTAGGGGTAATTTGAAAATACATATTACAATTTCCAAGTCCACCCTATTTTTTAATGGGGATTATACACAAAATTTAAACTTACAAAATGACAGTGCTTTTGTGTATATTGAAAAATAATGTATTTTAAATGTAAATTATTATAGAAATATGTCATATTCGGTTTTGACATGTAATCAATTTGATTATTTTTGGCACATAAATTACGAAACAAAAGAAAAATTAACTGAATATGTGTGGAATTGTAGGTGCATTTGATTTAAAAACAGATCCCCAGGTTTTAAGACCAACTGTTTTGGAGATGTCGAAGAAATTACGTCATCGTGGACCAGACTGGTCGGGAATTTATTGTGGAGACAAAGCAATTATTGCGCATGAGCGCCTGTCTATTGTTGATCCTGAATCAGGAGGACAACCTTTATACAGCAAGGATAAAAAGCTAATTCTTGGTGTAAATGGCGAAATATACAACCATAGAAAGATTAGAAAAAAATACGAAGGAAAATACGAGTTTTTAACCGGTTCTGATTGTGAAGTAATTCTTGCTTTATATCGCGACAAAAAGGAAAAATTCATTGATGATATGAATGGAATTTTTGCTTTTGCTCTATACGATGAAGAAGAGGATGCATATTTAATAGCACGCGACCATATTGGAATTATTCCTTTATATATGGGATGGGATAAATTTGGAAATTTTTATGTAGGTTCTGAATTAAAATCACTTGAAGGATATTGCACAAAAATTCAGGAGTTTCCCCCCGCTCATTATTTATATAGTAAGGAAGGCGAGATTAAACGTTGGCATAATCGTGAATGGAGAGAATTTGAAAATGTTAAAGACAATCCGGCTGATGTTAAAGAACTCGGACAGGCACTTGAGGATGCTGTTCACAGACAATTAATGTCTGATGTTCCATACGGTGTTTTACTTTCAGGAGGACTGGATTCTTCAATTACCTCTGCCCTGGCAAAAAAATTCTCAGGAAAGAGGGTAGAAGGAGGAGACAAGGAAGATGCCTGGTGGCCACAGTTACACTCGTTCGTAATTGGATTAGAAGGAGCACCGGATTTGATAGCTGCTAAAAAAGTTGCTGACCACATAGGCACAGTGCATCACGAAATTCATTATACCATTCAGGAGGGGCTTGATGCCATTAAAGATGTAATATATCATATAGAAACCTATGATGTAACTTCAGTGCGGGCTTCAACACCTATGTATATGCTTGCCCGGGTTATAAAATCGATGGGAATTAAAATGGTTTTAACAGGTGAAGGAGCGGATGAAATTTTCGGCGGATACCTGTATTTCCATAAAGCACCAAATGCTGAGGAATTTCACAATGAAAGTGTTTTAAAAGTGAGCCGTTTACATATGTACGATTGTCTACGTGCTAACAAATCGCTTGCTGCCTGGGGCGTAGAGGGACGTGTACCTTTCCTCGACAAGGAGTTTCTGGATGTTGCCATGCGCTTCAATCCTGAAGCAAAAATGGCCAAAGATGGAAAAATGGAAAAATGGCCATTACGAAAAGCTTTTGAAGATTATCTTCCGGAAAGTGTGGCCTGGCGCCAAAAAGAACAATTCTCAGATGGTGTGGGTTATGGATGGATTGATACTTTAAAACAAATTTCCAGCGAACAGGTTACGGACGAAATGATGGAAAATGCAAAATACAGGTTCCCGGTACATACACCTATGAACAAAGAAGAATACATGTACCGTGCAATTTACAGTGATCATTTCCCTTCTGATGAAGCTGCTGCCTGTGTGCCTTCCCTGGCATCAATTGCGTGTAGTACTGAGAAAGCACTTGAATGGGATCAGGCATTTAAAAATAATGCAGATCCATCAGGAAGAGCTGTAGTAACTGTCCATGACCAGTCAAAAGAATTTGATGATATTAAAAAATAGATAATAAATTAAAGGTATTCACAAGCCTTTAACAGTTAATGTTTCTTTTATTACAATGGTCGAAAAACGTTTTATTCGGATTTCGGCCATTTTTTGATTTAAGTGAGATCGGGAATTAATCAGAATAATTATCACATATCGAAATAAAATTACCAATTAAATCGTGGTTATAATACTCAGGGTGAAACTGAGCAGTATAAACAGGCCGTTGTTTATGTTTCATTAACTGGTTTTTGCAATTCTTTGATGAACCAAGCAGTACAAAATCTTTTGGTAAGGTTATAGAATCATTATGCATTTGCCTTACTTTAATCGTTGAGGATATCCCTTTTAAAATGGGATCTTCTTTTAACAATTCAACTTGAAAATCTCCCGATTCCGACTCGATACTTCTAAGAATTTCCGCACCATATATATAGCCGGTTATATGATGACCGGCACAAATTCCAAACACCGGAACTTTACAGTTTTTAATCCACCAAAAAAACGGACTATGATGTTCAACAATATCATCTCCCTGAGGAGAACCTGTCATAACTACACCGTCATACAGTTTAAAATCTGCATTTAAACAATCTTCATATTCAATAAATACACAGGTTGAACCTTTGCCTTCAATTATTTTTTCAATCGGTTCAGCAAACTCTCTGATTCCGCGTTCGGCATTATTGACAATCAGTATATGAGCCATTCAATTGAGGACTTTCAAAATTAGATTTGCAATATATTCAAAAAAAAGAGGAACCAAAATCTGATTCCTCTTTCAATATTATTTTTAATGGTTATGCCTGAGCCGTTGGCCCTCCAAAGTTCATCGGAGGCATCATTGGATCGGAACCAGGTTTAACATTTTTAATCGGACCGTTTACAGCCTCAAATTTTTTAATGTTATCCTGTAAAGCCATCAATAAACGTTTGGCATGTTCCGGAGTAAGAATAATACGTGACTTTACATTAGCCTTTGGGATACCCGGCATTATTCTTACAAAATCAACCACAAATTCAGAGCTGGAATGGGTAATAACTGCAAGGTTAGAATAAACTCCCTGAGCTACATCTTCATTCAGTTCAATATTTAACTGTTGGCCTTTAAGCTTTTTATCTTCCATAACCATTTATTTAGAGCAAATTAATCTTTCATATCAATCAGCTGGTCGTATTCCGATTTAGAACCAACAACCAGGTTCTTGTATTCTTTCAGACCTGTTCCTGCAGGAATTAAGTGACCACAGATTACATTCTCTTTTAGTCCGTCGAGATAATCAGTTTTACCGTTAATTGCTGCTTCGTTAAGAACTTTTGTAGTTTCCTGGAACGATGCCGCCGACAACCAACTGCGTGTTTGCAGCGCTGCCCTGGTAATTCCCTGAAGAACCTGACTTGATGTTGCAGGAATTGCATCCCTGGCATCAATCAGCTGCTTATCTTTTCTTCTTAACTGAGAATTTTCATCTCTCAATTTCCTTGCAGATATAATCTGACCTGCTTTAATTCCCTCTGCATCTCCCGGATCGTTAACAACTTTTTTGTTGTAAATCCAATCGTTTTCAGAGAAGAATTCGTTTTTGTCAACGATTTGTTTTTCAAGGAAACGTGTATCTCCCGGATCGATTATTTCTACCTTACGCATCATCTGACGAATAATGATTTCGTAATGTTTGTCATTAATCTTCACACCCTGCATACGGTATACGTCCTGAACCTCATTCAAAATATATTCCTGAACAGCAGTTGGACCTTTAATCGCAAGTATATCGGAAGGTGTAATTGCACCGTCAGAAAGTGGAGTTCCTGCTCTGATGTAATCATTTTCCTGTACAAGAATCTGTTTTGAAAGCGGAACCATGTATTTTTTAACATCACCGTTTTTGGTGGTTACAATAATTTCGCGGTTACCCCTTTTCACTTTACCCATCGAAACTTCACCATCAATTTCTGAAACAACGGCCGGATTAGAAGGATTACGTGCTTCAAACAATTCAGTTACACGTGGAAGACCACCGGTAATATCACCGGCTTTACCAGCTGCTCTCGGTATTTTCACCAAGACCATACCGGCACTAACTTTTTGCTTATCTTCTACTGCAATGTGCCCTCCCACAGGTAAGTTATAAGAACGAATTACTTCACCTTTTTTATCAACTACTTTTAAGGTCGGGTTTTTTGTTTTATCTCTTGTTTCTACAATAACTTTTTCGCTGTATCCGGTTTGTTCATCCGATTCTTCACGATAAGTTACACCATCAACAAGATTTTCAAATTCAACTGTACCGTCAAATTCAGTAATAATTACACCGTTAAACGGGTCCCATTCACATATCATTTTACCCTTACGAATTTCTTCACCATTTTTCACATACAGTTTCGAACCATATGGAATTGGATGAGTTGACAGGGTAATATTTGTGTTTTTATCAATAATTTTCAGTTCAGCCAATCGACTTACAACGATATCAATTTCCTCACCTTCTTCGTTTTTAAACTTAACTGCACGAAGTTCCTCAATTTCAACGTAACCATCGTATTTCGATTCAACCATAGATTGCGCCGAAATGTTACCTGCAATACCACCCACGTGGAAGGTACGAAGCGTAAGCTGTGTTCCCGGCTCTCCAATCGACTGAGCAGCGATTACACCAGTTGCTTCACCTTTTTGCACTTTTTTACCAGTAGCGAGGTTTCTTCCGTAACATTTAGCACAAATACCTACTTTAGATTCACAGGTAAGTACAGAACGAATTTCTACGTTTTCAATAGGTGAATTCTCAATTGCCATAGAAATCTCTTCGGTCAATTCTTCACCGGAAGCTACAATTAACTCACCACTTAGAGGATGGAAAATATCGTGAACCGAAGTTCTACCAACAATTCTTTCATATAATGATGCAACAACTTCTTCGTTGTTTTTAATTGTGGTTGCCACCAAACCACGCAATGTACCGCAGTCCTCTTCAGAGATAATTACATCCTGAGCAACATCAACTAAACGACGGGTAAGGTATCCTGCATCAGCAGTTTTAAGCGCGGTATCCGCCAAACCTTTACGTGCACCGTGGGTAGAGATAAAGTACTCAAGTACAGAAAGTCCCTCTTTAAAGTTTGCCAAAATCGGGTTTTCAATAATCTGAGAACCGGTTGAACCAGACTTTTGCGGTTTCGCCATCAATCCCCTCATTCCACTTAACTGTCGAATCTGCTCTTTCGAACCCCTTGCTCCGGAATCAAGCATCATGTAAATTGAGTTGAATCCCTGTTTGTCGCTACTCAAAGTTTTCATCACCGTGTGGGTAAGTTTTGAGTTGGCATGTGTCCAAATGTCAATAACCTGGTTGTATCTTTCGTTGTTGGTAATGAATCCCATATTATAGTTATTCATTACTTCTTCAACTTCCGCATAACCGTCATTAACAATATCTACTTTTTCAGCCGGAATAATTACATCATCAAGGTTGAATGACAATCCACCGCGATAAGCCATATCATAACCAATCTCTTTAATATCGTCAAGGAATTTTACTGTTGTAGCATTTCCACTGCGAATAAATACATCGGTAATAATTGTTCTAAGCGATTTTTTAGTCAGCAATTGATTGATATAACCAGCTTCACGAGGAGTTTTTTCATTAAACAGTACTCGTCCAACAGTAGTTTCAATGATATGCTTGAAGTAATTGCCACTTTCGTCTACGTCTTCAACTTTAACTTTAACGATAGCATGTAAATCAATTACTTTTTCGGCATAGGCAATAAGCACTTCTTCAGGAGAATAGAAGGTCATTCCTTCACCTCTTGCTCCTTTTCTCGCCTTGGTCATATAGTAAAGACCAAGAACCATATCCTGGGAAGGAACCTGAATAGGCGCACCGTTTGCAGGATTCAGCAGGTTGTGAGAAGCCAGCATTAACAATTGAGCTTCTAAAATCGCTGCATTTCCTAAAGGAAGGTGAACCGCCATTTGGTCACCATCAAAGTCGGCGTTAAATCCTGTACATACCAACGGGTGCAACTGAATTGCTTTACCCTCAATCAAAACCGGCTGGAAAGCCTGAATTGACAGACGGTGAAGTGTGGGCGCCCTGTTTAATAAAACAGGATGTCCTTTTAATACATTCTCAAGAATTTCCCAAACTACAGGATCTTTGCGATCAACAATTTTCTTTGCTGATTTAACTGTTTTTACAATTCCCCTTTCAATCAGTTTCCTGATAACAAATGGCTTGTACAGTTCTGCAGCCATGTCTTTCGGAATACCGCATTCGTGAATCTTCAGTTTCGGACCAACAACAATTACAGAACGAGCTGAATAATCAACACGTTTACCTAACAGGTTTTGACGGAAACGTCCTTGTTTTCCTTTCAAACTGTCTGACAGTGATTTTAATGCCCTGTTGTTTTCAGTCTTAACAGCATTAGATTTTCTTGAGTTATCAAATAATGAATCAACTGCTTCCTGCAACATCCTTTTTTCGTTACGAAGGATAACTTCAGGTGCTTTGATTTCAATTAATCTTTTAAGACGGTTGTTACGAATAATTACTCTTCTGTAAAGATCGTTTAAATCAGAAGTAGCAAAACGTCCTCCATCCAGTGGAACCAATGGTCTCAGATCCGGAGGAATTACCGGAACAACACGTACAATCATCCATTCCGGACGGTTGATATTTTTACTTGCCCTGAAAGCCTCAACAACCTGAAGTCTTTTTAAGGCTTCGTTTTTACGTTGTTGTGAAGTTTCAGTATTCGCTTTATGCCTTAGTGTAAACGATAAATCGTCAAGGTCAATTCGACTTAAGATTTCGAATAATGCCTCAGCCCCCATTTTGGCGATGAACTTTTCCGGATCATCGTCATCCAAAAGATGATTTTCTTTAGGTAGGGTATCCAAAATATCTAAATACTCTTCTTCTGTAAGGAAATCCAGTTCCTTAACACCATCAACTCGTTTAACACCCGGATTAATTACAACATAACGTTCGTAATAAATTATCGTATCGAGTTTCTTGGTAGGTAAGCCAAGCAAGTAACCTATTTTATTAGGCAGTGATTTAAAGTACCAAATGTGAGCCACCGGTACAACAAGCGAAATGTGTCCCATTCTTTCACGACGCACTTTCTTCTCAGTTACTTCCACTCCACAACGGTCGCAAACAATTCCCTTATATCTGATTCGTTTGTATTTACCGCAGTGACACTCGTAATCTTTTACGGGTCCGAAAATACGTTCACAAAACAATCCATCCCTTTCCGGTTTATAGGTTCTGTAATTGATTGTTTCCGGTTTTAATACTTCACCAAACGATCTTTCCAAAACCTCTTCCGGAGAAGAAAGGCTAATTAAAACTTTTGAAAAACTTGTTTTCGCTTTATTATCTTTTCTGAATGCCATAATACTTCTTAATAATAATTAAACTGAACTTACTAATTTAGAATAGTTCTTACTCCATTCTAACGCTGAGGCCAAGACCTCTAAGTTCATGAAGCAACACATTAAGTGATTCCGGAATACCAGCTTGTGGCATTGGTTCACCCTTAACAATAGATTCGTATGCTTTTGCTCTACCCATTACGTCATCAGACTTAACGGTAAGTATTTCCTGTAAGATATGAGACGCACCAAATGCCTCCAATGCCCAAACTTCCATCTCACCAAAACGCTGTCCACCAAATTGTGCTTTACCACCTAATGGTTGTTGTGTAATTAATGAGTATGGCCCAATTGAGCGTGCATGCATTTTGTCTTCTACCATGTGGCCAAGTTTCATCATATAGATTACTCCCACTGTAGCCGGCTGGTGGAAACGTTCTCCGGTTTCACCATCGATAAGACGTGTTACACCAAACTTAGGCACACCTGCTTTATCAGTATATTCACATATTTCATCAAGGCTTGCACCATCAAAAATTGGTGTTGCAAATTTTAATCCAAGGTTTTTACCTGCCCATCCTAATACAGTTTCATAAATCTGCCCCAGGTTCATTCGGGAAGGTACACCCAATGGATTAAGTACGATATCAACCGGAGTTCCATCATCAAGGAATGGCATATCTTCCTGGCGCACTACACGTGAAACAATACCCTTGTTTCCATGTCGTCCTGCCATTTTATCTCCGATTTGAAGTTTTCGTTTTTTCGCAACATATACTTTGGCAAGTTGAATAATGCCCGCAGGTAGTTCATCACCAATGGTTACATTATATCTTTCACGGCGCGAAACAGCTTCGGCCTCCTTGTATTTTAAGATGTAGTTATTAATTACTCTGAAGATCATTTCGTTCTTCGTTTTATCAGTTGTCCATTTCGACGGATTGATATTTAAGTAATCAATTTCCTGTAATTGTTTTAAAGTAAACTTAACTCCTTTAGGAATTATTTCTACACCATAATAGTCTTTTACTCCCTGCGATGTTTTACCTGAAACAAGCGTAAATACTTTATCTTCAAGTTTTGAGCGTAAAGCAGTTACTTCGCGTTCGAATTTTTCATCTATCTGATCAAGCAGTTTTTTAGTTGCAGCTCCTTTTTTATCTTTTGCCACTCTGGAGAATAGCTTTTTATCGATAACAACTCCCATTAAAGATGGAGATGCTTTTAAAGAAGCGTCTTTCACATCACCTGCTTTATCACCAAAGATTGCACGTAACAGTTTTTCTTCAGGTGATGGATCAGATTCTCCTTTAGGAGTAATTTTTCCGATTAGTATATCCCCTGGTTTAATATCCGCTCCAACCCTTATCAATCCGTTTTCATCCAGATTACGGGTTGCTTCTTCACTAACATTTGGAATATCTGAAGTAAATTCTTCAACTCCTCGTTTAGTGTCACGAACTTCAAGGCTGTACTCATCAACATGCACTGAAGTAAAAATATCTTCGCGTACAATTCTTTCTGAAATTACAATTGCATCCTCGTAGTTATAACCCTGCCAAGGCATGAATGCCACCTGCAGGTTTCTACCCAAAGCCAACTCACCGCCATCGGTAGCATAACCTTCAGTTAAAATCTGACCTTTTTTGATTCTTTCTCCTTTTCTTACAATAGGTTTCAAATCAACGGTAGTTCCCTGGTTTGTTTTCGAATATTTTTGAAGCATGTATGTTACAACTTCAGGATCAAAACTTACAAAACGATCTTCTTCAGAAATATCGTATCGAACAATAATTTGTTTTGCATCCACATATTCTACTACGCCATCAAATTCAGCTTTTACCAGAATTTGAGAATCGGCAGCAGCTCTTCCTTCAAGTCCTGTTCCAACAATTGGAGCTTCAGGTCTTAAAAGTGGTACCGCCTGACGCATCATGTTTGATCCCATCAGTGCACGGTTTGCATCGTCGTGCTCAAGGAAAGAAATCAAAGAAGCTGCGACAGAAGCAATCTGGTTAGGGCCAACGTCCATAAGCTGAACTTCTTCCTTTTCAACAATCGGATAATCACCTTCAAGTCTTGCTTTAACCCTTTGATTTAAAAAGTTTCCTTCTTCATCGATTGGAGCATTTGCCTGTGCAATAATCTGTCCTTCTTCTTCTTCCGCAGTTAAATAGACTACCCCCTCTTCAGAAAGATCAATTTTACCTTCCGAAGCTTTACGGTAAGGAGTTGCAATAAATCCTAAATCGTTAATTTTTGCAAATACACACAACGAAGAAATCAGTCCAATATTTGGTCCTTCAGGAGTTTCAATCGGACAAAGCCTACCATAGTGTGTAAAGTGAACGTCACGCACTTCGAAACCAGCTCTTTCTCTAGAAAGACCACCGGGACCTAAAGCCGACATACGACGTTTATGTGTCATTTCAGCCAATGGATTGGTTTGATCCATAAACTGAGACAATGCATTTGTTCCAAAGAATGAGTTTATAACCGAGGAAAGTGTTTTCGAGTTGATCAAATCAATCGGTGTAAACACTTCGTTATCTCTAACATTCATTCTCTCGCGGATTGTACGTGCCATTCGAGCCAAACCAACACCAAACTGGTTAAACATTTGCTCACCTACGGTACGAACTCTCCTGTTACTTAAGTGGTCAATATCGTCGACATCTGTTTTTGCATTTACCAATTGGATAAGATGTTTGATAATTTCAATTATATCTTCTTTGGTAAGTACTCTGTTTTCAGCATCGACATCAAGACCTAATTTTTTATTGATCCTGTAACGACCAACTTCTCCAAGATCGTATCTCTTATCGGAGAAGAACAATTTATCAATTACGTCGCGGGCAGTTGCCTCATCCGGCGGTTCTGCGTTACGCAACTGACGATAGATGTGAAGAACGGCCTCTTTTTCAGAGTTACATGGATCTTTTTGCAGAGTGTTATAAATAATTGCAAAATCCTGTTGATTTTGATCTTCTTTGTGCAGAAGAATTGTTTTAACACCCGATTCAAGAATATCTTCTATGTGCTCTTCTTCGATATCTACCTCACGGTCGATAATAACTTCGTTACGCTCGATAGATACCACTTCACCTGTATCCTCATCCACAAAATCTTCTACCCACGATTTTAATACACGGGCAGCCAATCTTCTTCCAACTACTTTTTTCAGAGAAGTTTTAGATACTTTAACCTCATCGGCAAGATTGAAAATCTCAAGGATATCCTTATCACTTTCGAAGCCGATAGCACGTAATAAAGTGGTTACAGGAAGTTTTTTCTTCCTGTCGATGTATGCAAACATAACACTGTTAATGTCGGTTGCAAACTCTATCCACGATCCTTTAAATGGAATAATACGTGCGGAGTAAAGTTTTGTACCGTTGGCATGTAAACTTTGACCAAAGAATACACCCGGAGATCTGTGCAATTGCGATACGATAACCCTTTCGGCACCATTGATAATGAAAGTACCTCTTTCGGTCATGTAAGGCACAGTACCCAAATATACATCCTGAACTACGGTATCGAAATCTTCGTGTTCAGCATCGGTACAGTACAACTTTAATTTTGCCTTTAACGGCACACTAAATGTTAAACCACGCTCAATACACTCATCGATAGTGTACCTTGGAGGGTCAACCTGATAATCTATAAACTCAAGAACAAAATTATTCCTGGTATCTGTAATTGGGAAATTTTCCTCGAATACCCGGAATAATCCCTCTGATTTTCTGTTATCAGGAGTGGTTTTTAACTGAAAAAAATCTTTAAATGATTTAACTTGTACTTCTAGGAAGTCAGGGTAATCAAACCTGGTTTTTGTTGAGGAAAAATTTATCCTCTCTTTTTTTGTTTGTACAGACATGTATTAATACAAGTTAATTATGTAAAATATCAATACACAAAAAGGTTTAGAAACCTATTTGCATAGGTCTCTAAACCAATAAACCTTTTAAAAAGGTCTGAATCTTATTTAACCTCAACTTCAGCTCCTGCTTCTTCTAACTGTGTTTTAAGAGCTTCAGCTTCGTCTTTAGCTACTTTTTCTTTGATTGCTTTAGGAGCTCCGTCAACTAATTCTTTAGCTTCTTTCAATCCTAAGCCAGTTAATTCTTTTACTAATTTAACAACACCAAGTTTTGCTTGTCCGGGTGCTTTTAAAATTACGTCGAATTCTGTTTGTTCAGCAGCAGCTTCTTCGCCACCGCCAGCAGCTGGTCCTGCAACTGCAACTGCAGCAGCAGCTGGTTCAATACCATATTCGTCTTTCAGAATTCCAGCTAATTCGTTAACATCTTTTACAGTAAGGTTTACTAACTCTTCTGCAAGCTGTTTTAAATCTGCCATTTTATTACTTTTATTTAATTTGTTTCTAAAAAATTATTCTTTCTCTTTCAGTGTATCAAGAACACCGTGAATTGTATTTCCACCTGATTGTAACTGTCCAAGTACAGTTTTCATTGGTGATTGTAAAAGACCAATAACATCAGCGATAAGTTCATTTTTCGACTTAACTGCGATTAGCGCCTCAAGGTGCTCAGCACCCATGTAAATAGACTCCTGAACATAAGCCGCTTTTAATACAGGCTTTGTATGTTTTTTGCTAAAATCTTTAATTAGCTTAGCAGGAGCGTTTGCGTTTTCGCAAAACATTACCGAAGTATTGCCTTTTAGTGCATCGTAAAGCTCATCAACTTCAACTGACGAATTTTCTAAAGCTTTACGTAATAGAGTATTCTTTACAACTACCAGTTTTACATCCTGGTTAAAACATTGTCTTCTTAAATCGCTGGTATTCTCAGCATTTAAACCGCTAATGTCAGTCAGGTAAAAATGGTCGTAAGAATCAATTTGTTCTTGTAAATTATTAATAATTACTTTTTTCTCAGAACTCTTCATTTTTACTCATTTTTAGTCAGTAATTGACTTTGGTTCAACTTGAATACCAGGGCTCATAGTACTGGAGAGGTAGATACTTTTAATATATGTACCTTTTGCAGCTGTAGGTTTCAGTTTAACAATGGTATTCACAAATTCTAGTGCGTTATCTCTGATTTTATCAGAAGTAAATGACACTTTACCGATGCTTGTGTGGATAATACCAAATTTATCTACTTTAAAGTCGATTTTACCTTGTTTAACTTCACCGATAGCCTTACTGATATCCATAGTAACTGTACCACTTTTTGGGTTTGGCATTAAACCTCTGGGACCTAAAACGCGTCCAAGAGGACCAACTTTACCCATTACAGGTGGCATAGTAATCACTACGTCAATATCAGTCCAACCGCCTTTTATTTTCTCGATGTATTCATCAAGACCTGCATAGTCCGCTCCGGCATCAAGTGCTTCCTGAGTTTTGTCAGGAGTAACCAATGCCAAAACACGAACTTCTTTTCCAGTTCCATGGGGTAAAGAAACTACGCCTCTAACCATCTGGTTTGCTTTTCTTGGGTCAACTCCAAGCCTTACATCAATATCAACTGATGCATCGAATTTTGTAAAAGTTATTTCTTTTACCAATTCTGCTGCCTCGTCTAAAGAGTAAGCTTTTCCTTTCTCAAGTTTTTCAAGAGAAGCTTTTTTATTTTTCGTAATTCTGCCCATCGTATAAGATTTATTTAATTTTTGAATGGAGATGTGCCTTTAACATTAATCCCCATACTTCTGGCAGTACCTGCGACCATTCTCATAGCCGACTCAACAGTAAAGCAATTCAGGTCCGACATTTTGCCTTCGGCAATTTGTTTTACCTGATCCCAGGTTACCGCCCCCACTTTATTAACGTGAGGTTCGGGAGAACCTTTTTTTAACTTTGCTGCTTCGAGCAATTGTACAGCAACAGGAGGTTGTTTAATAATGAAATCAAAAGATTTGTCGGCATAAACAGTAATAATAACCGGAAGTACTTTTCCAGCCTGGTCTTGAGTACGACCATTAAACTGTTTGCAGAACTGCATTATATTCACCCCTTTTGCTCCCAATGCTGGCCCCACCGGTGGTGACGGATTCGCCGCACCACCTTTAATCTGTAATTTAATTAATCCAGCAATTTCTTTAGCCATAATACAATTTTAACGTGTTTTTACTCCTTTTCTACTTGCATAAAGCTAAGTTCCAGAGGAGTTTTACGTCCAAAAATCTTCACCATTACCTGTAACTTTTTCTTCTCTTCATTGATTTCCTCAATGGTTCCGTTAAAGCCATTAAATGGTCCGTCGATTACTTTTACAGTTTCTCCTACCACATAAGGAATGTTAATTTCCTCATCAGTTTCAGCAAGCTCATCAACCCGACCTAAGATTCTGTTTACTTCATTTTGCCGCATCGGCACGGGATCTCCACCTTTGGTGTCGCCTAAGAACCCGATTACGTTAGGAAAATTCCTTA
>ENA-ORCQ01000289-ORCQ01000289.1-marine-metagenome-genome-assembly--contig:-NODE-289-length-15640-cov-3.761550_pt1 | contig 15640 bp, 9 predicted proteins | sample MGYA00237780_ERZ508510 | MGnify/ENA primary metagenome ERZ508510 (study PRJEB26181, sample SAMN06268981) | marine metagenome | isolation source: Tt an E2 anaerobic enrichment on eucalyptus from sediment...
TTGCAGGATATAAGGAGAATCCCTGCCAGAAGGAAAAGTATGTAGTTTATGGTTTTCATGTAAATTAACTTTTTATTATGCGGCGCATGCAAGGTCTGTTTTTCAACTAACAGGAAAGGATGCGCTTTTCTGCTTTTATCATTTCAATCCCTATGGGATTTTCTTAATCCAGCATCAAGTATCCAACATCCAGCATCTAAATAATCAAACTCAAGCCCAGTGCTGCCAGCAGACCTACAATCGCTACCAAACATTCCATTACAGTCCAGATTGCAAAAGTTTGTTTAATACTCACGTTATAATATTCTTTAAACATCCAGAAACCGATATCATTAAAATGTGAAAACATCAGACTTCCGGAACCGGTTGCCAGTACCATCAATTCCGGATTGACTCCGGTGGATTGTACGATTGGAAGCATAATTCCGGCAGCTGTCATTGTTGCGACGGTTGCAGAACCAATTGCCAACCTGATGATTGCTGCCACACACCAGCCCAAAATCAACGGATTAAACTCTATTCCTGCGGCAACATCTTTGATATACTCAGCAACACCACTATCGGTAAGAACCTGTTTAAAAGCTCCTCCTGCGGCAATAATCAATACAATCATTGCGATACTGCTAACGGCCCTGGCCATGCTTTTCATCAGGTCATCCATTTTTCTGCCCTGTTTTATTCCAAGCGTATAAAGGCCTACAAAAACCGACATTAAAAGTGCAACATTTGCATCACTAAAAAATTTAAATATTTCAAGTAATTTGGAAAGGATCATTGCCATTGCAGGATTACTTGCCCATCCTGATGCCAACTCTGAATAATCTATGTCTTTACCAAAAACCAAATCGATTGTGGCACCAAACAGCATTAATATAACTGGTGTTAAAGTTGTTAATACTGAGCGTCCAAATCCCGGTAATTCTTCTTGTTTAAATTCTTTTCCCGAGAATAATTCTGCCGGAGGTTGAACATCGACTTTTTTAAAAAATTTTGATAATAATATACCGGCAATTAAACACGCTGGAATTACAGGAACAAGGCCATAAAGTAAAACCTGGTTTACGTTGGCGTCAAAAACAAAGGATACATAAGTTGGTGCCGGATGTGGCGGCAAATAAGCATGTGCAATTGACAGGGTGGCAGAAAGTGGTATCCCAAGATACATTAACGGCAATTTCGTTGTTTTCGAGAATGTATAAATCAGCGGAATCAACACTAAAAAACTTGCATTATACATCATAGGTAATCCAACCAGAAATCCTACAACCAATATCACGTACTGGATTCTTTTTAAACCAAATTTCTCAACCAGTTTATGGGTTAAGGTATGTGCTGCACCGCTGTCTTCTATCAGTTTTCCAAGCATGGCACCAAATACAAGAATTAAAACAATGCTTCCCATCGTATCGCCAATTCCTTTTAAAATTGATGACAAAATATTAAGTAAACCCATTGAATTTAAAACGCCTACAATAAAGGAAGTCAGGAGTAAAGCAAAGAAAGCATCGAAACGGAACTTTAGCATTAAAACCAGCAATATTAGAATTCCGATTCCTACAAAAAGTAATGGCATATTCGATTTAGTTATAAGATTGGTATCAAAAGTAACTGACCTGAAATTTTGAAACAAACATTTAAGAATTAAACTTGGATATTTTTAGCGGGAACGATACCGAAACCTGAACAATAAATCGTAAAAAACTACAAATCAAAAAGTTAATCCGGCATTAATGATATTTTAAAAATGGAATAATATCTTCGTTTTTACCTGCACTCGTACCATCATATTCTATTGTAACAATTGGAACTCCGGAAAGCTTTTCAAGTTTTGAGGCCATCGCTTCGGTAATCAGTGAAGGACAACAATATGAGGGATTGGTTTGTACAAATAAAGCAATATCCGGGTATTGCTCGGTCAGATGGAATATTTTTAATACATTTTCTATTGATTCTCCATTATGTGCTGTTTTTAGACCCACCAAATTCAGCTTCTTTTCAAACGAATTAAGAAGTTCTACTTTAGGTTCATTTAAAATTTCGTTAAACAAATCCAGATATTTTCTTTCAACCCTGGTAGCCAGTGAAATAAGCATTTTTCTAACAGCTGCCTTTAAATAAAATCCCTCATTAATAATACGCTTGTTTGAAGCAGAAAAGACAATTTTAATATAATCACTGTAGGGTGTTGTAATCGCCTCTCCCCCGTTCTTTTCGATAAATCTAATCAGATCCTGGTTAAAAATATCATTATCACGAGCATATAAATCTCCAAAAATTGCAACTTTTGGTTTTTTCTTGTTAGAAATTTTTATTTGCCTAAACCATGAAATAACTTTTTTTAAAGCTTCCTCCTTGGAAGTTCCGTTTTTAAAAGTTTCGTAGAGCAGTTTCATCGACTTTTGAACAACTTTATCGGTTTCGCCTTTTTTCAATTCATACGGACGCAACTTACATTCTGTCTTTCTTAAATAACCGCCAAATAAATATGCCAGATAGGAATTAATCGAAACATTAATTGAAATATCTGCAAAGGAAATATTTCCGGCATACATTCTTATTTTATCGTATGGTTCTCCTCGTACCTTTAACTGTTTCGACATATAATTGATAAACATTCCCAGGTTACATGCAATTGGTGATTCCATCATCCAAATCACTGTGTTTGAGGGATCCAGTTGGTGTTTATCAAGGTAATCAAATGCATCCTGTAAAATAATATTTAAGGGTAAACACTGTCCTGTGTTGGAAATCAGACTTTTTTTTATGGAATCTTCCGTATCAAACAAAGTATGTGCTTCAATGCCATGACGTCGTAAATTTGCTTCAAGTAACCTGGAAGTAAATTCTCCCAGAGTTGGCATCAATAACTTTTTCCCTTTTAATTCATCAGCATTTAAAATTATGTTGTTATGCGAAAAATTTGCCTTTTGTTTTTGTGATAAATTACCGGCATTAAAATGATTATTAAAAGATCGTAAAGCTGCTTCAATGCGGGTTTCGTAACCTACATTTGAATCGTATTCATCGAGTTGTAAAACCAGGTAAGGTTTCTCATAAAAATCCAGAATCTCCTTAAAATATTCTAATATAAATGAATCGGGTGCACACTTAAAAGAAGTAATAAAAACAGGATACAAATCTTTTGTTCGGGCAACATATTCTGCGGCACTTAAAATTGCAGAAGCAAATTTCCACTTGGTATCACTTAATATCTCTTTTAAACTATCAAAATCATTTTCATTTATATTAAGCATATTCTGAAAGAATGTTTTTACACCCTTTTGTGCAAAAATTTCCGGAATACTGTTGTTCATGCTATGCGACAAAACCGTATATGGTCGGCCCAAAAGGACAACTTTTAAACCATTATCCGATGAAGAAATCTCTTTAAATTTTTGTTTCCATTTTTTATCAAGATTTGCTTTCTCCCCTTTGGACAAATCATAAGCAATCGAAACCTCCCTGTAAGTAATACCCTGTATCCCTGTTAATGTTATTGACCGGAAAAGTTCTTTTTTAAGTTTTGCTTCGTTTTGAAGTGCAAATAACAACGGATTAAGTATTTTAGAATTTATTTGTTCATTATCTGAGGAAGCTACAACAGGCGGTACAAACTGACTGTAATAGCAATACTGACGACGTTTTTTTCTGGTGCTGGTATTATCTTCGAGGTATGTTGGTAAAAAGATAAAATCTGTTTTATCGGATAGGTAATCAACATGCCCCTGAATAGCTGACATAGGCGCACAAAACTCAGCTCCAGAGATTCGCTTTCCACTTTTTACAGCACCATTAAATTTCGAACTGGTAATTGTTTTTATTTTCAAAATATCAAAAAAACGTTGCCATAAATACAGGTCTTCAAAGAGATATAAACCTGCCGGAATTCCAATAGTTATATCAGATTTACTTTTGTTAGCCGGTTTAAATAAAAACTGCTTTTTGTAAGCTTTAATTAAATCGAAGTTTGCGATATTATTATCCACATATTTTTTTGAATCATAATCACGGCCGCACAAAAATCCATATGCTACTGTTTCGTCTTCAATTTCCGCAATTTTCAATTTACAGTGGTTGTTACAAAACTCACAAACTTCAGTTCTGACAGGAATTTCTGATTTAAACAAATTTATTCCTCTGAATCCTGATTTTGTATTCTGCTTATCTGATAATTCAAGGGCTACTCCGTAAGCACCTGTTAAGTGGCAATATTTAGAAACCATAATCGGTTTCTCAAGTTTTTGTTCGAATGCTGCAACAAGGGCACGGTTTTTTGCAGTGGCTCCCTGGAAGAATATTTTTTTGCCAATATTCTTCTCTAGGGCCACTTTATTTAAATAATTTTCACGAACCGAGTGTAATACGGAAGCGAGAATTTCATTGGTTTTATAGTTTTTATTGATGTAATGATTCAGGTCGCGTTCCATAAAAACCGTGCAACGGTCGCTTGCCATTGGAGATGTTGTATTCTCAGCCCTTTGGGAGTATTCTTCCAATCCGACTCCAAGTTTTTTTGCCTGTTCTTCTATAAAACTACCCGTTCCGGCTGCACATACATTATTCATTACCGAAAAAGTAACACTCCCATTTTTTAAGGTCGTAAACTTGGCATCCTGCCCACCTATTTCTATAATTGTATCTACTTCTTTATCGAGTTCAACTGCCGCTCTTGCATGTGCCGATATTTCGTCAGGGATTAAATCGGCTCCTATTATTTTACCAATAAATTTTCGTCCTGAGCCTGTTGTTCCAACTCCCAGTATTTCAAATTCAGAATTTTTTCTTTTTTGAATATCATCGATTGCTTCTAATATGATTTTTATCGCATTTACCGGTTGTCCTGAAGTTCGGGTATAAAATCCTGCAAGAACCTTTTTATCAGAACCTAATAAAAGTGCCTTGGTACTTGTAGAACCGATATCAATGCCAAGATATGATTTATACTCCTTCTCTTTAATGTCCTCATAAATATCAACTTCTATCAAAGGAGTATTTTTAATAATTTTTGAATTGTAATTATATCTTTGAACCGAAGTAAAATCAGGATATTCCGACAGTTCCAACCTTAAAGGTTGATAATAATATTCCTTTTTTTGATTATCCTTTAATATTATATCCTGAACAGATTTAAAACTGGATTCCGGAACATTATCAATTTCATTAATCAGATTTAGTGCTGCACCGATGGCTCCGTACAAATTTGAATCTTTTCCTACAAGTGGTGTAATTCCTGTTAATTCTTTAATATGTTTTACTACCGCCCTGTTTTGCGACACTCCACCTGCAAAAATCATAGGTTGTCTGATAATGCCATCTTTAAACAGCGTATCCACAATGTTTTTTGCTAAGCCGTAACACAAACCATCGCAAATTTCTGCCAGCGAATATCCCTCCTGCTGTGCATGAATTAAATCGGTTTTTGCAAATACCGAACACCGTGATGCAATTCTTGGAAAATCGCCTGAATTCTTTTGAGCTATTTGTCCAAATTCAGAAATATTTTTAAGATTTAGTCTTGCTGCCTGCTGGTCCAAAAAGCTTCCTGTTCCCGCTGCACATGAAGAATTGGATTTAAATTTTCTATATTTGTCTTTTTCGTCAAATAAAACCAGTCCAAATTTTTCACCACCCACAATCAACAAAGAACCAAGGCTTTTATGCAAATGCTTTGCGGCATTTATAAAAGCAACTCTGTTATCATAAATTCTTGTACTTTTTACCAGCGAAGGCGTAGATGAAGTACTTGCCACACCGCCAATCTCATTAAAATTGAAACCTTTTAGAAGATGATTTAATTTCCCGGAAATTCTGCCTTCGTGAAATATATATTCCCTTTTGAGTATTTTTTTTGAGCGATTGATTAATACCAATGAAATTGCCACTGAGCCAATATCAATTCCAAGATATTTTTTTTCGGTTTCCACAGTTACTATTAATTTGAAAACAGATGTTTATTCCGATATTAAATATACATTTCAAATTTAGAATCCCCCAAAATTCATTGATACATTTTAATAAAAAAAAAGTCTGCCTCAACTGAGACAGACTTTTCATCAAATATTATTAAAGAAACTTACTTTATAAACTTCTCAACTGATTCATCAGTTTTTACAAAATACATTCCTTTCGGATAACTGCTTACATCGAACATGTGGCGGGTACCGAAAACTACGGCCTCATCCATTTTGATACCTACACTGTTGTAAATCGCAACTTTATTGTTTGAAGTTGTAAATTCAACATATAATCTGGTATCAGCCGGATTTGGATAAACTTTAAAGCTTTCTTCAGCTACATTGATATCTTCTGTAGAAGAAGGTAACAAAGCCAAATCTGCTACACTTACCAGGGTAACGCTGTCAATATAAACTGTTTCATTTGTATGACCGGCAAAGAAATTGAATTTTTGCTCTCTTTCATCCATACGGGAGAAATCGGTGATATCAATTGTATGCCATGTTGGTTCAGTAGTGAGAATAAATCTCCACTGTGAATTACCATCAGCTGAAGCCGGATGGGTAGTTGAACCAAATCTTGTGTAGTCGTCTCCGATATGTTCTATATCGATATCAAAAGTATCCGAAGCAGCAATCCACATTTTTAACTGCAATTCAAAAGCCTCATCTTTAATTTCTGCGGGAACATAAATATTTTGACCTACTGTCCAATCCCATGGATTTGACCCCTGACCATTTGTATTTGTGATATTCAAAACTCCGTCAACCACTGTTGAACCTCCTGTCCATGGAGCTCCGGGTGCCAGAGTTTCTTCATCAAAGTCAGTGAAATCTCCGTTTTTGATATAACTCAACTGAAATCTTGTTGGTACCTGTCCACTGATAGAAAGATTCACTTCATTTGAATAAACAAATCCGTCAGTAGAAATGGCCTGAATAACTACTTCTTCGTTGATAACAGGAGTTACAACACCATCAGCACTAATGGAAGCTCTTGCTCTGCTGCCATCGGCGTTTTTGATGGTCCATTTTACTACTTTGTCAGTTGCATCTTCAGGAAGCACTTCTGCCATAATTTGAATGGTTTGATCATTTTCTGTAATCGCTCCGTCAACACTGATATTGATTTCATCAACATAAATTGGAGGTTCAGATCCATCCAATGTAACATAACCGACATCGTCCATATTAGACCATGATTCGTTTTGGCCACCAATATTAGCCCAAACTGCTCTTCTACGGCCTTCATCACCGGTGTCTCTGTCAATCATGGTTACGTCAAAGCCCATAGTTCCTGTCTGATCAAACAAACCACCATCAGCATTTGTAAGCACTGACCATGGTACAAAATATTCAACACTCCAGTTGGGATCCTCAACATAAAATGCATAAACAACGCCATTATCCTGTGTTACAGGCGTTCCATCAATCTTATCCTGTTCAGCTGCAGGAGCTACCTGGTGATGACCTGAACCACTTGAAGCAGGACCACCTGCATCTTCCAGGATATAATTAACATCGAAATAGATTTCCGGTTTGTCATATTCCCAGCTGTTTCCACCTGTAACATAACTTGGATACCATTCATCGTCTACGGTTGTTACAAAAATATACATACCGTCTGCATTCCACATGGCTCTCCAGTTGGTTTCTTCAGGTTCGCCAAATGTGTATTGTTCACCGTACAATGCCTTGTCTATTAAGTAAACATTAGCACTGTCCCACGCACCGTTTTCATCGAGTTTACCGTCAATTACCGGAACTTCTTCTCCGGTCATCATGATAACTCCTTCTGGTCGTTCGTCCTGTGCTGTTATTACAGAAACAAACAACACAGCTAAAATTAAAGTAAAAAATTTTCTCATACAGTAAGTTTTAAAGTTTTAAAAAATTTAATAGTTATATTCGAATACGAATATATAGAAAACACAGCAATTATAACAAAAATCTTTTATATTTTGTTTTATTATTTTTATCAAAAAACTGTTCCGAAAAACAACTAAACTTTCAATTATTTAATTAGAATCAACAGTTATTCGATTTTTTGCTTATCCTAAAAAAAATTATGTCTGTTTTGTTTAGTCACGATATAAAAAAAGTCTGCCTCTATTGAGACAGACTTTCAATCAAAATATATTTAATAAACTTCTATTTAACGAATTTCTCAACCGCCTGATCGGTTTTTACAAAGTACATTCCTTTCGGATAACGACTTACATCGAAGGTATGCCGGTTTCCGAACACTACCTCTTCTTCCATCTTTATACCGACGCTATTGTATATTGCTACCGTAACGTTTGACCTTGAGAACTCAACAGTCAATTGATTCTCAACCGGATTTGGATACACCTTAAATCCTTCGTCAGCACTGATTTCCATGTTTGAAGTTGGCAATAAAGCCAGGTCAGCTTCAGCAACCAACATAATACTGTCAAGATATACTTTAGTTGCATCGTCACCCAATTGCCAGTTGAACTGAATATTGGCATTTTCAGCCAGATTATCCCATGTAAGATTAAAGGTATAAACTGTTGGTACCGTAGTAATGCTCATTGAAGCAGCCGGCCAGAATGAAGTTCCGTCCGTTCTAGGGTCACCACAAACTCCCGGTGTAGCCCAACCATTGGCCTGATCTTCGATTTTACACTGGAAAGTACGGTCTGCATCAGCCCATGCTTTAAAAGAGAATACCCAGTTTTCATCTTTACGTCCATAAGGAATAGTAATCCATTGTTTTACTCCATTGTCCCAAATATTGGTTTGAACTGCATTCTGGCTATATTCCAAAACACCATCCACAACCAGGAATGTTCCGTCATTTGCACCATACCACATATCACCAGGGCCACCCAAAGAATCAACCTCATCAAAGAATCCATTTTTGATTACGTTAATTTTTTCCATGGTTACCACTTGTCCGGTAATAGAAACCTGAATTTCGTTTGAATAAACAAATCCATCAGCGGAAATAGCCTGGATAGTCAATTCTTCGTCCAGTGAAGGAGTAATCCAACCATCAGCATCAATTGATGCAGTTGCAGGTTTTCCACTTGCTGTTGTTAATTCCCATTTTACCACTTTACTGGTTGCATCTTCAGGAAGAACTTCAACCATTATTTGCAGCTTTTGACCGTCTTCTGTAATTGCACCATCAACACTCAGGTTAATTTCATCAACATAGATTGGAGGCTCAGCACCATCGAAGTTGATAATACCACAATCATCCATGTTTGCCCAGGATTCCTGGCCAGCACCATTGACAGCATCACCAATGTTTGCCCAAACCATTCTTCTTCGAGGATCTGTTGGATCTCCTTCGTCTGATTCACAAATGGTAATATCAAAACCTACATCACCGGTTAAATCAACCGGCCCGCCTTCGTTATTTACCCAATATTCGAATGGGAAATAATACTCAGCCGTGTAGTTTGGTTCTTCAACCATAAATGCATAAGAAAATCCTCCGGCAGCATCGTCAACATTTAATTCTCCGTTAACGTTTTCAGCACTCATTTCAGGAGCATACTGATAATGTCCCTGGTTACCGGCAGAACCACTTTGACATCCCAAGCCATCCTCAAGGATATAGTTTACATCAAAATAAACCTCTGGTTTATCCCGCAAATAACTTGCGTCTCCGGCAATCCATGAAGGCCAGTAACTTTCATCGGTAACTGTGATAAACAGATACATACCTTCCTCGGTATAAACTGCTCTCCAGTTGGTTTCTCCGGGTTCACCCAAAGTTGGTAATTCTTCCTGGAAGTTTAACTCAATGCTGTAAACTTCAGCTTCTGCCAATGTGTACACCTCATCAAGTTGACCATCTATTACCGGAGCATCAGAACCTTCAGGAACCATTGCAATAATTCCAAGAGGTTTTTCCTGTGCGATAAGAGTTGAAAACAACATTACACTTAGAAATAAAGTAAAGATTTTTTTCATAATTTTAGTTTTTGATAGTTTAAATAAAAGTTTATGGGGTTAATATTAATAATTTTTTTGCAGAATTTATAAAGAAACTCTTCCTTTTTAGAGACTTTTTTAAGTGTATATTTTACCTCTTTTTCAAACAATCATCTTTTTTATCTCTTAAACAATTTATTGACCGCTGATAATCACACTAAAATTAATTATGTTCAAAAGCACCTAAATCCGGTAAATTGTCAACAGGAACAGGCATATTCTCAAAATCTGAATTGTAATTCAGTTTTATTCCTGCATTGATTGCCGGACTGTTTTGTTGAAGTTTCAAGTTTTTTCCATCCAAATCTATAAATTTTGGATTGGCTACGATTTCACCCTCACCGGGTATTAATTCTCCCAACTGAGCTCCATCTAACAGATAATAAAGATTGTGTGTATGTGTAAAATTGTTGTTTTTTGTTATTCTTTCCGAAGCATCTCCTCCTAAAACAAATATATTATTACGTATGATTACTTCTTTTGAATTTATACTTCCCGGGTAAAGGTTTATCATGTTATTCCATAAAGTTCCTTTACGGGTAATACAGGTATTATTTTCGAATTTCAGATTCCTTACTTCAAAATTATTATGTAGGGCAAAAAAACCACCATTTTCAATAAAAACATTGTATGCAATCGTAATATTTTTACCCGTTCCCATAGAACCTTCCGCTATCCCGTTACCATTTTCAATCCAATTATGATGTGCATAGGTTCCATCACTATTTTCATAAAATTCAAGGAATCCTCCGTCGGTAATATAATCATAACTGTGCCCTATATTATTTATTGATGTGTTGTATGAGACCTCATTATCCGGACCATATAACCAAAAGGATACACAGCCAAAATCTCCTCCGCCTCTTACTGTATCCGGAATTTCATTATCCACAATCATTTTTAAATCGTGTATATAATTACCGGTAAACAAATTATCCGAGCCATAACACAAAATCCCCATTCCGCAATTGCTCACTTCGCAATTTCTGATTATGTTATACCTGCTGTCTTTTTCCAGGACAAAACCACAATAGCCGGTGTTTATTACCCTAAGCCCTTCAAGAATGATAAAATCCGCATCTATTTGTATTCCTTTATTCCAAACCTGGCCGCCATTAATAAAAGTTGGTTTTTCTCCGGTCCCATATGCCTTAAAAATTATTGGTTTTTCGGCTGTACCGCTTTTGTCAATTTTAAAAATACTTTCCCACGATGCTTTTTGCCAGACAGAACCACAAGCAAAATTGATAACATCGCCGGGTTTGAAATTAAAAGATTCTAATTTTTGAATTGTTTTCCAAGGTGTTTCCGGAGCAGAACCATTGTTATTGTCGTTTCCTGTAAGGTTGTTGACAAAATATTCGGTGCTGAAAACGGGGTGAATAAAAAAAAGAAAAAGTAAGATGGATATTATAAGATATTTCATAGTAGTCGTTTAAGTATCATTTTTTTACGTTGTCCATAATCTTTGGAAAGGTTCATCAATCTTAGTAAAGATATATTTTATGCCTTTAATGCTTTAAATTTTAAATAAAAATATATTTTTAAATCATGTTCTATGATACTATTTTTGATACTTCAACAAATTAAATTTAAACAAGCATACCGGGTGACGAAGAAATAAGTTAGATATTTAAACTACTGAATTAATTAGATAGAATAATGGGAATTAGCATAAAATGGATAGGATGGGACAGTTTTCAGATTAAACTCAATTCAACTGTTCTTTATATTGATCCACTTTTTGGAGAATTTAATGAAATTGCAGATATAGTGCTTGTATCGCACGGCCACCGAGACCATTGCAATCCTGAGGTTTTGGAAAAAATCAGAAATAAACAAACGATTGTTTTAACATCGAAAGCAAATAAGGAAAAAGTTCAGGGGATTGGCCTGGCTCCGGAAGAATCTTATCAAATAAATGATATATCAATCACGGCTTACCATGCCTATAACATAAAAAGAAAGCGTGATTCCGGAGAACCTTTTCATCCTAAAGGTTTTGGTGTTGGTTGGATTATTACATACCTAAATAAAAAAATTTACTTTTTAGGTGATACAGATTTGATACCAGAAATGAAGTCAATAACCAATATAGATGTTTTACTTGTTCCGGTAAGTGGAAAATTTGTAATGGATATTGATGAGGCCGTGGAGGCAATTAAACTAATCAAACCCAAAGTTACCATTCCGATGCATTACGGTGTTGTTGATGGTTCATACGGAGGGAATCATATACAAATTGAATTAAATATTGACACAGAAGAATTTAAATCCAAAGCTGAGAAATTTACAAAAGTGAAAGTACTTCAACACAACGACGAATTTACTCTTTAGAACTTAATGCTAAATAAATAAAATATTTATATATCCTGCTTTTGTTGATTTTTGACTAAAAAAGTAAAAGGTAATTTTATGATTCATAAACTTTTGGAAATAGTTTAAAAAATCAATTTCACTTCTTATTTTTTACTTAGCAAAAAACTCTTTTTCGACCATCCTGCAAACCGTATGATAAACCGGCAGATGTAATTCCTGAATATAAGCAGTTCGGGTTTCAGAAACATTGAGTAATATATCACAATATTTAGCCATTTCTCCTCCTGTATAACCAGTCATACCAATGGTTTTTAATCCTTTTGCTTTTGCAACCATAAAAGCATAAACAACATTTTTTGAATTCCCTGATGTACTTAATCCAATTAACACATCACCTGCATCACCATAACCTACCATTTGTTGGGCAAAAACTATATCTCCGTTAATATCATTTGATATTGCCGTTGTCAAAGCCTGATGAGCAGACAAAGAAATCGCCGGTAGTCCGTGTTGGAGTTTTTCTGCCAAAAGTTCTCCCACTTCCTTGTTTTGTTCAACCAGCCTTTTTGCCAGTTTACCATCTACAGGTCGATTTCCTTCAAAACTTTTCATCAATTCAGCTACAATATGATCCGCATCTGCACTGCTCCCACCATTTCCACACACCAGCACTTTGCCTCCATTCTTATAGGTTTCAATGATTGAATCTGCCATTTTCTGAATAGAAGTTTTTAATGGCTTTAATACAGGATATCGATGGATTAATTCATCAAGGATTTGGTCTGCTTTCATATTTTTCAGATCATTTATTATTTAATGCAACACAGAGAGCTGCAAAGTCTCCAATAGATTCATCCAATTGAGCCGGTTTTATTTTGCATACTTTTAGGGCTGACGAAATAGCTTCTTCACTCAGGATTCTATCTACATGAGCTTTAAATAGTTTTTCATTTCTGGAGTAAATACTTCCTATGACTATACATTCGGGATTTAAAATATCAATTAATACAGCTAAACCCCACCCCAGATATTCTGCTGATATTTTTATAATTTCCAATGCTATTTTATCTCCGTTCTGTGCTGCAACAGCAACCGATTTTGCAGTTATATTATTTAATTCAGATTTGTTTTTGCAAAAATAAACCTTTTCTCCAACTGAAAGTTTTTCTTTTACGACAGTTTTGGCCAGTTGAGCAATTCCTCCCCCACTGCAAAAACCTTCAAAAGAACCTGCTTTGCCAAATCCAATCGGGCCATTTTTTTCCATTCGTATGTGTCCTACTTCTCCTCCCAAATCATTGGTTCCTGTATAAAGTTGTCCATTTAAAATCAGTCCTGCGCCCATTCCTGTCCCAAAGGTCAGAAAAATCATATTCTGCGTTCCTTTGCCAGCACCCAGTAGCCACTCCGCCAGTGCACAGGCATTAGCATCGTTCTGAACAGCAACAGGTATCCCATATTTTTTGTAAAATATTTCAACAATTGGAACATCATCCCAACCCGGTAAATTTGGAGGAGAATATATCATTCCTTTTTTGGAGTCAAGCGGTCCACCACAGCTAATTCCAATGCCTTTAAGTTTTTCTTGCGGATATGTTTTAAACAAGTTCTCGATGTTGAAAAAAAACTCTTCCAACACCTCATTCCAGTTCCTTTCATTTGTACGTGTTGGAAATTGTATTTTTTTGTAAATCTTAAAATTGTCGTCTCCTACAACAACAGCACACTTTGTTCCTCCTATATCAATTCCCAGGTAATAATTTTTAATCATTTAAATTTGCCAATACCGGTTTACGGGGTTAAATATAACAATTATGTTGTGCTTGAATTTTATTGAGAAACAGATTCAGGCCAGATACAATCTTCAATTTTGAATTTTGTAAAAGAAGCCTTAAACGTTGATTTTGACGGACTACACGCATAAACACCTACCTGAGCCGTCTCTATTTTTTTATGCATATGTAAGATTCTCATTTGCCGGTAATTTTTACCTTCCAGTGAATTTTCTATCAGAAAATCCTGATTTCGTCTGCTTATCCTGTAAAACATTTGATTTACTCCTGCTGGAATATCAGTAGTAGCCCAATCTGAAAAACCCAAATTTGTTACGACGGCTCCCAACCTTGAAAACTTTCTGTTTTCGTATTCAACAGAAACTTTAAACCAGTTGTTTTCATCGATAAACATTAAAATTCCACATTGATCGTACAAATAGTAACTATCCTCAAATTCAGTTTTTACGCTGAAAGTAAAATCTTCTTTTACAGGGCATAAAAATGCAGGAGCGTTTGTTTTGCCAAAACCGTAATAGGTTTTCTGCCAAAGGTCTGTTTCGGGATCAGTTAAAATTATCAAACTTTTCTTTTCAATTAAAAATCTTTGCGGCTGATTCAACCAGTAAAAATTTTCAAATCCATTTGTTTTCATGCTTATTGTTGTTTGAAAAGCAGGTTGTAAGTTTCAATAGCTTAATCCAATATTGATATTTGTGTCAATGTAATTTACAACAGTTAAGTTGATAAAACAACTTAATGCCTGTAAACTTGGACTAATTGAAGTTTTTAAAAGTATCCAATTCACAAAAATTTCCGAATATTTTGTTTTCATCTCTTGAAAGTCAATCTGTTTTTTATCTTTGAAAATGATTGACAAAACTTTTATCCGGATACCATCCGATTTACTTAATAAAACGTTGTCTTATGAACAGGGAAACCAAACAAATTTTTCTAATTGCCATTCTTTTTCTTTTTTCCTGTAAACCTCAAAAACCAGTTCATCAATATTTAGAAGAATTTAATAATCCTGAATCGGACAATATAATGGTTGTTGCTCATCGTGGCAGCCATAAAGAATATGTCGAAAACTCTGTTTCGGCAATTAAACATGCCATTAGCCTGGGAGTTGAAATAATAGAGGTTGATGTAAAAGTTACAAAAGACAATGTTCCGGTTCTGAACAACGATAAAAAAATAAACCGAACAACCGATGGAACAGGAGATCCGGAAGCCTACAACTGGAATGAACTTCAAAAATTTAATTTAAAACTCCCGGACGGTACAATTATAGACGAAAAAATGGCAAGTCTGGAAGAAGTACTTAAAATTGCAAAGGGCCAGGTAATAATAGACATTGATATAAAAACAGACAGGCTTAAACCAATTGTAGATATTGTAAAGAAAACAGGCACTTCACACCAGGTCATTTTTTTTCATAATGATTTTAATGTTTTAAAAGAAATAAAAGAATTGTTGCCTGAAGCAATAATAATGCCCCTGCCCTTCTCTTTTCAAATGACAGAATCTGCTCTGAAATTATTTTCACCTAAAGTAGTTCATATTAATCAGTCGATAAACCAACCAGAAATTACTTCGCTAATCAGGGAAAACAAAGCAAGAATT
>ENA-ORCQ01000290-ORCQ01000290.1-marine-metagenome-genome-assembly--contig:-NODE-290-length-15577-cov-4.269613_pt1 | contig 15577 bp, 13 predicted proteins | sample MGYA00237780_ERZ508510 | MGnify/ENA primary metagenome ERZ508510 (study PRJEB26181, sample SAMN06268981) | marine metagenome | isolation source: Tt an E2 anaerobic enrichment on eucalyptus from sediment...
CGAAGCATCTAAAGCCGGTTACGAGGAGGTTCAACCGCCGCTTTTGGTAAACGAAGATTCTGGTTTTGGAACCGGACAATTACCCGACAAAGAGGGCCAAATGTACCATGTTACCGAGGATAATCTGTACCTGATTCCTACGGCTGAAGTCCCGGTAACCAATATTTATCGCGATGTAATTCTGGATGCCAAAAATCTTCCTTATAAAAATACGGCATATAGTGCATGTTTTCGGCGCGAAGCAGGTTCTTACGGGAAAGATGTAAGAGGATTAAATCGTTTACACCAGTTTGATAAAGTTGAAATTGTACAAATTGCCCACCCTGAAAAATCATATGATATTTTAGAAGAAATGGTGGCCCATGTTGAAGGATTGGTAGCCAAATTAGGTTTGCCCTATCGTATCTTACGTTTATGTGGAGGCGACATCAGTTTTACTTCTGCATTAACTTATGATTTTGAGGTTTATTCTGCAGCGCAAAAAAGATGGCTGGAAGTAAGTTCTGTTTCAAATTTCGAATCGTTTCAAGCCAATCGTTTGAAATTACGCTTCCGGGAAGAAGGAGTTAAAAAGCCACAATTGGCGCACACTTTAAATGGAAGTGCGTTGGCATTGCCACGAATTGTTGCCGCTCTGCTGGAAAACAATCAAACTACTGAAGGAATTAAAATTCCTGAAGTACTGGTTCCGTTTTGTGGGTTCGCGATAATCAATTAAATATTGAACTAAGATATTCATTCTCAAGGCTGTTCGTCCTGAACAGCCTTTTTTGGTTTAATTAAAAATACTTATTTTGTAACCTGAAAACAATGATCAGGTTATGCCACAAAATGCAGGGAAAAGATTGGTTGAGGCATTCTCAAAACAGCTGGAAAAGATAGAATATTTCAGCTCGATGAAGAATGTTTCGCCAAATGTTGCTGTGCATGAATTGAGAAAATCTTTTAAAAGAATGCGTGCACTGATTCGATTTTATCATTTTCGGTCAGATGATATTTTTGTGGATTCAAAAAACCAGCTTAAATATTTTGGTCGTTCATTTTCAAGAATGCGTGAATCTTTTGTGAATTTGCAGGTTTTTGAAAAAATGTCAAACAGTGATGTTCTAATTGCTGAAAAAAAAATAAAAGCTGCTCGTGAAAAGCTGACACAAAATAATAAACAACTCATTGAAAAAGGATTTTTAGAAACAGAGGGATATTTACCGGTTCAGAAATTTGGACAATCATTGAACGCTCAACTGGATGTATTAAAGGAAAATCAACCCACAATCAATGAAATAATTAAAGAGCTACAGAATTCTTATATAGAAGCTCATGAAATCTTTAAGGATTTAAGTCCCGATTCCAGCCCGGTTAGTTTTCATGAATTAAGAAAAAAGCTAAAACGTTTAATGTATCAGTTTGAGTTTATCAGATACACACAACCAAGATATTTTAAATCAAAAACTTTTCAGTTAAACAGAATAACAGAACAATTGGGCGAGGACCACGATTTTTTTGTTTTTATCAATGAAATAAAAAATGGAGCTTATGATTTTGATTCGGAAGAAATAGAAATTTTGGAAAATAAAATCCAACATCTGCGTGAAGTAAATTTTGTAAAACTTTTTCCCCGGCTAAAACAGTTTTTTAATGAGTCGCCGCCTGCTTTTAGCAGCAAACTGGAAATCAATATAAAGGGTAAGATGAAGTAGTGCGAAATTGTGTTTTAAAATTTGAAAAATAAAGTTTAATCTTCCATAAGTATCAATGATATCCATAATATATTTTAGTTGTACAAAGTCTCAAATTACAACAACATCATCAATTGCCAATCTTCCTGCAATATTTTCAACTTTTTAATCTCTTATCTTGAAAAAAATATCGTGGATTTTTAAGTAAAGTATCAATAAACCTGATATAATCCCTAATTCACTGTTTAAGCTTTAATGCAGCAATGAAAAGAAAAGCGATTTATATTTTCGACTTTTTATCCCAAAACGGTTAGTCGTTGGTTCTGATCCGAAATAATGATATTTTTATTTATGGCTTCTCAAAAATACCGAGATTACTGTTGTCCCAAAAGTGAAGATATAAAGCAAAATATCTATTTGCAGCATTCCTATTTTGTCAGGTACAATTCCAGCAACCGAACCTAAAAACACAAAAAGGGCAATTAAAGAAACTGCTATAAGTTCTTTTCCCGGTTTTTGTTTCATAATTACTCCAGCTAAAATTACAGGCGCCATCATTGCTGTTCCTGTAAAACTAACCCGGGCTAATAGAGCAATTTGATCGCCCATTAAGGATGCAAAAATCATCACCAAAATTGAAAATACAAACAGAAAAGTTTTAGTAATGTACATTACCTTTTTTTCCTGGCCTGGAAGCAGAGAACGCAATTCGTTCCCCAGGGCAAAAATCTGGGAATTTGTAGTCGATAAACATGCTGCAAAAAGCCCAACCACTGCAAGCCCTGCAACCGGATGAAACTGATCGTACAACAAAGCGCCTGCCCAGAATTTCTGAGCCGATGCTTCCGGGTATTTAACAGCACCATACATTCCAATAAATACCGTAGCAAGAATAACCAGTATAGCAAATATTCCCACAGAGTAGGCCATTTTTTTCATCGAAGTCAGATTTTTCATCACCACGAGCCTTGTTGTCATTTGCGGTTGTGTCACCGGGATCATCATCACTGCAATTAAACTTCCCAAAAGAAACTGCCAGTTAAATAAACCTTTCGGGCCCGGTGTCGATAACAATTTAACATCGGTTTGAGCAACCTGGTCAAACATACTTTGTACCCCTCCAAGTTTGATAATACATGTAATTGCAATTAACCATAAAACTGTTAAAAGAATGGTTCCCTGAATAGCATCGCTGTATACCATTGCTTTAAATCCACCGATTTCAGCATACAAAATCATAATACTTACCAAAATCAATGACCATCCCCAACGAGGAAGAAAAGCCGGAAATACGGCATCGAAAAAAACGGAAATCCCCCTGATTTGAATAGCGGCATAAGGAATGAGGAAAATGAATGCACTTAAAAAAAGTAAGTAGCCGGCCCATTTCGTGCCATAAATATCGGTGACCAATCCGGCCACTCCTTTAAATCCTTTTTCACGTGCTTTTTTTCTTATTTTTTGCCCGAACCAAAGAATAAAAAATACCATGGCTCCATCGGAAAAAGCAAGGAAAATCCAGGCGCCGATTCCGTGTTGCCTAAAAAAATCAGGCATTCCCTGAAAAGTAAAAGCACTAAACAAGGCCGCAGAAAAGGTCATAAAACCCAAAAAAACCCCAAGGCTCGATCCTGCCAGCATAAACTCCTGCGAGGTTCTGTTTTTTTTATACGATTTAACTGAAGCTAAAACCAGTAGCCCAAGAAAGACAGCAAACATTATGATTACCCAGGTTGTCATTTGCTTTCCTCCTCATCGTTTGGTGAAACACGTCCGCCGAGGTACGTTACTACCACCAGCACGATTGTAGTTAAGATAGTGGTCCAGAGAGTAAATGGTAAACCCATAACCGAAGGTTCTACTTTTTCCGGTTTAATAATTAAGGGAGAAAATGTAAATGCAACAATAAGGATAACTACTGCCACATATATTCTCCAAAGTTTTTTGTTGTATTGCATTGGTTTGATAAATTTATTCGATAATAGTTTTATTTAGTAGGTTCAGGTATATATTTATTTATAAACGCTGCAGGGTCATTCCCCCGTCAACCATTACTACCTGGCCGGTAGAGTAGGGCATCATGCCGGTTGCCATGGAAACGGCAACTTTTCCAATATCTTCCGGCAATCCCCAGCGTTTTTGTATAGCCAGTCCTTCGGCAAAAAGTTTGTCGTATTTCTCCGTTACTGCCGAGGTCATGTCGGTTTTTATAATTCCGGGCTGGATTTCGTACACCGGAATCCCGAATTCGCCCAAACGCGCTGCCCAAAGTTTTGTAGCCATTGCAATGCCTGCCTTTGATATACAATATTCACCCCGGTTAATTGACACCACTTTGGCCGAAACTGATGAAACATTTATAATACAGCCATCGAAGCCGGGATTTTTAATTTTCTGTTCAACCATGTGATTGGCAAAAAGCTGCGTCAAAAAATATGGTCCTTTCAGGTTGGTTTCCATTACTTCATCAAAAATCTCTTCATTTGCTTTCAGAATATCGGCACGTTCTCTGGGCGCAATTCCTGCATTATTAATCAGCACATTTAATTTCCCAAATTCTGAAAGTACTTTTTCATAAATACTCTGACGTTGCAATTTATCTGAAATATTTCCCTGTGCATAAACTACTTTTACACCAAAAGCTTTTAACCCTTGTAGCACAGGTTTTACATCTTCTTCATTTCTTATTCCGTTTATTACAAGATTAAAACTGGCTTTTGCCAGTTCTGTGGCGATACCAAGTCCTATTCCGCGAGATCCCCCGGTTATTAGTGCTGTTTTGTTTGACATGTTTATTTTGTATTAGGAGACAGGGCATGCCCTGTCTTTACCGTCTTTTATTCTTTTTTGTGCAGACAAGGCATGCCTTGTCTCTTCTTTTAACTGAATCTGATCACTGAATTCCTGGAATATCTATCCAAGCCTTCTTTGTCCAACTTTCCAATCCTTTCTCCGCAAGTTGAACACCTTTGGCCCCTTCCAGCAAATTCCATCTGAAAGGTTCATCCTTTACCACATGCTTCAGGAAAAGTTCCCATTCTGCTTTAAATGCATTATCAAAAACTTCCTGTTCAGGTACTTTACTCCAACCTTCATAAAAATTAATTGGATTTGGAATATCCGGATTCCACACCGGTTTGGGTGTATTGCCATAATGTTGCGTCCAGCATTCGCGTAATCCGGCAACAGCTGATCCTTTGGTTCCGTCAACATGTAAAGTTAATAAGTCGTCTCTGCGTACACGCGTTACCCATGATGAATTAAAATGGGCAATTACTCCGCTTTCTAACTCAAAAGTAGCATATGCCGCATCGTCTGCGGTACATTTATATGGTTTCCCTTCTTCATCCACACGCTCAGGAATATGTGTAGCACCCAGACAAAAAACACCTTTTACTTCACCAAACAAGTTATCGAGAACATAACGCCAGTGGCAAAGCATATCCACTATAATGCCACCATCATCTTCTTTTCGGTAGTTCCAGCTTGGTCTTTGAGCCGGAACCGAATGGCCTTCAAAAACCCAATAACCAAATTCACCCCGAACTGAAAGGATTTTTCCAAAGAAATCGTTTTCCATCAAACGTTTTAGTTTTAACAATCCGGGTAGCCATAGTTTGTCCTGAACCACTCCATGTTTAACTCCTGCTTTTTCACAGATGTCGTATAATTCCAATGCAGTCGCAGTATCAGTGGCAACCGGTTTTTCACAGTAAACGTGTTTGCCTGCCGCTGCAGCCTTTTTTACTGCATCTGCTCTACGGCCTGTTGTTTGAGCATCAAAATATATCTGATAATTTGGATCTTTTATTACAGAATCCAAATCGGTTGTCCACTTTGTAACACCCGACAATGCAGCCAGCTTTTTTAGTTTGATTTCGTTACGGCCCACCAAAATTGGGTCCGGCATAATAAATTCCGATGGACCAACCTGCACGCCACCCTGTTTAATTATTTCAACAACCGAGCGCATCAGATGCTGGTTTGTTCCCATTCGGCCGGTAACGCCGTTCATTATTATTCCTACTTTGTGAATCATTTCTTTAGTTTAAAGTTTCGAATTTAAAATTCAAAGTCATTCAATTTTGGTTTTCAATTAATAAATCAATATTCGTTAATCGCGAATCGATATTCATCATTCTTTTTATTTAAATCCCACCTGCGGAGCGTTGTAATATCCCATTGTAGCATCGGCAACTGCCATTCGGTACAAATGATTTTGCATACGGCATATCTCTTTTTTATCTGACAAAATATTAGTTGAATAAATACGAACCTCACCAGGTAGGCTCGTTACAATTTCTTCGCGCCAGTCGCCAATTATATCAGCAACAATCAGTACTTTGCCTTCCACTTTCAGATGGGTTTCTCCTTCATAATCAAAAACTTCGTTTTTATAGCAAATTTCTTTAAGGTCATCAGCATCCCACCAAACTGCTTTGGGTGCATTTCCCCATAAATTTTTATCAGATAGACGAACTCCATCTGCCGAATACAAAAAGAATTTATCTCCACCTTTTGCTTCCCCGGCATAACATTCAATTCCTTCATATTTATCGGTGATATCTCCAATCATTGCCTGGCCATGAACATGATGGGTACTCCCTTCGTAGCCCCAAATGATTTCTCCTGTTCTGGCATCTGCAACACATACACCATTTTTAGGTGAACGGGATTCAACACCAAAGAAAATTTCGTAACCCGGGCGTGATGGTATGATATCAGCAATGTAACCTGCATCATTGTGTCCCAGTCCTGTGTGCCACAAAGGTTTACCATCGTCATCGAGTGCTGAGGTACCAAAAACCAATTCATCTTTTCCGTCAAAGTCAATATCACCGGTCATAATTGCGTGGGCTCCCTGACCTTTATATTTCTCATATTCTCCGGTACTTTCCCAGGTCCAAATTGGTTTTAGGTTTTTATCCAATGCTTCTGTTTTTATTGTGGTGTAAGTGCCCCGTTGCATGATTAAAGAAGGATTTTGGCCATCGAGATAAGCAACCGTTAAAAAATTACGGCTCCACCAGTTGTATTGTTCAAAGCCATCACGTGGAATCCAGTTTTGCCTTTGAATGATTTTGCCATTAACGGGATTAAGTTTAACCAAATATTCGGGGCCGGTGAGCACATGTCCGTCCATCTCACGCGGGTCTCCTTCTCCTGCTTTTGTATAAACTTCGGCTTTGCCATCCTGATCGATATCGAAAACCATATAGGCAGAGTACCATGTGCCTGTTTCAATGGCCCAACCCATATCGTATTCCCAAAGGTGTTTGCCTTTTGACGTGTAAGCATTTAATTTATAAGGTTCCGGACTGCGTTTCCAATAACCCGGCCTATAATAGGGATCGACATTAAAATCAGGACTTTGCATAACAAAATCGTAAGCCCCATCGCCATCCAAATCTCCAAATCCAATTCTTTTAAGCGTAATATTATCTTTTAACTTTATGGAATAATACGGAACACTTCCGGTTAAAGTAAAAACATAGCCTGCACCGGGCTCATCATATTCAACATTGTTTATTATCGATTTTACTTTATAGTTGTATCCGTGCCCCGGTTGAATTGTTGAATCTATAAAATTGGTAGAATGTGTAATGGGTGTTTTGTTTACCTTCTGAAAATCACCAAATCCAATGTCCTGCCGATAAACATTAAATGAAATTTCCTTGTGGTCATCTTTAAACATTCGCCATCCAACATAAACCGACTCGGTGCTGTGAGCAAGTGCAACCACTCCACGGTCGATTTTTTCCTGTACCTGTCCTTTGGATATTAAGCTGAAAGTGATAAAAATGAAGATTAGAATACGACTCATTTCAGGTGTAGTTTAGATATGCCTTTTTAATTTTTTCAAGATAGTCATTTTGGTTTATTGCCCAGTATTTGTTTGAAAAAATTTCAACCTCATAAAAACCGTCAAATCCTGTTTCTTCAACCCAGCCTCTTATTTTGGGAATATTTATACATCCGTCACCCATTAATCCACGGTCGTTTAAAAAATCGTTTGTAGGTACATTCCAATCACAGATATGAAAAGCCATCAGATTTTTATTTTTCCCACATCTTTTTATCTCTTTTTCAAGATTATCATCCCACCATAAATGATACACATCGATTGCAACGCCAAGGAAATCTGAATTAATTTCTTCGGCCATATCGTTCGCCTGGGCAAGGGTGTTAATTGCTGAACGATCGCCCGCATACATAGGGTGAAGCGGCTCAATTGCCAGTTTTACTCCTGCTGCTTTTGCTTGTGGTAATATTTTTAAAATTCCCTCCTGAATTTGATCCCGGGATTTTTCAAGAGATTGTTTACCGTCGGCACCACAAACCAAAACCAAAACCGGGGCGCCAACAGCCGCGCTTTGTTCAATTGCCAATAAATTATCATCAATGGCCTCTTTTCGTTTTGAAATTTCAGTTGAAGGGAAAAATCCACCTCGGGCAAGCCCGGAGACCATCATGTTGTGATCATCCAGAATTTGTTTACACTCCTTTAGGTTCTGCCCTTCCAGTACATTTCTCCAAATTGTAATCCCGTGAACTCCGGCGGCGCTATAATTTTCAATACACTCCCTTAAATTCCAGGATTTATTGGTTAGCGTGTGTACACACAGTTTTGAAAAATCTAAAAGTTTTTTAGCCATGGTCTATCTTTTGCACCGAGGTAAAGGACGGTGTAAGTTATATCATTTTACACACCCAAAGAAGGTGTAATATTCTTCATTATTAATAATTCGTTGTAAATACAGTGCTACCTCGCGAGCATGATAATCTCCCCACATTGAAGATTCGCCACAGGCAATTTTTTGCCCTGCCGGAACATTATCCCAACCATTTGGTTGATGATAAATACTATGCAAAATCAATCCCTGATGATTTGGATCTGTACTTAAATAAGGATAATTCAGTAATGAATGTACCACTGTCAATCCTGCCTGCCAGTATCTTTTACCTGCCTTTGTTTCTCCTTTTTCCTTTAAATATTTTCCCAATCGAAGCAATCCCTGTGTTCCAATTGCTGCTGCGGAACTGTCAACAGGTTCCCATTCATTATATGGGTCAGCAGGTCGATTTAAATAGTCCCCCAGTTGATGCAGGTTTGGAGCTCCGGTATCCCAATACGGAATTCCACAGACAGGCGTATTTTCTATATAAAAGTCACAGGTTGCCCGTGCTCCTTTTAACATCATCTTTTCAATTTCTGTTTTGCCTCCAACCAGAGCTAATTCTTCATCTTTAATTTTTTGAAGCAGTTCCAGTTCTTCAGCAAAACCACACATTGCCCAGGCTAATCCGCGAGTCCAAGTGGAAAATCCTGTATACCCCTGTTGTGCATTCGGACAGCGAAAATTACCATCCTTTGTATTAAATACACTTTCATGGGCTGTACGTCCCCATATATCATAATTATCGCGTCCTTCTCCGTAAAAGACAGAATATTTTGCTGTAGCAGAAATGTGTTTTATTGCCCTTTCCAAAAGCGAAATTCTTAAGTCGCCCTCTCCCTGAAAAACATGACCGAGCAAATGACTTGTCATTAGAATCCGACATGACCGGATAGTATCTACAAATAAGGAATGTGGTCCGTTAAAAGAGTAAATAAAACCACCATCTTTTGTGTTGGTCCATCTACTGGCCTGTACTGCGCCAGAAATTTTTATTGCCAGTTCGTAAAAGTTTTTTTCCCATTCGTTGAACTGAATTTTGCCTTCATTCATTAAACGATGCAAGTTGCCATAAGTGCTTAGATTATTGAAACCATGGTCATGCACTCCGGTATGACTAATGTGAGGAGCCATTTTTTCCAGCGTTGCTTTTCTCCCGTTTTCCAAATAATAGTTTTCTCCGGTAGCATCGAACTGTAAAATTGCTGAGCCAAACTGAAATCCCTGCGTCCATTCCGTCCACCCCCTGGTTGTATATTCACCGTTTACTGTAAAAACAGGCGAACCTTTTGAAACATCATAATTTTTGTCAATCAGTTTTATTTTTTCACCCGAAATTTCCCAGAAAAGGTCAATTTTCTTTTTCAGATCTGAAGGTTTTATACTGTTATCGATTTTTATCATGTTTTGATTTTTTTGGAAATTAAATGATAAAAATAGTATTTCTTATTGATAGCGATTAGTATTGTCCAGTTTAAATATTATCGATGTATCTTTACAATTTTCGAGCATTTGAAAGCTTGTGAACCGTAGCAGCGGATGTTTGAAATCCGGCGCGATTTCGTTTAAGGGAACCAAAACAAATTTTCTTAGCTCCATTTTGGGGTGTGGAATTGTCAATGTTTCCGATTCCATAAAAATATCGTCGTAATACAAAATGTCAATGTCCATTTCCCGCGATTCGTATTTAAACCCACTTTTTTTTCTGCCAAACTGTTTTTCGATTTCCTGTGTTGAACTTAACAATTCGAAAGGTGTCAATTCGGTCTCAATTTCTAGTACCTGATTCCAGAAATTGTTTTCTGATTCAAATCCCCAGGGAGGAGATTCATAAATTGATGAGGCTTTTGTAATATTCCCCAACACTTTTTCTATAATATGGAGAACTTTTTCAAAATTATTATGTTTATTTCCTAAATTTCCACCTAATCCCAAATAAACCTTGTGCATTGAGTTGTATATTTGTAATTCTTAATTATTCTTACGACCGATAAAATAAGAAATTTATACTGGATATAATAAATACAATACACTATGAAAGACTTTTTTAAATATGTTTTAGCAACTGTTGTCGGAATTTTTGTGGTTTCTGTTATCAGTATAATTTTGTCAATTGCTGTAATAGGAGCGATAATTTCATCGGCAGAAAAACAGGTTGTTGTTGAAAATAATTCGATGTTAGTCCTTGAACTGGACAGACAAATTGTTGACCGTGCGCCTAACGATCCTTTTGAAGATTTGGATATTCCGGGATTTTCTCAGGTTAAAACCCTGGGGCTTGATGATATATTTAAATCTTTGGAAAATGCAGTAAACGACGAAAAGATCAAAGGTATTTATCTTAAGCTATCAGTTGTTAACGGAGGAATGGCAACGGTAGAAGAAATCAGAAATGCATTATTAGAGTTTAAAGAAAAAAGCGACAAACCGATTTATGCACATGCTGAAAATTATTTGATGGATCAAAAAGCATATTACCTGGCAACTGTTGCTGATAAAATCGTAATTCATCCGGAAGTAGCTGTTGATTTTCGTGGTTTGGGTGGAGAAATGATGTTTTACAAAAAAGCACTGGATAAAATCGGTGTAGAAATGCAAATAGTTCGCCATGGAAAATTCAAAGCTGCGGTTGAACCGTTTATGCTTGACAAAATGAGTGAGGAAAACCGCCAGCAGCAATTGACATATATGGGAAGTTTGTGGAATCATATGTTAGCAGGTATTTCAGAAAAGAGAGGTATTTCTGTTGAGCAGTTGAATCTGCTGGCTGATGAAGTTCAAACTTTTAAAAAGGGGACGAAAGCAATCGAATCGGGTCTTGTAGATGAGGTAAAATACAAAGATGAAGTTTTAAACGATTTACGCGAGATAACCGGAATTAAAGGTACAAAAGGTGTTCCGGTAATCAGTGCTTCGAAATACGCCAAAGTTCCTGCAAAAGGAAAAAAGTTTAGCAGAAATAAAATTGCGGTTATATACGCAGTTGGAGACATAGGAATTTCTTTGGGTGGACCATCAATTAACGGTGAAAAACTGGGAAGAGAAATCAGAAAGGTTCGACAAGACAGTAGTTATAAAGCAATCGTATTGCGTGTTGATTCTCCCGGAGGAACTATTTTTGATTCGGAGACCATTTGGCGTGAAGTAAAACTTGCAGCTGATGAAAAAACAATGGTGGTTTCGTTTGGCGACGTAGCTGCTTCAGGAGGTTATTACATCTCATGTCCGGCTGATAAAATTCTTGCAAGTCCAAATACTATAACAGGATCAATAGGTATTTTTGGAACCATACCCAATTTTGGTGAATTAATGAATGACAAACTTGGGCTTACCACTGATGTTGTAAAAACAAACAAAAATTCAGATTTACTGACATTAACAAGGCCAATGACAGATTATGAGCGCCAGATGTTGCAATTGAATATTGAGGAAGGTTACGACTCCTTTATTTCTCATGTTGCAGAAGGGCGTAGAATGAGCAAAGAAGATGTCGATGAAATTGGTCAGGGCCGGGTATGGAGCGGTGAAAATGCAAAAGAAATTGGATTGATTGATGATTTTGGCGGACTAACAGATGCAATCAATCTTGCTGCTGAAATTGAAGGATTAGAAGATTATCGCACAGTTCCATTACCAAGGTTAAAAGATCCGTTTGAAGAACTGTTTAAAATCAGTTCGGATAACATCAGGTTAAAATTCCTGAAAAACGAATTGGGAGAAAAATATCGTTATTACGAGTATCTCAAAAAAATGTCAGGATTAAACGGTGTTTATGCGCGTATGCCTTACGATATTTATATCAACTGAACATTTTTTATTCACCAGCAATTTTTTCTGTTTTTTTGGGTTGAACAGAGAGGGTTTTACTCAGGGTAAAATCCTCACTGTGTTTTACAATTTCTTATCTTAGCTTATCAAATTGACTTTTTAATGAAATATCTTTTTTTATATCCTGTTTCCTGGATTTATGGTTTTGTTGTGTATATCAGAAATCAACTTTATGACCTGGGTATTTTTAAATCGACTGAATTTGATATACCAGTTGTTTCCATTGGAAATATAACTGTTGGAGGAACCGGTAAAACCCCTCATGTGGAGTATCTTGCAGATTTACTAAAAGGGAAATATGAAGTAGCCACTTTAAGCCGTGGATATAAAAGAAATACAAAAGGATTTAAATTGGTTGAAACAGAATCGATGGCTATCGAAGTGGGAGATGAACCTTTACAAATAAAAAAACAATTTCCTGAAATTATAGTTTCAGTTTGTGAAAACAGAGTTAAGGGTGTGGAGAAACTCCTGGATTCTAAAAATGAAAAGGTACCCGATGTGGTTATTCTCGACGATGCTTTTCAACATCGAAGAATTATGGCAGGAATTAATATTTTATTAATCGATTATAACCGTCAAATTAAAAACGATACTTTACTGCCTGCTGGAAGATTACGTGAGGGAGTGGCACAAATGCGCAGGGCAAATGTTATAGTATTTACAAAATGTCCCAATGAAGTTACTCCGATTATGAGGCGAATCCTTCAAAAAGATGTGAGATTAAAGCCGTATCAGAGTTTGTTTTTTACAACCATGGAACACGAAAAAATCCGTGCTGTTTTTGATGGACCTGAACTTGAAGCAGAATTTTATAAGGAAAAACAATATTCTGTTATTGTTCTTACAGGAATTGCATCGCCAAAAATATTTCATTCCCATCTGAAAAAGTATTCAAAACAGATGGAAATCGTTCAGTTCCCCGATCATTATTATTATTCGGGTTCCGATATTCAATCCGTAATTAAAAAGTTTGAAGCGTTAAAAACAGATAAAAAGATAATTGTAACGACAGGGAAAGATGCAATGCGCATTAAAGATTTACAAGACCTTCCTGAAGAGTTTAAATCAAATTTATATTATGTCCCCATTAAAGTTAAATTTCTGGATGAGGGCAAGAAAGAGTTTAATAAAAAGATATTGAATTATGTTGGAGAAAATAAAAGCAACCGCGAACTTCATAAAAGAAAGAATAAAAGCTAATCCCGAAACTGGTATTATTTTAGGTACAGGTCTGGGAGGATTGGTTAAAGAGATTGAAATAATTGATTCGATTCCTTACAGCGAAATACCAAATTTTCCGGTTTCGACAGTAGACGGTCATGCAGGCCGGCTTATTTATGGTAAACTTGGAGAAAAAGAAGTGCTTGCCATGCAGGGACGATTCCATTTTTATGAAGGGTATTCAATGACAGAAGTTACATTTCCGGTTAGAGTAATGAAATTTGTTGGAGTAAAAACATTATTTGTATCCAATGCAACCGGAGGATTAAATCCTGATTTTAAAGTTGGAGATATTATGGTTATCAACGACCATATTAATTTTTTCCCGGAACACCCTTTGCGAGGAAATAATATCGAAGAACTGGGACCAAGGTTTCCTGATATGAGCAAGTGTTACGACAAACGATTACGAAACAAAGCCAAGTTAATAGCTCTTGAACATAACTTCGATTTAAAGGAGGGTGTTTATGTTGGAGTTTCAGGACCCACCTTTGAAACCCCGGCAGAATATAAGATGTTCCGCATTTTGGGTGCCGATGTTGTGGGAATGTCAACAGTACCGGAAGTTATTGTTGCAAGACATATGGAATTAAACGTGTTTGGAATATCTATCATAACAGATAGTGGTGTTCCGGGAGAAATCGTTGAGATCTCACACGAAGAAGTTCAGCAGGTAGCCATGAAAGCTGAGCCTAAAATGACACTGATAATGAAAGAACTTATTAAAAGTATTTGAAAGTTTAAAGAGACCAAACTATGCACATGACTGCATCGTGTTATAATGATTTTTTTAAAAAAACAGTCTCATTACACTGTACTAATCTCTCATTACTAATATGAATCTGTTAATCATATCGCTTGCGCCGGTTTTTATAATTGGAGGATACGTTTACTTTCGGGATAAATACGAAAAAGAACCAATCCGACTTGTTCTGATTGCAATGTTCTTAGGTGGACTATCAGTTATCCCAATTTTGGTTTTGGAAGGTTTTCTGGATAGTTTCACTGAGCAGTTTTCAGGTTTAATGTCGGCAGCGTGGAATGCTTTTGTAGTTGCAGCTTTTTCAGAAGAATTGTTTAAATATATTTTTCTTTATCTGTTAATCTGGAGAAGCAGGGAATTTAATGAAAAGTTTGATGGTATTGTTTACGCTGTTTTTGTTTCTCTTGGATTTGCGGCCGTTGAAAATGTATTATATGTTTTTGGTAACGGATATAGTACAGGGGTTATGAGAGCATTAACAGCAGTTCCTGCACACGCAGTATTTGGAGTTACGATGGGTTTTTATTTTGGAATGGCAAAGTTTTATCCAAAACAACAAAACATTTTAAAATTGAAAGCACTGCTTTATCCGATTTTATTGCATGGAATTTATGATTTTATCTTATTTACCGGTATCCAATGGCTTCTTATTTTATTCTTTGGATTTGTATTTTACCTCTATATTTCCGGGTTAAAATTGATGAAGAAACTTTCAAAACAATCGATTTACAATACAGATTATAAGCTGTTAAATCAAAAATTTTCGAAACCTGAATGATATGGATATACCCGTTTTTAAGGATATTAAAAAGGCACATGAAATAATTAAGAATTATGCCCACAGAACACCTGTTCTTACTTCTGGGAGTATAAACAAAATTGTTGGGGGAGACCTGTTTTTTAAATGTGAAAATTTTCAAAAAGTTGGAGCTTTTAAATTCAGAGGTGCCTGTAATGCAGTATTTTCATTATCAGAAGAAGATGCTTACAAAGGAGTTGGTACGCATTCTTCGGGTAATCATGCTGCGGCATTGGCTTTGGCGGCAAAAATCAGAGGGATTGAAGCAAATATTGTTATGCCGGATAATTCTCCTGAGATAAAAAAGAAAGCAGTTGCCGGTTATGGTGCCAAAATTACTTTTTGTAAACCTACTTTACAAGACAGGGAAAGTACCCTTGCAAGGGTAATTGAGGTAACCGGGGCAACTGAAATACATCCGTATAATAACTTTTTTGTAATCGCGGGTCAGGGTACGGCAGCAAAAGAATTAATTGAGGATTATGGCACATTTGATACGATTATGGCACCTGTTGGAGGTGGAGGATTATTAAGTGGCACAGCGCTTTCAGTTAAACATTTGTTGCCCGACTGCAAAGTAATTGCTGCCGAACCTGCCGGAGCTGATGAT
>ENA-ORCQ01000292-ORCQ01000292.1-marine-metagenome-genome-assembly--contig:-NODE-292-length-15500-cov-4.094858_pt1 | contig 15500 bp, 15 predicted proteins | sample MGYA00237780_ERZ508510 | MGnify/ENA primary metagenome ERZ508510 (study PRJEB26181, sample SAMN06268981) | marine metagenome | isolation source: Tt an E2 anaerobic enrichment on eucalyptus from sediment...
GGATTGGCAAAAATTAAGGAGATTATCAGGAAGGAACATTATGGCCAGATGAAAACCAGCAAAGACGATTTAAAAAGTATGTCGATGGGAATGTTTAATCCTAAAGGAAGAATGCGTTTTACTTTTGGAACGCCACTGGACATTGAACTGGAAAACGGAAATCCAAAATCGAAAGAGCTGCAAAATCAGATTGCACAGGAAGTAGCAGATAAAATCGATCGTCAGATTTGGGGCAATTTTAAACTCTGGCCTAATAACTATATAGCATACGATATGTTGATGCAGGAACACAGGTTTAGCAGAAAATACACTGCTTCTGAAGAAAATAAATTCAAAACAATGGTAGAACAGGTAATGGTAAATATTGATTTCCCTATTACTGATATCCAGGAAAGATTTCTGAAACTGTATGCCAATCCCGTAATTAATAAACTAAAAGTAGCGAATATATAAATGACAACCATTATATGGGATTGGAACGGCACATTGCTTGATGATATTGACCTGTGTATCCGTTCAATAAATAAATTGCTGGTTGACAGAAATTTACCTGCTGTAAAAAAAGATACTTATAAACAAATTTTTTCATTCCCTGTACAGGATTATTACCGGGCCCTTGGATTTGATTTTAAAAAGGAAGATTTTTCTATTCCGGCTCACCAGTTTATCGATTTATATAAAAGCGGATTTGCCGGATGCAACATGCAAAAAAATGGCGTGGAGGTATTACAAAATTTTGAAGAAAGGGGGTATAATCAGTTTGTGCTTTCAGCCATGGAACATGAAATGCTGGAAAAAACCCTGAAAGAAAAAGATATCTCGAAATATTTTACATCTGTTGCCGGATTACAGGACCATTATGCTGTTTCTAAAAAAGAACAGGGATTAAAATTGATTAAAGATTATCAGATTGATAAAAAAATCACTTGGTTGATTGGCGATACAACCCACGATTTTGAAGTTGCCAGGGAACTGGATGTAAAATGTATTTTGATAGCAGACGGACATCAGTCGAAACAGCGATTACTTAAAACCGGGGCAAAGGTTATTGATAATTTGGAGCAGCTTTTAAAGGTTAATCTTTTTTAGGATTGAAATTCAATTTTTCTTTATCTGTCTAAAAGATGTCCCGTGCCCGAATATCTTTAATAAACAACTGCAAATTCGTTTTTCCTCGGTATTCGTTTTCAGCGATAGAATAACAAATATCAAATGGAGATCCGGAGGTTATTAAATCGTAAGCATCAGATTGATTAAAAGCGATTCCTGCAAAAATCCCTGAGTTTACATCAGGTTCCACCAAATCGAGTTTCAGGTGCTCCTGATTTTTCCCAACCAAACGGCTGGTTCCCGCATCATAAACATCTTCTGTAACAAAAACCGGAGACATATTACGGGGGCCGTAAGGTGCAAATTGTTTTAAAATCCGGTAAAATCTGGGAGTAATTTCACTTAAAGTGATTTTAGCATCAACCTCAAGTGTCTGGGTTTGTTGCATATCTGTTATCTGGTCGGTAACTATTTCTTCAAATCGTTTTCTGAAAGCAGGAATATTTTCAATTTTTAAAGTTAATCCGGCTGCATACATATGTCCACCGTATGATTCAAGTAGATCGCTGCATTTACCAATTGCTTCGTACAGATCAAATCCACGCACCGACCGGGCAGAACCTGTTGCCATACCATTTGATTCTGTTAGAATTATGGATGGACGATAAAACTGTTCTGTCACCCTCGAAGCAACAATCCCAACAACCCCTTTGTGCCAGTCGCGGTTATATAACACCGCACTGTTCATGCTTTTAAGCTCCTCATTATTGTCAATCATATCGATAGCTTCCTGGGTAATATCGCGGTCGAGGGTTTTTCTGATTTCATTAAAGGAGTCGATCTCCTCACCTATTAAGTCAGATTTTTCCACATCCTCTGAAACCAGAATCTGAACAGATTTTTTCCCGTGTTCAATCCTACCTGAAGCATTCAGGCGGGGTCCGATTTTAAAAACTATATCACTAATGGTAATTTCGGTATTTTCAAGACCGGCAAGATTTATAATGGTTTGTAAACCAATTCCCGGATCTGTATTTAGTTTTTTCAAACCATAATATGCCATCACGCGATTTTCACCTGTTATAGGAACAATATCCGATGCAATGCTCACTACCAGTAAATCAAGCATATCATATACTTCATCCTGCTCAATATTATTCTTCCTGCAAAAAGCCTGTAGCAATTTAAATCCAACCCCACATCCTGAAAGGTCTTTGTTTGGATAGTTACAATCGCTTTGTTTTGGATCCAGAACGGCGACTGCAGGCGGAACTTCATCATCGGGATTGTGATGGTCACAGATTATAAATTCAAGTCCTCTTTCCTTAGCATCTGCTATTTTCTTTACAGCTTTTATTCCGCAATCGAGGGCAATAATAAGTGTAAAACCGTTCTCAACTGCATAATCTATACTTCTTGGAGATATACCATAGCCTTCACTGTACCTGTCCGGTATATAATACTCAATCTCTTCAATTCGGGACCTCAGAAAACTATACATCATTGCAACCGATGTTGTTCCATCAACATCATAATCGCCATATACAATAACCTTTTCTTTATTTTCAATTGCCTGTTCAATTCGTGTAACGGCCTTGTCCATGTCCTTCATTACAAAAGGATCTAATAAATCGCTTAACCTGGGACGAAAAAAAGATTTTGCTTCACCAAAGGTTTTTATTCCCCTTTGCACCAGCAACCGGGCGATAACCATATTTACATTTAACGCAGCTGAAAGACGTTTAACTTCATGAAGATCACCCTGCTTTTTTAAATTCCATACTTTTTCCATACACCTTTGTTAAGATTCTCCAAAAACAAAGCACAAAGATATAAATTGCAAAGAGTTTTATTCATTAATGGTTCTAAAAACCAACGAAATTAATTTCATGGTTTGCAAAATAAAAACTACTTGTTGGTCAGAAGTCGGAAGACCGAAGACCGAAGTTTTAATCCGATATTTATATGAACTTTCTTCGTGCTTCGAGCTTCGCACTTCAAACCTTTACCAAACATTTAAAAAATTAGAAACGACTTCTGGTTAATACTATTTAATTCAGTCGCAAAAATTCTTTCACCTAACTAAATGTTTTTGTTAAACCCGATTTTCAGGCTTCTGAACAAGCAATTCTGTATCAACACTTTTATTATCTTTGCGGAGATTTTTAAAAGATAAATATTCGCTCGTGAGTCCCCAACAGGGCGGAGTATAGGTCGAAAAATAAGTTACAATTAAGCAATTATTTCAGTTTAGATATGAGCAATTTTGAGTTAAGCGAACAGGAAGGTATCAGAAGAAATTCGTTAAAAAGGCTGCGTGAGTTGGGAATCAATCCGTATCCGGCAGCGGAATTTGAAGTTAACGCAACTGCGAAAGAAATAAAAGAGAATTTCGTTGCAGAAAAAAAGAACTACCAGGAAATAGTTTTTGCCGGAAGGATTATGAGTTTCAGGATAATGGGAAAAGCCTCGTTTGCTGAACTACAAGACCATACTGGCAGAATACAGATATACGTAAACCGCGACGAAATTTGTCCGGGTGAAGACAAAACCATGTACAACGAGGTTTTCAAAAAACTTCTTGACATTGGTGACATTATTGGTGTTAAAGGTTTCGTTTTTACTACTCAAACCGGTGAAACTTCAATTCATATCAAAGAGTTTACTGTACTGAATAAATCGCTTCGCCCCTTACCGATAGTAAAAGAAAAAGACGGAAAAACATACGATGCTTTTACTGATCCAGAACAACGTTACCGCCAGCGTTATGTCGATTTGATTGTAAATCCGCATGTGAAAGATGTGTTTATTAAACGCACTAAAATTATAAATACCATGCGCGAAATGTTTAACGAGTATGGATATTTCGAAGTTGAAACGCCAATTTTACAACCGATTCCGGGAGGTGCCGCTGCCCGTCCGTTTAAAACACATCATAACGCTTTAAATATTCCGCTTTATATGCGAATTGCTAACGAGTTGTATTTGAAAAGACTGATTGTTGGTGGATTTGAGGGTGTATATGAATTTGCCAAAGATTTTAGAAACGAAGGAATGGACCGGACTCATAATCCGGAGTTTACGGTAATGGAAATTTATGTAGCCTACAAAGACTACAAATGGATGATGAAGTTTACCGAAGAGATTTGTGAACGGGTGGCACTGGCATTGCACGGAACGACAAAGGTTCAGCTTGACGATAAAATTATTGATTACAAAGCACCTTATCCGCGTGTTACCATGACCGAAGCAATTAAAGAGCATACAGGTTATGATATTTCCGGAAAAGACGAAAAAGAACTTCGTGATATTTGTGACAAACTGGGAATTGAAACCGACCCGTCGATGGGGAAAGGAAAACTGATTGATGAGATGTTTGGTGAAAAATGTGAGGGCAATTATATCCAGCCAACTTTTATTACAGATTACCCGGTTGAAATGTCGCCATTGACCAAAAAGCACCGCGAAAATCCGGAACTTACAGAACGTTTTGAATTGATGGTAAATGGTAAAGAATTGGCAAATGCATATTCTGAGCTGAACGATCCAATCGACCAGCGTGAGCGTTTTGAAGACCAGTTAAAACTTTCCGAAAAGGGTGACGATGAAGCGATGTTTATCGACCAGGATTTTCTACGCGCCCTGGAATATGGAATGCCGCCAACTTCAGGAATGGGAATTGGTATCGACCGATTGACTATGTTTATGACCAACAGTTCATCGATTCAGGATGTGCTTTTCTTCCCGCAAATGAAGCCTGAGAAAAAAGCAGTGGAGCTTACAGAAGAAGAAAAATTGGTACAAGGTTTATTAAAAGCCAAATCGCCTGTTGATTTGGTGGAGCTTAAAACAGCCACAGGCTTAAGCAACAAAAAATGGGATAAAGCAATTAAAGGACTTACTTCTAAAAAAGTGGCTAAGGTAGAGAAGAATGATGACGGTTTGTTTGTGACGCTGGTGTAGAAAAGTCGGAAGACCGAAGACGGGAGACCGGAGTCGAAGAAAGAAAAAATATAACTTATTATATGGGCCCCGGAGATTTCCGGGGCTTTTTTTGCGGAAAAAGTTTTGATTTTGTGTTTTGAGATGTTACAGAATAGGCTATTTTTGAAATTGAAAATTACAAACATAATTTACCTAACACTCTAAATCATACAAATTCATATGAATTCAAAATCCTTCGGAATAATACCTATATATTTGTTAGTAATCAGTATTTTATTTGGATGTGAGGAAGATGAGCCTCAGGCATTAGGACGCAATTATCAACCTTCATGTGGGAGTATTAAAAAAATTGCCCAATGCGCTATTAATTGTCAATGCAGTATTGTATTCAACGACTACGTTAATACTTATACTTTTACTAAAATAGAATCTAGTTATTCTGCTCTTGGACCAGCATGTAAACAGAACTTTTTCAGAATAAAATATATCAATTCAACTCATGAACACAATGAGACTGATTTCGAATTTGGATTTTATTTACCCCAATACACAAATGAAGAGTTTTTTAAGATTGATACTTTTAAGGTAGAAACTTTATACTATGGAGAATGGAGACCCATGGGAGGACATGGAGGTCCTCGATATGATATGGACATTGATTTCATTTGGGATGAAGTTCATTTAAATGAAGGTATTTATTCCGGTAAGGGAAAATTTATAATCAATAAAAAAATCCCCGTTAATACTCCACCTACTTACTATTTCCCAGAGCAAGAAATTTTGTTTGAATTTTGTGAATGGAGAAGGTAACTCTTTTCTCCGCTGGCCCAGTTTTGTAAACTGTGTCTCAGCCTTACAGGATGAAAATATTAAACTTTCTTTTTCAGCCTTATCAAGTTGCACCCCAATTTAAAATCAGTTCGAACAGTAATTTCAGATAAAAAGATATTTATTTGCTATTAGCACGCAAAAGTTGTAACTTAACTAGATTACTCACATTCAATATTTTATAGAAATGCAGTTATTTATATCGATATATTGTAGTCTTCTACTTTTGTTTACAATTCCATTTGAATCAGGACAGGAACGAATTGAAACTTTTACCTTTTCGTCGAATGGAGTGGAGTACGAAGGAAAGATATTTCCGCCTGCATCGTATGAAAACAATAAAAACATTCCCGCAATCTTTTTAATCGATTTTACCGAACAACATTTTAAACTAGCCACCGATGAATTTGAAAAGGTGATAAATGGTGTGCATCAGTTAATTGACAAGGATGCACTGGTAGTTTCCTTAAAAGAAATTGCGGATATCGATGCTGAGCCGGAAAGTTTTGAAGAACATTATGCGATATACAAAAATATGGCTTTGTATGTTGATGGGAAATACACGAATAATCCATCCAGAACATTTATCGGAAAAGGAAGTGAATCGGGTGTTGTACTTAAAGCATTGTTTATGGAAAATTCAGAAAATGAAATATTTGACAATTTTATTGCGACCGATCCATCAGGACTTTATGCAACAGAAATTATTCGGATGATTGAAGAAAATGACTTCCCTCAAAATAAGAACCACAAAAAACTTCATTTTTCCTATTCAACAAGCAACGACAGGGCAAGATGCAATAAAATAATTGACCTGATAAATAAAGCAGAATATCCCTGGTTAAAGTTCGAATCGGTAGAATATACCAAAAGCAACTATGAAAATACGTATCCTGTTTCTTTTGCTGCAGGGATAAAATTTGTATTTGAGGAATAAATACTGGATTTAATAGTAAATCGAAAACACTTTACATCAACTTCCCGGAATCGGCACACTGTACACCAACCTAAGTTCAACAATTAAACCTCCGCCAAAATTTATATTCTTTTGTGTTCTGTTATCGCCAAAAGTAACCAGCGGTATGGCAAAATCAACTTTTTGGTCGGCAGCATATTGTGCATACTTTCTTCCAAGCGCTTGTCCAAAACGTCCTTCAACATACAAATTCCCTGCAATATGATGCCGGGCGTAAATGGTAAGATCGATGCTTGAGCGTTCAATATAATCGCCGTTTAATGCCGGAACTCCTAATTTGTAAGAAGTAATTAATCCAAAATGCGCTATTCCAAGATTAAACTTTTCATTTACCTTGTATTTAATTTTTGCATAAATGGGCAGCAATCCTGCAATCGACCAACGTTCAGAAATATCCCAATCCAAATCAACCAAAGGAACAAAATAAGGCCCGAACAACTCCTGGTTATACATCCCACCAAAAGCCATGGTTAACTGATTGCTAAACTTCTTTTTATACATGGCCAGTCCACCCCACTGAAAATGGTCGCCATCGATATTATTTAAATCCGACATTAACCTAGGTGTAAAAAGCAACTGCAACTCTTTGCCTTCCGAAAATTTACTGATGATACCGGTTCTGAAAATAAACCCGTGAAGATTAATGGGATTAACAATATCAGCCGGCATGGTTTCATCGTTGGTTACATTCCAGTAGAAATAATTCAAACTGGTAAACCACATTGATTTCTCGTTAATTTGAATTGGTGCAGCCAGGTTAACCATACTTCCCAATTCGGTCGCTTTTCCGGTGTATACCGATTCATAAGTTTGAGGAAAACCGTATCTTCCTGATACCGTTATTAAATCGAATGTTTTTTGAGAAAACACGGAAAAACCTGACAAAACTCCAAGGGTAAGCATTAATAAAGTTTTCATAAGTTGTTTATTTGGTTCAATATTTAAAGCTTTCGAATTTTGGATTGACTAAATTTAATATAAAATGTGTTACAAGTTCAAACCTATTTTCATAATTTTTGTTTAACTTACTTAATGCTTAGCCAAAACAGTTCTTACAAAAGCTTATAGTAACTCAAAGATTTTAACACTATTTATTTAATTAAAACAAATTATTATGGAAACATTAGAAGGTTGGTCAGTGTACCTTAATGGGATAATTATGACATATGGCCCAAAACTGGTAGGAGCGATTATTACATTAATAGTCGGTTTATGGATTATTTCAATTATTAGAAAAGCCATTTCCAGAAGAATGGAGAAAAAGGAAGTTGATGCTTCATTAAGAGGATTTCTAAACAGTATGATTGGAATACTATTGAAGCTAATGCTTGTTATAAGTGTAATTGGAATGATGGGAGTTCAGATGACCTCGTTTATTGCCATACTTGGTGCAGCCGGTTTGGCAATTGGAATGGCACTTTCAGGAACGCTGCAAAATTTTGCCGGTGGGGTAATGTTGCTTTTGTTTAAACCTTTTAAAGCGGGTGATTTTATCACAGCGCAGGGTTACTCTGGAGTAGTAAGAGAAATTCAAATCTTTAACACTATTCTAAAAACCGGAGACAATAAAACCATCATTATTCCAAATGGCGGATTATCTACCGGACCAATGACCAATTTCTCTACAGAACCAAAACGAAGGGTGGATTTTGTTTTTGGAATTGGATATGGCGATGATGTGGATGTTGCTAAAAAGGTGCTGAATGAATTAATTGCAGCCGATGAAAGAATTCATAAAGATCCTGAACCTTTTATTGTGGTTTCAGAACTGGCTGACAGCTCTGTTAATCTAACCGTAAGAGTATGGGCCGATGCTGCAAATTACTGGGGAATATATTTCGACATGCAGGAAAAAGTATATAAAACATTCGACAAAAAAGGACTCAACATTCCATTCCCGCAAATGGATGTTCATGTGCAGAAATAAATACGTATTGCTTTATATTTTAAGGCTGTTCAATAAATTGGGCAGCCTTTTTTGTTACCATACAAAACGAATTTAAACTTTACCTTATATTTTTTGTTTAACTTTTAGCAAGTAATTATTAAACAATTTTATTCAAATTGTTTAAAGCAATTTGCGACTGTTTGTAAAGTTGAAATAAAATGAAAAAGTATTTAATAATTGGTGGTTCATCAGGAATTGGGAAAGCTGTTTCAAGTCAACTTTTTCAAAAAGGCCACCAGGTTTTTGCAAGTTACAATAATACAAGTCCTCAGTTACAGGATTCTGAAATTAACTTCTTTAAGTATAATGTACTGGAAGAGAATCAGACATTTGAACATTTACCTGAGAAACTTGATGGTTTGGTATACTGCCCCGGTGCCATTAACTTAAAACCCTTTCATCGAATTAAGCCTGAAACATTTGCATCTGATTTCGAATTACAGGTTATTGCTGCAATTAAGGTTATTCAGGCAGTTTTGCCTAAATTAAAATCAGCAGACAGCAGTTCAATTGTATTATTTTCTACTGTGGCTGTTCAAACAGGATTTATTTTTCACTCTGTCGTTTCGGCCAGTAAAGGGGCCATTGAAGGACTAACCAGAGCACTGGCTGCTGAGCTTGCTCCAACCATTCGAGTTAATTGTATTGCACCATCACTAACCGACACCCCCTTAGCCAGCAGATTATTGAGCACACCCGAAAAGATGGCTGCCAATGCTGAACGCCATCCTTTAAAAAGAATAGGAAATACTGATGATATTGCGAGTGCGGTAAATTATTTATTAACTGAAGAATCAGGATGGATGACGGGACAAATACTCAAAGTCGATGGTGGATTATCATCAATTAAATCATAAATTATTAATTAAAAACAAAAAGTTATGTTTGGAATATTTAAAAAAGATCCCACAAAAAAGTTGCTTAAAAAGTATGACAAATTAATGGAAGAAGCATATATTTTATCGAAAACAAACAGAAAAGCCTCCGATCAAAAATATGCTGAGGCAGATGAAGTTATGTCTGAAATAGTAGCTTTAAAAAATGTCAGTTAATTTGAAAGAGATCAGCAGGCAGGAAATCGAGGAAATGAGTAAAATTTATCGCTTAAACCTTGTTAACAGTTTAAGTGGCATCAAACCTGCAAATTTGATTGGCACCATTTCAAATGAAAGAAAAACCAATCTGGCAATTATAAGTTCAGTAATTCATCTGAGTTCTTCGCCTGCAGTGCTTGGATTTATGTTGCGTCCTACTTCTGTACCCAGACACAGCTATAGAAATATACATGAAACCAAAGAGTTTTCGATTAACATGGTGGCTGACAACTTCACGGATAAAGCACATTATACTTCGGCAAAGTTTGACAGTTCAGAATCGGAATTTGAGAAATGCGGGTTAACCGAACAATTTTACAAGGATTTTAAAGCACCATGTGTTAAAGAAAGTCCAATCAAAATTTTAATGAAATACGAAGAAGAATATCATATTCAATTAAGCAACACCATTTTGATGGTTGGAAGTGTTCAGGCTGTTCATTTGCCGGATGTTGCGGTGGATGAGTCCGGAATTATTGATATGGAGAAACTTGAGGTTGCCTGTATTTCGGGTTTAAATACCTATTACAAGGTTAACAAAACTGCCTCCTATCCTTATGCAAGAGTCGGGCAATTCCCTGAAAATGAAATCAAAAATACTGGTATTTAATATTTTTTCCGGGTTGTTTAAATAAAGATTACCGGTAATATGTTTATCGATATTATTTCAAATACAATATCATCATCAATAACAAAACAAATGGCAGTAAAAAAAAGATCCAACCAGGCTTCATATGGCTTCTCACTCTATACCAGATTAAAAAACCGGTGACGGCAAATACGATCATAGAAACTGCACTTAAATCAAGCAATATTCCCCATATGATATAAAGTATCCCACCTTCGAAACCATGTACCCTGTGAATACGTTTATTGGCCTCATGAAAATTGATGTTTTCGGTTCGTACCACGGTTAAACTGTCCAGTTGAGAATGTACGGTCACCACATTCCGAACCATAGGTTTATAATAGGTAAAAACAACTTCATTTTTCCGGTTTTTTCTGAATGACATTCTTCCCGAAATATTAAGTTGCTTTTTGATATCTTTTCCAAATTCATTTAAACGTGTGGTATCCGGAGTATAAGTAAGCAGATAAATTGTTGTTGTAGTTGTATCGGATTGATGATGAAACCAGTTTCCTTTACTAATCACGAGGCCTGTAAAAATATACATCATGGCAAAAACAAAAACCAACAGGCTTGCTGTTAAATGTATCTGTCGCATTAATCGGTTTGTATTTATCCCACCAGCCATATATACAAAATATAAAGTATTGAAAAGATTCCTGCTATCATAATTGTAGCCCACTGGGTACGGTTTTTTACAGCTTTTGTAAACCAAAAATATATTCCTGAGATTACAGCTAAAAAAGCAAATAATCCGGATAACTGGCCATACCAGGACCAAATATCGAGTATAGGAATCCCCAGTTGATTTCTTACTCCTCCAAAATGTAAATCGCGTAATATTTTTCCAAAACTGTAATGTATCTCTTCGATATTTATCACATTGTTATTACGGTTGAGTTTTACGATATAGCTTCGTCCCGGCCTTTCAATTTTAAAACGAACGTTTCCGTTATTTTTGTTATCCCTGTATTCCCATTTTGGCAGGTACCCCTTAACACCCATTTCCTGCCGGATATATTTTGAAAGTGAATCGATTTTCAGATCAGAGTTAAAATTTATGTTTTGCTGATAACTGATTGTATCTACTGGATGCTCCGGTAAAAACTTATGCTGAAAGTTTAATGAACTCACTCCGATCATGAGTAAATATGCCATAGCAAAAAGTCCTCCATAAATATGAAGTTGATTCAGAAACTTTTTAAATCGATGATTGGCTTTACTCATTTTGAAGGATTTGTTGATTTCAAAAGTTTTAAAACACGTGAAAGTTCATTCAAATTAAAGAAAATTTTTGAAGTTGACTATCCCAGTGGCAGAACCAAAGGATATTACGCCTCCCGATAACTATCGGGATTATTTCAGCTAAATCGCTGAAAATCGAATTTTCTTTATTTCACCCCCCTGTCAGCCATAAAGGCCGACATCTCCCCTCAACCGGGGAGAAAAAGCGGAATCCCGTGGCAAAGCCTCGGGGAATTTTTCAGATTAAATAAAAAATGAATTTTAAATTTCATCAAATAAAAAAGAAAAATCTTATTGTTCACTCATCATGCTTTACAAACACTGATAATCTTTGATTTGAGTTAAAATATCATTATATTAAATAACCAAATTTCAGCTTCCAATATTATGAAAAGAAAACTAAAGTTTTACCCTCTGTTATTACTATTTCCAATAATGTTTGGCTTATATACCTGCGAACTGATTTCGGATAAAAACGATGAGTGTGAGGGCACTAAAATGGAATCAACAGAAGAACCGGTAATTCATTTAAAAGTTAGTGTTCCTCTAACGGATAAATTGGTTGAATTAGGTAAACCAGAAAAGATTATTGTTGAGGGGAGTATTAGAAAGATTTATTGCAGTGGAAAAGAAAGCGGAAACTTTTCTTACAATCCAACTTATTTTGTTGATGATGAGATGTATGAATTTGCAATAAATAACTATAAAAATTTTTTATTCACTATCCCAAAATTATTCCAGTACAAATTTGAAAATACAAAGGATAAACTAATTGTTTTATGCCGGGTGCAAATACATTGGAAAGATGGATTGATTTATGAATCAGGTGAATATTTTGAGGAATATTTTTTTAAAGACATAAAATATGATTCAAATGAACTTAATTATTATATTGGCATTAGGCCTAAAGTTGTTGAATATTTTCAGGTTAATTCCCCATGACCTTTTGTAAAAAAAAGTGACATAAAAAAGGCTTTCAAAAATGAAAGCCTTTTACCATTGGGAAATTAAGAATAAGATTGTTATGTAACCTTAACCTTTATCTTGTTATAATTAATTTATTCGCATCAATTGAATTATCCTCATTTTTAATCAGTACCTGGTAAATTCCGGTCTCCAATTCAGAAACATCAAAATTAACCTGATTCTCCCCTTCTACAGGATTTTCCATTTTAATGTTTTTAACTGTTTGTCCATTCATATTTATAATCGTAATCTCAATATATTTTGCACCGGATAAAGAAAAACTTACGTTTACTTTTTCAGAAGCCGGATTTGGATAAATACTAATTTTCGTGTCACTTAATTCTGAGCTTTGGATACCTACTGCAAGATTGGTTGTAAACATGAGACAGTTACCATAAGCAGTGCCTGCACTGTTTGTTGCATATGATCTTGCATAATAAGTGTTGGTTTCGTTTAGTCCTGTTATCTGGGTTTCAAAACTCCCGGTTCCGGTTCCTAAAGAAATAACATTATCTGAAAGTAAGGGATTAAATCCCGTGCTCCACACTATTCCGCGTGCTGAAATATCTGCTCCCCCATCAGCACTGATATTTCCTGATACCGTAACACTGGAAGCAGAATTACGATTTACAAAACTTGTTGTTGCGGTGGGTAAAATTGCCATACCCTGTTCTAAAGAATACCATTCAAAAACCGAATTTCGTATCAAATCAGCGTCCGTAAAATTCATTAACAGAAGTGAAAGCACAATTGCAGAAACCTGATCGGGTGCAATATCATTTCTATCCTGAGCTAAAACCAGGTTTGATTTTTTAGAAAGCATTTGTAATGCTTCTCTTGCATTTATTAACGAAAGACTCTTTTGCAAGTCTAAAGCAATTAGGTCATTGTCTCCACTGTCGTATATCCACATAATGGCATTATACATTCTTGTATCTACACTATCGATAAAGAAAACATCATTTACATCCAATGGTGTGTACGTGTTCATTAAACTATCAAACACATGACCAAACGCTTCAAAGTCGGCACCGGAAACACCATATTCGTTAAGCATATTTAAATAATTTGGATAATTGTTTTTTATAACATCATTCAAACTATTGTCCTTTGATCTTTGCTGGTCGAGAACTGCTCTTCGGAATTCTGAGTTTTTTGAAAGTTCTACTCCCAGGTAAAGTGTGAGTTCACCATTAAAACTGATAAAACGTTCATAATGTGTTTCACTAAGAATATCATCTGTTTCGTCATACAAGTCCTCAAAATTGTCAATTTCTGCTTTAAGTTCATTAAAAACTGTTTCTAACGTATCCATGTACGCTTTAATATAATCGTCAGAAAAACCAAATACATTTAGTTTTAATGTAAACCAGGGATATTTATAACTTAAAATTTCGTATGATGAATTATGACCGGCCAATGCTGATTTTTCGCATTCCACACGTTCTCCCATATTGTAACAAAATACTGTTTGTCCACCACCCGGATAAGTTACTATTGATTTCCCATGTCTTTTCCCATCAACCATATTCACCTCTTCAAATGCAGTTCGCATTCCCATATCATCTTTGTACTCAATGGTTGTCGGACCTTGCCATGATTCATATCCATCTGATCTTCCCTGTATTATCTCCTCAGTTCCGTCTGAATATATTCTTGCAATTTCAACACGTCCATCCCCTAAATCTCTTTTTTGCTGATTCGTACCTGTAATGGTTGACATGGCAAAATGAATAAATACCCCGAAAATCAGGAAGGAAATTATATTTCTCCAATACACTTTATTAAACTTCAGTTTTTTCATATTTATATTTTTTTGTAATAAGTATTCCAGCTAATATTCCGATGAAACCAGATAAAATATCATCGAAACCAAATGTGCCCCGGATTGTGCCTGATAATTGCATTAATTCAAATCCAAAAATCAAGACAGGAATTGTTGCATACCAGAAATATTTAAACTTTGACGGGCTTTCCTTCCATAGGGTTAAAATAAGAATCGTGTAACCAAAAGCCCAAAGTCCGTTAGGAAGTGTATAAATAAACCACTCAGGGAGATAATTACCTAAAGGAAGGGTTGTTTCTCTTGCATTATCAGTAAAGCTCTCAATTCCTGCCAGATTTAAATGCTTAAACATGATTGTTTTTACAGGCCTTAACAGCAAGTAGATTACTCCCCCAATAAAAACAGAAAGTGCCGAAAGAAAATACAACTGCCAACAATTATTGCTGCAGAAATATTTGGATTTCGTTTTCACTTCAGAAGATTTTAAGTTAAGAGCCATTATTTTTGTGTTTGCCTATTGGAATTCCTATACAATTTACGGAAAAGAAAACAAAATGTAAATTAAATTTCTCAAGATATTTAAGATGCTGATTTTTTGATATTTACGTGTACGAATAATAAATACAAAATAAAATTCAACCAATATTTGTATGGATTTTATGATTACGTTTTTATTTTTACCCTGTTATACAAAGAAGGTTTGGCTGCTTGTAATATTTATAAGTTTAACAGAAATCAGTTGTAATAAAAAGAAGTGAAACGAGCTTATAAATGGTTTTTATTTAGTAGGAAGATTATAAGCTTTTTCCAGGGTTATTGTAAAAAACAAACAATTATAAACAGATGAAAAGGTATTCTGTAGTTGGTTTAATGGTTTTGATTTTAGTAGTGGGATTGTTCACATCGTGCAAGGATGAAGTGGAAACAGATCCTATTGTTGGTGTTTGGGATTATTTTGAAGAAGAAAAAGGATTAATCGGAGATAAAGAAGTCGTAATTTTTTCGAGATATATTAAACTTATTTTTAATGCTGA
>ENA-ORCQ01000293-ORCQ01000293.1-marine-metagenome-genome-assembly--contig:-NODE-293-length-15480-cov-3.802571_pt1 | contig 15480 bp, 6 predicted proteins | sample MGYA00237780_ERZ508510 | MGnify/ENA primary metagenome ERZ508510 (study PRJEB26181, sample SAMN06268981) | marine metagenome | isolation source: Tt an E2 anaerobic enrichment on eucalyptus from sediment...
ATTATATAAATGCCTCAGTAATTAAAACTGATGAGGGACAAATTTATTTTGGATCTCAAAATGGAATTACCTGGTTTGATCAGGTGCTTGAGCAATCAAATATTCCGGAACTCAGAGCTGAATTTACGGGCTTCTCAGTTGCCAACACCAAAAACTATCTGGGGGAGTATACAGAAATCCCGTTCGATGATAAAATGGAGTTAAAACATAATCAAAATTCTTTTGAAATTAGTTTTAATGTTTTGGATTATTCTTTATCAAATAAAGTTGATTTTATTTATCAAATGGAGGGACTGGATGATGGATGGTTCCTTGTAAATACGGGTAATAATGTTACATTCAGAAATATAAAACCCGGTATTTACACCTTCAATCTGAAGACACGATATCAAAACAATGAGATGTCGGAACAATTTAGTTCTTTATCCATTCAGATAAAGCCACCCGTCTGGTTGGCCTGGTGGATGAAAGTTGTTTACTTTTTGCTTGTTTTTACAATTGCTTTTTATATTCTTCGGTTTTACATCAACAAATTGAAAATAGAAAATGACCTGCTTTTGGAAAAAAGAAGTCGTCAGCAGGAACATGAACTGAACGAAGAAAGGCTCAAATTTTTTACAAACATAACGCACGAGTTAAGAAGCCCAATGACGCTAATTCTGGGACCTTTGGAAGATTTGATATCAGACAGTACCTTAAAACCTGAACAATCTAAAAAATTGCATACAATTCAGAGGGTTGCCAACCGTTTGCTCTTAAGTGTAAATCAAATTCTTGAATTCAGAAAATCGGAAACAAAAAGCCGCAATCTCAGTGTTATAAAAGATGATTTGGCAAAATTCATAACCGAAGTCAGTAAAAAGTATGAGGAACTAAATAAAAAAGAAAACATTGATTTCAGGATTAATGTGCCAACCCATAAGGTGGAGATGTTTTTTGATCCTGATATTGTTAGGATTATTATCGATAACCTACTTTCTAATGCATTTAAATACACAAAAACCGGTTTTATTCAATTGGATTTAAAAAATACAAACAACAATAATATTAAATACACCGAAATAATTGTTTCTGACTCAGGATATGGAATATCTGAACAAGATTTACCCCAGATATTCGATCGGTACTATCAGGCCAAAAATACGGCACATCCGGTAAAAGGAACAGGCATTGGATTATCCCTGGTTAAAAATATAGTGGAATTACACGAAGCGGAAATAGAGGTAAAAAGCAAGGTAGATGAAGGTACGGTTTTCAAGGTAAAGTTTCTTACCAATAACACTTATCCTGATGCCATTCATTTTCAGCCCGAAGAAACCCATATTGAAGAAACCGAGGAAAATGCCAAAAATGTAATTCTGGTTGTCGACGATGATCAGGAGATTGTGGAATATATAGAAGATTCGTTAAAAGATATTTACACTGTTTTGACAACGGAAAACGGCAAGCATGGTTTTGAAACTGCTGCCACAGAAACTCCGGATATCGTTGTCAGCGATATTATGATGCCAATTATGGATGGGATTGAAATGTGTAAATTAATGAAACAAGATGTAAGAACAAGTCATATCCCCGTTATTTTGCTAACTGCAAAAGGAACTATTCATGACCAAAAGATTGGATATGATGCAGGAGCTGATTCTTATTTAACAAAACCTTTCAGCGGTAATCTGTTAAAAAGCAGACTTAAGAATATTTTCGATGCGAGAAAAAAATATTCTTTATCCAGTTCTTCAAAATTTAAACAAAAGCAGGAGCTTCTTAATGAATCGGTGGGAGAGTTGGATAAAGAATTTTTAAAAAAACTGACAGGTATTATAGAAGAAAACCTGGAAGATGAAGAAATGAATATCTCTTATGTTGCGGCACAATTGAACATGAGCCATTCAACTTTGTACCGAAAAATTAAAGCACTTACCAATTTAACCGCAAATGAATTTATCAGAAAGGTTCGAATTAATTTTGCAGAGCAGTTGTTACTTACAGGTCAGTACAATATATCCGAAATTATGTATCAAATTGGTATCAACAGCAGCAGTTATTTCAGACAGTGTTTTAAAGATGAATTTGGTATGAATCCCAGTGAATATCTTCAGAAGCTGAAAGAAGGTTAACTGCTGAATTTAATTGATTTTATAAATGATTAAAAGTTCAGTTTAAAAAAGCAAGGTGCCAAAAATTAATGTTCTGTTCTTTTGATTTAAGCGCAGGAGTATTAAGTACATTTATTTATTAAATGTTTCTCCAAATGGATTAGATTTACTGAAATCAATAATTGCAATTATATTGTGAAAAAGGAGTCTGGCTGATTAAAAACTATCGAATTGAATTGCGATGAGTTTGTGACACTTTTGAACTAATATCAGTCGCTTAATTATCTTCATTATCCCGATATTGCATATTAAACTTAACCAATAAAAGTGATGAAGAAAATACTGTTTCTTTTCGTGATATCAAGCCTTGGATTTGTAATCCCGTCAACCCTGTTGTCATTCACAAACTACACTGGTGAAACAAATAATAGCAATCCAGGCAGTTCAACTTTTAACAAAAAAAATGAAGTTCTGAAAGAGCTTACCGGTAGTCAGCAGGATAAGCTTTATACCAATGAATTTCCGCTTGGAGATGTTACTCTTCTTGAAGGGCCATTCAAACATGCTCAGGAACTGAACATTCAATCCTTGCTGCAATACGATGTTGACCGTTTACTGGCACCCTATCGAAAAGAAGCGGGACTGGAAGCAAAAGCTTTAAGTTATTCCAACTGGAGCGGACTTGACGGACATATTGGAGGTCACTATCTTACGGCAATGGCAATTCATTTCGCCGGAACAGGAAATGCCATTTGTAAACAAAAAATGGATTACATGGTGGAAGAGTTAAAAGCCTGCCAGGATGCCAACGCAATAAACTATCCGGACTGGGGTGTTGGTTATGCCGGTGGTGTGCCAAACAGTAGTTCCATCTGGCCGAATTTCAAGTCAGCAAATTTTAATGCATTTTATTCAGCCTGGGTGCCCTGGTATAACCTGCATAAAACTTACGCCGGATTACGTGATGCCTGGTTATACGGAAACAACGAAACAGCAAAAGATGTATTTCTGTCGTTTTGCGATTGGGCAATTTACATCACATCAGATTTATCTGATGCACAAATGGAAACCATGTTGGATACAGAACATGGCGGAATGAACGAAGTCCTTGCTGATGCCTATCAAATTACCGGAGAAGAAAAATACATTGTTGCAGCTAAGCGATTTTCACATAAATTTCTTTTAAACAGCATGGCTTCCAGATTCGACAACCTGGATAATCAGCATGCCAACACTCAGGTTCCTAAAGCAGTAGGATTTCAGCGTATTGCGGAATTAACTTCTGATTCAAAGTATGTAATTGCAGCTGATTTTTTTTGGAGAACTGTAATCCAAAACCGTAGCCTGGCTTTCGGTGGAAACAGTCGCAGAGAACATTTTCCGTCTAAATCAGCTTGTGCAGATTATATTAACGATGTGGAAGGCCCGGAATCGTGTAATACCAATAATATGCTGAAACTAACCGAGAACCTTTTTCGTGTAGATCCCCAGGCCAAATATGGCGATTATTACGAACGGGCAATATTAAACCATATTCTTTCCACACAACACCCTGAACACGGGGGTTATGTTTATTTTACTCCAGCACGACCACAGCACTACCGGGTATATTCAGCACCCAACCAGGCTATGTGGTGTTGTGTAGGAACAGGTATGGAAAATCACGGTAAATACGGCGAATTTATTTATACCCATGCCAAGGATAAATTGTATCTCAACTTATTTATAGCTTCCGAACTCAACTGGAAAGAAAAAGGGATAACTATACGTCAGGAAACTACATTTCCGGAAGAGGAACAAACCAGACTGATGATAACCACAGATGCTCCAACTGATTTTACACTTATGGTTCGGTCTCCGCTTTGGGTTGAAGAAGGAGCTTTGAAAATTTTAATTAATAAAGACACACTAAATATTCACGCTGAGCCGCAAACTTTTATTCCTGTTCAGCGAACATGGAATAATGGTGATTCTGTCAAAATTATTTTGCCAATGCACAACACCGTTGAACAATTACCAAATGTACCGGAATATGTGGCTATAATGCACGGACCTGTTTTACTGGGTGCAAAAAGCGGAACAGCAGATTTGCCCGGATTGGTTGCGGATGATAGCCGCTGGGGGCATATTGCAAGTGGCAGCCAGATGGCAATTAATAAAGCACCCACGCTTGTTTTTAATGTGGATAGCAGTGTTACGACTAAAATTATTCCGGTGGAAGGTAAACCATTGCATTATAATGCTAAAGTTCTGTTTCCCGGTGCAAAAGATTCGAGTTTGACGCTTGAACCATTTTATAAAATTCATGACTCCCGATATATGATGTATTGGCTGACCTTAAGTGAAGACGAGTACCAAAATACACTTGACAGTATTGCAGCATCAGAACAAGCCAAACTGGAACTCGAAGAGCGTACAGTTGACGAGGTAGCCCCGGGTGAACAACAACCTGAAGCTGATCATAATTTTCAAGATGAGAATTCCTATAAAGGCAAATATAAAAATGAATTCTGGCGATTTGCCAAGGATGGTGGTTTTATCAGTTATACCCTAAGTACACTAGGAAAAATGGATTTGTCGTTGATGGTGCGATATTGGGGTAATGAAACAGGAAACAGGACTTTTGATATCCTGATTGATGGTGAGAAATTGATTACAGAGAATATTACAGGAAAGTGGGATGTAACTGACTTTGTTAATATTGAATATCCCATTCCTAATTCAATGACTGAAGGAAAAGAAGAAATAACCGTTAAATTTCAGGCTGTTGATGCATCAAATGTGGCGGGCAGACTTTTTTATGTACGACTTGTAGAACCTTTAAAATCAACAGGTATAAATAGTAAAAAAGAAAATACCAAAGAATGGAATGCCTATGCACAAAACCAAAAAATTATTATTGAAAAATTACCTGAGGATGCAATTGTTAAAGTCTATAGCATTGACGGAGGTCTGCATACCATACAGCCTGCTTCCGGAAATAAAACTGTGATTCCATTTATGGACAAAGGTATTAAACTGATTCTTGTTAAATCAAAAGGTTTTGTACAGACACAGAAAGTAATTGTTTACTGAGAAAAGTTTTTTATTAAAACTATGATACTACGTTAAACCGGAATATTTAATTCTTTTTTTAGGTTGTTTTTTATATAAATCAATTTACATGCTGAGTTACTGACCTTATTGTACTGAATTCGGACTTTCATAAATTACGTTTGTTTAGATATTGCAATAAAGTATTTTAAACCGGTTTGATAATGAAATCATACATTTTTATTTTTTTAATGTTGATTATTGGATGTAATTTTTCGAAAATTGAAAATAGCACAGAACGCAAACAAAACTTCAACAACAACTGGAAATTTTATCCGGGAGACAATGCAGAAGCATCAAAAACAGAATTTAACGATTCTGAATGGCGAGAACTAAATCTTCCTCACGACTGGAGTATTGAAGGAGATTTTAATGCGGCATATCCAGCCGGAAATGACGGAGCATACCTGCCCACAGGCATTGGGTGGTACCGCAAAGTTTTTGATATTCCTAAAAATTGGGAAGGGAAAAAAGTAAGTATATATTTTGAAGGAGTTTACATGAATTCAGAGCTTTTTGTCAATGGTAAATCTGTTGGTTTTTATCCTTATGGCTATTCTTCTTTTTATTATGATTTAACTCCGTTTTTAAATTTTGGGCGGGAAAATACAATTGCAGTTCGTGTCGATAACTCAAAGCAAAAAAACTGCAGGTGGTACAGTGGTTCAGGAATTTACAGACATGTTTGGTTAATGCTTACCGAACCTGTGCATTTCCAACATTGGGGAATCGGTATTACGAGTCAAAATGTAACTCTAAACTGTGCAAAGGTTGAAATTAAAGCCAAAATTGTAAACGAAAGCAATAAGCAAAAAACAATAGTGGTTTTAACAGATTTATACAATGCTTCAAATATTGAGGCTGGAAACAGTAAAAGTAAAACAACAATTGAAGCCAACTCTGTAACAGAAGTAACACAAGAAATTACAGTCAGTAATCCAGCACTTTGGTCACCCGAAACTCCTGATTTATATACTGCCGGAATGGTAATTTCAGAAAATGGAAAGGACGCCGATAAAACACAAATTGATTTTGGTATAAGAAGTATAAAATTCAGCGCTGAAAATGGTTTTGAGTTAAATGGAAAAAAGGTGTTGCTTAACGGAGGTTGTGTTCATCACGATAATGGGTGTTTGGGGCAGCTGCATACGACCGCGCTGAAGAGCGAAAAGTGGAGTTATTAAAACAGGCTGGTTTTAATGCCGTTCGGACAGCACATAATATTCCGTCTGAAGCCTTTTTGGATGCTTGTGATCGATTGGGCTTATTGGTAATTGATGAAGCGTTCGACGGGTGGAGAGAAATGAAAACTACTTTTACTCCCATTGAATACGATTATTCTACCTTGTTTGATGTTTGGTGGAAAACTGATGTCCAGGCCATGGTAAAAAGAGACAGGAATCATCCGTCCATCATCATGTGGAGCATCGGCAACGAAATTATTGAAAGGACCAAACCCGAAGCTGTTGAATCCGCCCGTAAACTTGCAAATGCAGTTCGTGAAATAGATTTGACCAGACCTGTCACATCGGGGATGACAACCTGGGGGCAAGGTTGGGAAATATTCGATCCGCTGATGGCTGAACACGATGTTTGCGGTTACAATTATCAGTTACATGAAGCAAAATCGGATCATGTAAGGGTACCATCGCGTATCATTTACCAGTCTGAGTCCTATCCGAAAGATGCTTTCTTTTGCTGGAACTTAGTAGATAGTTTTAATTATATTATTGGGGATTTTGTCTGGACAGCCATTGATTATTTAGGAGAATCGGGTATCGGACGTTGGTATTACGAAGGTGACGTTCCCGGTGAACATTGGGAAAGAGACCTTTTTCCATGGCATGCTTCCTATTGCGGTGATATTGATTTTACCGGTTGGAGAAAACCCATTTCGCATTATCGAAACCTGTTATATAACGATACAGAAAAACTTTATATGGCTGTTCGGGAACCTGAACAGGAAGGTTCCAAAATATTTACAACCATGTGGGGAACCTGGCCGAAGTGGGAAAGCTGGACATGGCCGGGGGATGAAGGTCAGGATATAGAGGTTGAAGTATATTCAAAATACGAAAAAGTAAGGTTGTATTTGAATGAAGAATTACTTGGTGAAAGAATTACAGATAGGGAAAGTGAATTTAAAGCCATTTTTACTTTGCCTTATCAAGCCGGTGAAATAAAGGCTGTTGGTATGATGGGTGAAAAAGAAATAGAAACTACCCTTTTAAAAACAGCAGGAAATCCTTCACAAATTAAATTGACAGCAGACAGAACAAGTATTAATGCAGATGGTCAGGACCTTTCATTTATTACGGTTGAGATTACGGATAACAACGGCTTACTTACTCCAAATGCTAACAATCGTTTGAATTTCGAAATTGAAGGACCGGGAACCATTATCGGTATTGCCAATGGCGACATAAAAGACATTGACCGCTATGTTTCCAATTCACGAAAAGCATTTCACGGACGAGCAATGGCTGTTGTAAAAAGTGATGATACTGCCGGTGATATCCTACTCAAAGTAAATTCAGAAGGATTAAAAGGTGCTACACTAATTTTAAAGACATTTTAAAAGTGACTTTTAATCAGGCTCTAATTACTTAACAATTTTCCCTTTAATCAAAGTAAAAGAATGTGGAGGAAATTCATAGGAAAATGTATCTTCATTATTGATTTTCACGGGATCCTTTTCAACTGTTTCAACATTGGTTTCATCAAAGTTGTTTTCAGCTTTAATATCCGGTCCGTTTACTTCATAAATTTCAAATTCACCGTCAAAAACTCCTTCCTGTGAAATAATATCCGTTAGAATTGCCTCATCTTTATGCCTGTTTATAACACCAATAACAACTTCACCATCATTATAAGCTGCTGAAACATCGAGGTAAGGAACATCGTTTTGTTGAGTTGCCTGCTCGGCAAGTCCAAGATAAAAATTATCGGTATCATACGAATCGCAATCAACAAAAACATCCAATGCGGTACCAAACATGTTATTGGCAAACAATTGAAGCGGATAGTAAATGGTTTGTTTAAACATCGCATCCTTTTCAGCAAAAATAGGAGCAATAACGTTAACCAGCTGCGCCATATTTGCCATTTTTACAATATCTGCGTTTCGAATAAATGCATTTAAAAAACCGGCAATTACCAACGCATCTTCCAGGTTGTAACGTTCTTCCAGTGCCCGTTCCCCTGTCATTGTTTCGGTTTGTCTCCACCGATACCATATATTGTACTCATCCCATGCAATGTAAATCGGGTCGCGGTCACCACGGTTGGCTTTTTCCATTTCACGCTGTATCATGCCTTTTACAACCTGGGTCCTTTCTTCCAAAACGAGGGGAGAAGATACAAAGTTGTAGTAATTTTCCTGATGGTTGCCCACGTACATGTGCAAAGCAATGTAATCCACAACATCACGCAATTCAGCCAGGACCATTGCATTCCATTCATGAGGATCATTGTTTGGCCTGAAATTGGAAGCACCGGCAGCAACCAGTTTAATATTAGGATCAGTAAGTCTCATAAGTTTTGCAGCTTCACGTGCTTTCTTACTGTAATCTTCAGCATTCAAATGCCCCATTTGCCAGAAACCATCCATCTCGTTTCCCAAACTCCAGTATTTAATGTTATGCGGTTCCGGATATCCGTGCGATTTGCGCAATTCAGCATAATACGGGCCTTCCTTGATATTACAATACTCTACCCATTGTTGTGCTTCTTCAATTGTACCGGTTCCAAGGTTTACTGCAAAATAAGGCTCAGTGCCCATTCTTCTTGCATAATCCATAAACTCATTTGTGCCGAACTGATTGGTTTCAAGTCGTGCCCAGGCAAGTTCCATCCTTGCCGGACGTTCTTCTTTTGGTCCAACCCCGTCTTTCCAGTGATAATTAGAAACAAAATTTCCACCGGGATATCTTGTTAATGGAATGTTCAATCCTTTTACCGCATCCAGCACATCAAGGCGGATACCGTTTTCATCAGAATGTGGTGAATCAGGATCGTAAATACCACCATAAACACAACGCCCCAGGTGTTCTACAAAATTTCCATATAAGTTTTCGTTTATCTCGCCAATCTGTCTGTCAATATCTATTTTTATCCTTGCATTTTCCTGGGCAAACAAACTTCCCGATACTATGATACCAATTAAGGTTAGCAGTTGAATTTTTTTCCTGATTTGCATAATTATATTTCGTTAAAATTTTATTCTACTATTTAATAACCGGCCAGCCTTCTGTATCCCAATGCATTTCTTTAATAAGAAGTTTTGGCCTTCCATTATCATGTGCATCATAACCGTGGAAAACCAAATAATCCTTTCCATTAAAATTATACGTTGAATTGTGTCCGACACCATGCCAGTCTTCATTTCCTTTAAGCAATAAACTTCCTCCTCCGGTAGCCATATTTTTACCTTCCTTATCTAAGTAGGGGCCGGGAATTGTTTTTGATCTGCCCACTATCATTTTATAGGTGCTGTTTACTCCTTTGCAACAATAATCTATAGAAGCAAAGAGGTAATAATAATCACCCTTTTTAAAAATGAAAGGTGCTTCAATAGCATTACCACCCGCATCAACAGGATTATTATCTATTGAAGGTGGATTAATATTAGATGATGATTTTTTGCGGGAAGCTATGGTTGGAATGGCATTGATATCTTCTGCGGGAATAGTTGCGTCTTTATTCATTTTTACCAGTTTTAACCCATCCCAAAAAGAACCGAATGAAAGGTATGGAGTTCCATCTTCTGCTACTATCAGGTTTGGATCTATGGCATTCCAGTTGGTTTTCCCCGGAAATGACTGGATTACTTTACCATGGTCAGTCCAAAGAAAATCCGGATCGTAAGGATCAAGTGTTGGGTTGGTTACCAAACCTATACAGGATGTATTCTTTCCAAATGCAGAAACTGAATAATAGAGATAATATTTACCATTAAAAAAGGAAATGTCGGGTGCCCAGATGTGCCCTCTGAATCCCTTAACAGCTTCAAGAGCCCATTGAGGCGCTTCTGAAAATACTGGCTGTTCCCGTTCCCACGAAAGCAGGTCTGTTGATGACCAGACACTTATTCCCCGACCGGTGCAAAACAAATAATAGGTGTCGTTGTGTTTTGCCATAACCGGGTCATGAACACGTATATCCTGGCCATACAATAGTGATGAAAACAGGATTGTTAAAGTGATAAAAAATAATTGTATCATAACAGTTTAAGCTTAGATTTAGACTGTTCAAAGATTTTCATCTTAAAATAGTTTTATTGGTGTTAAATGTGTCTACAAGATGGCTTTTTTGACAGAAATTGAGCGACTGATTTTAAGATATTATTGTCACATAATCGTCTATTCTAAAATTCTGTAACTTTTTTAAAATAATCTTTACCCCGGAGGTTCATGAAATTCAATAATGTGATTATCTGTTTAGTTACTCTACTATAAAATCTTTCAACTACTAATAAATTAAAAATAACAGGATGAAAAAATGCAATATTTAAACTCACCCAGCTTATATCTGGGAAACAATATTTCCTATTTTCACGAAGAGAGGGAGTGAGGAAAAGTTGAATTCTAATTCATTCAAATGTTGCGTTAACATTTCGGATAAATCCTGTCAATAAAAAAGGAAATTGCCTAAGAATTATTCTTTTTTTAATTTTTGCAAATAATCACTTGGATTATCTCCAAATTCCTGTCTGAAACATTGTCTGAAATAACTGCTGCTGTTTATGCCAACTCTGTACATGATTTCTGAAATATTGTATTGCCCTGTCAGCAACAATTGTTCAGCATAGTTTATCCGAATTTTTCTGATAAATTCGTTGGCAGTCAGATTAGTTAGAGCTTTTATCTTTCTGTACAGCGTGGAATGACTCATATTCATATGTTTTGCAACCTGTGAAATGCTAAGTACCTCATCTTCCAGGTTTTCTTCGATAACTTTTGTGAGTTTTTTCAAAAACTCCTTATCCAGTTCACCAAGTGAGTCATTTAACAATTCCTGTTTTTGCTTAAAATTAGAAGGATTTGCCAATGAATATTTTTTCTTTGCTTCGAGAATATTGTTTATTCTGCTTTTTAATACGTCGCTGCTGAACGGTTTTGTCAGGTATGAATCGGCCCCGATGTCATAACCGGTTTTTTGATCATCAAACGAACCTTTGGCTGTTAAAAGTATTACGGGGATATGGCTTGTTGCAACATCGGTTTTTATAAGTTTGCACATCTCGATGCCGTCCATAACCGGCATCATAATATCGCTGACAATCACATCCGGAATTTCACTACATGCCATTTCATATCCCAACTTTCCATTTTCAGCATCCAAAATCCGATAGTCGGAATGAAGGGTTTGTCGTAAAAAGTTACGTAAGTCAGAATTGTCATCCACGATTAATAGCGTAGGAACAGACCTGTCATTTGAAGATATTTCTTCCTGTTCATAACCTGATTCTTTGGCTATAATATGGTCTGACAATGCGTTTACCCACCCTTTAATTGTTATGTCGGTGGGTAATGATTCCTGATTAATATCTTTTTTATCAAAACGATCTTTGGTAAAAGGAATCAGGACAGTAAAATTACTACCTAAACCTGGTTTACTTTCAACTTTTATTTCTCCGTTTAATGCTTTAACAATTTCCTGGGTTAAAGCCAGTCCAATACCAGACCCCGATAGTTCACTTTCATATGTATTTTCTGTTGCGCTGTAAAACCGTTCGAAAATATGAGGTAAATTTTCTTTTGAAATACCTTTACCGGTGTCGGTTATACTAATGGAAAGCATTGGTGTCAATACATTATTAACCTTTGTATAGCTTACCAATTTAATTATCATATTTATAGAACCGGAAACGGGGGTATTTTTAAATGCATTTGATAAAAGATTGTAAATTACATTTTCCAGTTTCTCAGGATCGAACCATGTTTCTTCGTTTATTTCCGTGCCATGAAACCGGTAGTCTATTTTTTGATGTTCAGCCAGTTCTTTAAACGATTCGTAAATTCCGTGCAGGTAATCAATAATGTTTCCTTTGCAGACATTAAGTTTTAGCATACCCGTTTCAACCTTTCTGAAATACAGCAGTTGATTAATTAAATGCAGAAGGCGCTGAGCATTTCGGTTAATTATGCCAAGAGTGTTTCGGGTTAAAGGATCGTTTGAAGCTTTTTGAATTAAATGTTCCAGCGGATCAATTATTAAAGTTAATGGTGTTCGAAACTCGTGCGAAATATTGGTAAAAAACCTTAAGCGCTGTTTGGTAACAAAATTTAATTTTCGATTTAATTCAATAACCTCATCGCGTTGCCTGGCAATTTTTTTATTTTGTTTTTCCAACTCAGATTTCTGTTCTTCAATGATTACAATTCGTTCGCTTACCTGTTTCTCCAACTTTCGTTTTTGTTGCTTTAAAAAATGTATACGTGAGCGAATATAAATCATAACCATTATTGCAACAAAAAGAAGTGCCAATATCTGGAATAGTGCTGTTTCCCAAAAAGGAGGTTTTACTGTTATTTTTAATGTTGTCGGAGTTTCTGACCAAACACCATCGCTGTTTGATGCTTTTACTTTAAAAGTATATTCTCCACCTGACAGATTGGTATAGTTGGCAAATCTGCGGTTTGAAGAAACATAAACCCAATCCTGATCTACGCCCTCCATTTGGTAGGCATATTCAATTTTTTCAGGCAGAAAATAATCTAACGCGGAAAATTCGATGGAGAACACTGCATCTTTATATGATAATTCAATTTCACGGGTTTCGCTGACCGGTTTTTCCAGAATAGTTCTGGAGTGATATTTTTTACCTATTTGCACCGGCTGGCTGAAAATGGAAAAATCTGTAAAAACCGGCTGAGGTATATAAGGATATGCATTTATAGCTGATGGATTAAAGTAATTTAGTCCTTCAACACCTCCAAAATAAATATTTCCATTATTGTCTTTTGCTGAGGCTGACCAATAGAACTGATTACTAAGCAAACCATCACTTCTTGAATAATTTTGATACACTTCGTCTTTTGGATTAAATTTAGATAATCCATTATCTGTGCTTATCCATAAATTTCCGGCCTGGTCTTCTTCAATGGCATAAGCAACATTATTGCATAAACCCTTTTGTTCACTGAAGGTTATAAATTTTGTTGAGTCTCCTTCTTCCTGTAATTTACAGATACCATTTCCATAAGTTCCAAACCATAGCGTTCCATCTTTCGACTGAAAAATAGAAATAATAAAATCACCCGGAATTGAATTTGGATCGTCCGGATTGTATAAATATTTTTTGAAAGAGATTGAAGCATTGTTGTTTGTTAGTCGAAGTAAATCTTTTTTTTCAAATTGGTACAAGCCATTTTCGGTACCCATCCAAACCCTGTTTTTTGAATCGATAAGCAGACAACCGACTTCAGGGGCTGTGGTTTCGTTCATATAATCCTGAACATGAATAAATATATTGTCGCCTGGATTAAAGATGTCAAGTCCTCCATTAGTCCCCAATAATAAATGGTTTTTGTCAAGGGAAACTATTGTAGAAATAAAATTATTTTCCAGGCTTTCAGAATCTATATCATCATGAATAAATACTTCAAAACTGTTCCGGTTTTCATTTATCATTCGGTTTAGTCCTCCGCCCCATGTTCCAATCCAGAGCTGACCCTTTGTATCCCTATGTATGGATGTAATAAAATTGTTGTTTAGACTGTTTGGGTTATTGGAATTTGTTTCAAAATGGATAATTTTATTGAAATTGTATGTCAGTTTATTTAGGCCCCCTCCGGCAGTACCTACCCACAAATATTCATTTTCTGAATATATCGAATTAATAATATTATGGCTAAGTGTGTTCGGATTTGAAGGATCGTTTTGAATCGAATAAAATGGTTTCTGATGGGCGTTGTAATAATTAATACCTCCCTTTTCTGTTCCAATCCAAATATTACCCAGATCATCAGAATACAAGGAATTTACAAAAGGACTGTTAAGCGATTCACCTGAACTGCTTTGATCGGTTAAATAAGTAAACAATCCGGATGACCTGTTGAAATAATTCAATCCACCCAAAGTCCCGATAATGATATTTCCATTTAAGTCTTCAATAATATCCTGAACAGACAAATGGGTCAAGCCTTCTCCGTTAACAGTATTAATCCCATAGTAATTCAGCTGATTTGTTTCCGGGTTAAACCGATAAACTCCGGCAATGGCAGTTCCAAACCAGTATTCCTTTTTTGAATCGAAAAACAGGGTTTGAACATTAATTCCATCAAGTGCATTTTCTATGCTTTTCCATGCAGAATGTATAGTTTTATTTTCGGATAAAATAACAGAAATACCTTCTGTGGTGGCAACCAAAAGATGACTGTTGTCAATCATCAACATGTCATTGATATTTTCAGAAGGAAGAACGTCTTCAAAAACTTTTAAATAATTGAAAGTTCCATCTTTGTTTTTTTCAATTTTCCAAATACTGTTTTCTGCGGTTGCAATCCATACCCGGTTCTGACTGTCAATTAAAATACTTGTTACTGAAAAGTTTGCCAATTCAATTTTCTTTTCCTGCAAGGGAACAAATTTCATTTGCAGATAATCAAAAAAAGCAAGTCCATTTTCGGTGCCCACCCAAATATTTCCATCCTGATCTTCAGCAAGAGACTGAATAAAATTACCGGAAAGCCCTTCTTCTTCCTGTTTCTGAAAAATATTGAAATTATATCCATCAAATCTGCATAATCCGTTCCAGGTGCCAAACCACATAAATCCTTTGCTGTCTTTCAAAATACAATCGACAGTATTTTGAGGTAATCCTTCATTGGTAGTCAAATATTTAATTTTGTATGGTCCTTGATTTCCAATAATTTCCTGTGCATGGATTATTGGAGAAAAACCAGGAATCAATAGCAGAATAAAAATACAATTGACAGCAAATTTCATACTAATATTTTACAAACGTGATTATACAAAATATTTTAAAAATTAGAAAGGTAAAATCTTATTGTCTGCTAAAAAGAATCTTGACTCAATACGAATTTCAAATATATGGCTGAGATAGATTAATTTTTAATATTAGTAACCAAGAGCAAAAAAGTTTAGCCATTGAAAACGGGATTTTCTGATTCTCAGTTTACCTGATATTACCTGACGAAATTTGCTGATGGAGACTGGTCAGTTAAAAAACTCAAATATTTATAATTAAATTACACTATTAACCGACAAAAGTCGGGATTCCAATTTTTATTCTCTATAACACCCTGTTTATGGGCGGCTAATTTCTTTT
>ENA-ORCQ01000296-ORCQ01000296.1-marine-metagenome-genome-assembly--contig:-NODE-296-length-15138-cov-62.476595_pt1 | contig 15138 bp, 20 predicted proteins | sample MGYA00237780_ERZ508510 | MGnify/ENA primary metagenome ERZ508510 (study PRJEB26181, sample SAMN06268981) | marine metagenome | isolation source: Tt an E2 anaerobic enrichment on eucalyptus from sediment...
CTGGTTCATGGTTGGCTTCCTTTTCCAGAGTGCTGCGAAGGTGCTACTGGAATTGAACCCGATGCCGCACCTGTTTATTGGCCCACAGTGAACCACAATAGCCGATAAAACAGCCACTTACAAAAACGGCATTCCACATAGAACCACTCGAAACCGCAGTTGCGTCGACACTCTGTGGACACCTGCTGACACCTATGGCCAATGAGCGTTAAGTAAGCTACCTTTCTGAATTGTCCCTGCTGTCCTAATCAAAGGAGTTGGTTTTGAGGTTCCTGGGAATAGTTGCCGCCGTATTCGTTGCCAACCTGATAACGCTCGTTTTCATTGCCATAGCATTTGCCCTGCTGATCTCAGACCAGGGCCAGGCCTTCATGCGCCACCTGGGCTATGACATATCGCCGTTGGTATCCGCCTACCATCAAACCCAGATCAAAGAATGGAACGATCCCAGGGTAAGACGTATGACGTCCATAGACATCACGCCGTCACCGCAAGAACCTGAACCTTTGCAGTCAAAGCCGGCGCCCAAAACCGCAGATAACAAACCTGATCGCCATGCTATCCAGACAACACTGAACACCTGCAGGTTTTGGAACAATGAATACCGGAAAGACGGTACGGACCGCAGTAAAGGCTTCCGGGATGCTGCCTGCAGCAGATATGAAAGGCTCAGCGGAAATGACGCAAACCGAGTCGTAAGCCTTGCTACCGCTCCCCAGCGCAAGACCACAACCCAGCGAAGCAACACCAGACAATCGAAACAGGCCAATAATGCGGATCGTCAACACGAAGCCTACTGCAAAAGGCTTCAGGAAAAGATCGACTACTATGACGCCAAACTCAGGTCTGGTGGTGATGGCAGCTACATGACGTACTGGCGGGGTGAGCGGAGAAAGGTCAGCAACAAGTATTCCTGGCAATGCCTGCGGAAATAACCTTGCAGTAGTGGGCCAGACTTCACTATAAAGCTGTAGGTACATTCATTGAGCAGGCGCAAACACCATGTGCGGCCGATTCAACGTATCCGACGACCCCTTAGTCCAGGGCCTCCTGGACGAACTCGGCATCCCGCTCCGGATAGAGCCCCGCGTTAACATCGCCCCCGGAGCCAAAGCGCAGATCGTCTATGAAACCCACCAGGGCCGCATCCTGCAGGACGCCATCTGGTCATTGCTCATAGAACGGAAACCAGACGGCACCGGCTACCGCCCATCGTCAAAGTACAGCACCTTCAACGCCCGATCGGGCAGCCTGGGCACCAGCCCACTCTGGAAGAAACGGTTTCACAGTCAGCGCGCCATCATACCGGCCAGCGGCTTCCATGAATGGACAGGCGAGAAAGGCCACAAACAGTGCTACAACATCCACCCGGCCGACAGCGCCATAGCCTTTGCCGGCCTGTATGAACGGTGGGACTTCCAGGAAGAAGTGGTACCGTCGTTCACTATCATCACCCTGCCACCACACCCCAGGTTCAGTCATATCCACCCGAAAAGCATACCGCTCATGCTCAACCGGGAAGACTTCGACATGTGGCTGGACCCAAGCCTGACCAACCCAGACCCATTTCAGGACTTACTCAAAACCCGAATCCGGCAACCTCTGCTGGTAGAGCCCATACAATCACCCGCCACTCTGGAGCAAACCGGCCAAGCAGAACGGATCGAACCGGATTGACATGCAGCTACGTCGCCTCCAGGAAGGAAAACTGACGTTTGTGAACACCAAAAGCGGAAAATCAAGATCAGTGCTAGCCGCACCGGAGCTATTCAAAGAAATCCGGAAACACCTAGAGAAACATGGAGAGTTTTCGTTCTCGCTCTCAGCATTCCGCCGAGCCTTGGACAAGTCGGGTATCAAGCTGCCTGCAGGGCAAGCCGCGCATGTGTTGAGGCATACTTTCGCGAGTCACGTTGTTATGAGTGGCGGAGATATTCTGACTCTCCAAAGAATCCTTGGTCACGCTAATATTACTATGACTCTGAGGTATTCCCATCTTGCCTCTGATCATCTAGCTCTGGCTTGTGCTCTAGCGCCGAAGTATTAGCATTATTCAAGTATATATTGATCACAGGAGGTAAGATTCGATTGATCGTATGTAGCTGCTCCTCATCGAAATTGTCTTTTATTACTTCAGCAATCTCATCAATGATCACAATTTCCCGGTCGTTTCCGCCCTTGCATCGATTTTCGTAGAGCAGCTTACCCTTGAGTTCTTGCTCCCTTTCACCCTCGGATTCCGGTTGTAGTCCTTTAGGGAGCGCCGCATTGGAGATCCAAATAAGTAGTCGTTCCCTCATCGATTGCGGCGATATTGTTGTCTTGCAGTAAACGTATTTTTCTTGGATTTCCCATAATAGGCTATCTTCAAGCTGGGCAGAGTGAAAGTTGGCACACTCGTAGAGGGCTCCGATACACGCGATTTGTTTCTCTATACGCTTATCCTGGATGCAGAGAAACATTTCTTTATTTAGGTCACATGAGAAGTCCGCATGAGTGAATTCTCGTAAATCCCACTCCATATCTTTGATTTTTTTCTCTATTTGAGCCCGCATCGATCTATTGTTGTATTTAGCTGATTCTAGGTCATGTCGAAGGTTTTCGATGCGCTTTGGTAGACTTTGGAAGAGGCTCACAAGTGTTGGGCTGATTTCAAAGTTTCCATCTTCAGCCTTCGGGAAAAGAAGGCCATACAAAGTCCACTTTGATATTGTTGATATGTTTTTTAGTGGCTCTTCCTCTTGCATGAACTCATTAAACTGTCCTCTGTGAGCCAAATAGTTGGAAAAGGTGTTCTGTTGTTGTTGGGTTTCGATTTGCACCTTGGTTTGAATCGATCTTAAATGACTTGCGATTAAACCAAGCAGAGGAAGGGAAATACCTGCGATTAGAGCGGGGCTTTTTAGCGAGGCTACGAGTTCGTTTAGGTATTCAGGGGAAAGTGGCTCGTGGCCACTCGGTCCGGTATTCAGGACAACTATTGCAGCATAGAGCATAGCTGTGTATCCGAATATTCTGACGGTCCAGCGGAATGCTGAGGATTCCAAAAGTGTGGTTTCGGCATCCATGTGCTTCCATAAGCGCTTTTTAGAGGATTCTTTTTGTGGACGTTTGGTGGACATTTGGGTCGCCAGTTTTTTTGAAGCCATAAAAAAAGCCCCTGAAATCAGGGGCTTTTCTCTTGCAAGGTGGTGGAGACGGCGGGAATTGAACCCGATGCCGCACCTGTTTAATGGCCCACAGAAAACCACAATAGCCCATAAAACAAATGCTTACAAAAACGACGTTCCACACATAACCACTCAAAACCGCAGTGGCGTTGACACTTCGTCGACACCTTGGTTCATGGCTCTCTATATGATCTTTCTGGATTGGGGCAGTTTCCAACTGCTTAAAGCAGAACGGTGCAGGGTTTGTGAGGATGGTTCGGGGATTTTTTCCAGAGGATGCTTTTTGCTGTCCTTTCAGGCAGAGTTAAGGCTCCTTTCCCGGTTTTATTGTAACCAGAGTTGGAACGTCATCATTGTCGTCACGTTTAACCACCAGACGGACAGAGTTGAACTGAATTTCAATTTCATCGAGTTGGCCATGCTGGTCGGGGCTGGTTCCTCCCCAGGCCCTGCCAACCTGCTCCCGACAAGTAACGAATAACTCAAGCAGGGCTCGGTATTCGATATTTCCATTATGGGATAGTCCGAAACCTCTTTGAAAAAGCCTTTGTAAGGCATGACGCGTCACCCTCAGCAATGCTCTGGTGTCCTCAGCAGCGTTATGAGAAACGTTGCGTTTGGGATTCAGAATGCGAGTCCTGTTGAATATGGCGCAGGCAAGAAAACAGCCTTCGGACAAAGAAGATGATTCATCTTTCTCAATTGTTACTACTTCCCCATCGTATAGGGTGTACGCTAACACTCGAGAGACTTTTTTGGGGTCACGCGTTTCAGTTCTGAGTCCTTTCTTGTCGAATCGGTGTGTAAGTAAACCACTTTGTTTTCTGTCTGCCGAGACTATGTTGCTCCATCTTTTGGTTGGCGAAATGCCGCTTCGGACTTCAGCATTCTTGAGTAGTTTTATCCAGTTTTCGCGTGAAGACCAAGCTGAAATCTCGCTCTTCAACCGGTCAGCTTTTATTGCTGCAGTGCCGTCTGAAATTGCGTTTGGGAGTACGGTGGCGGATGGTGGCGGGGTCAATGTGTCCTCAGATCCCGACATTTTATAAACTCCATTTCGAAGTAGGTTAGTAGTTGATAATGATCAGGTTTTTAGCCTGATCTCGGAATTTGGACCGGATGCCGCCGCTTCGTTAATGTGTCAGGCGTAGTCTATTGGTTGTCGGGAAACACGAAAAATGTTTCAAATTCTGAGACTTCCAGTGCGATGGTCGTCTCACTGTCATTATTTGTCCTCCCTGATCCACCTTCAATGTTGCAGGTGGACTGTGCAAACTGTTTCATTGAGGCGGCTATCCATGCACTTTTGTTCAGGTCTTTCAGCTCGTTGCGATTTACAACGTAACAGGAGTGGAAACCTTTCCAGGAGTCGATCTTCGAAAAGAAATCCAGTTTGTATTGGTTCAAGCCATATTTGAGCGGGCGCCCGAAAGGCAATTTACATTTAACGTCAAGAATTTCGATTTGGTGCTCGAAATCGAGTACAGCGTCAACGTCAGAGATGTTGCCCTTCTTGAAGTGTGGTGAGAACCAGCGATCCACGAAAAGGCGGTCAAGAAATCTGGATTCGTGATCTGCCGGGTAGGATCTCATTTGATCGACCAATTCCCGGATACAATTCCTTGTTTCTTCGCTTACGGGTGCCTGCTGATTTACATTGCGCCATTCACGCTCATTCCCGTCGATTTTTTCAAAAAGCTGTGAGAAGGCCTGCGACGTTGTTTTGTGGAACTCCTCGTCCTGGAAAATGTAAAAGTCGAAAACATCCTCGATGCGTAGTGATTTCAGTTGCGTACGGGATAGGCCTTTGAGTCTGAAAGAGGGTTTCCGTTCCAGGGCAAACAGGTGCCCCCTGAACTCCCATGCCAGTTTTCTGTAGAGGTTTTCCAATCGCGCTAATGGCCTTGAGGTTGTTGTGACATAGATACCTGTATCTTCCTCAATCGGGTTGTCGCGTGTCTCTCTTGAAATGAACCACCCGCCGTCAATGGCAATGGCCTCCTCTAGGGCTTCTTCTGCATGGCACTCGAAAGCGGCTTCCGATACGAAGCCGATAAAACTGTTTACCAGGGCATCTTCGAAGCGGTTGCTTGTAAACGGGCGTTTGGGGTGCCTTGACGGTCTGCTTGCGTAAGGTTGATAGGTGCCATGTATGACGAGGTCGATGAAGTATTCCCAGTGTTCATCAGTGAGATCCATTTAGTCCACTTCTCCGATTTCGATGACGTCCTCTGAATTCGCAATCACTTTAGTTGTAATCTTGCCGATCAGGTCATCTGGTTCTTTTTTCTTGGCGCCTTTGATTGCACACTCCCAGACAATGATAACCTTCCAGCCAGTTTCCAGAAGGGCCGCATGGTTTTTTCGGTCCCTGTTTTTATTGCCGGAGAGTTTACGTATCCAGAAGTCTTTGTTTGACGCGGGTATCCTGAAGTAATGGCACCCCTCATGACAGTGCCAGAAACAGCCATTAACAAAGATCACGGTTTTGAATCGCGGAAGAACGATATCGGGCTTGCCGGGAAGGTCTTTACGATGAAGGCGGTACCGGAAGCCTCGTTTGAATAGCTCTTTCCTGAGCCAGACTTCCGGTTTGGTGTCCTTACCTTTGATGGCAGCCATATTCCGGCTGCGCGTTTTGCGGTCGTGGACGTCGGCCATTTACCTAGGCGGCTTTGGTGTTCTTTTTCTGTTGCTTTTGAATTGCCTGCAGAATGCGTGGGCGCATCAGTTTTGCCACGGCCCGGAACACCGGAACAGCAACGGAGTTACCGAACTGCCTATAGGCTTGAGTATCAGAAACCGGAACCTTGAAGTTTGATTCATTGGGTCCGTCAAAGCCCATCAACCGTGCACACTCCTTGGGAGTCAGCCTGCGGGGCCGGTTGCCCTGGTTGATGATGTCTTCAAAGCCGGCATCCATATCCCATCCGCGATCAACCAGAATCTCGGAGCCGTCCTTGTGGTACCGGGCCGAAAGAGTCCGGGCAACATCGTTTGGCCCTGTCAGACCAAACCCGAAACCGTTCCCTTTTTCCCGATGCTTGGCAGCGTAGTCGAACAGATACTTCCAGAGCTTGGGGGTCAGAATGTACTTGTCATCCACTTCGTCTGCAGGTTCCAGAATGTCTCCGAACGTGGGTACGCTGTCCGGCAGCTCGATATCCTTCAGGGTGAAGCCGTCATGCACATCAAGGTCACGACGGAACCCGACCAGAACAATCCGTTCCCTGTGCTGCGGGACAAAGTGACGGGCATCGATAACCTTCGGGTCCAGTGAACCATTGAAGTTAACGTCAGCTACTTCGTACCCAAGCTCGTCGAGAGTTTCGAGAATAACCTTGAAGGTTTTGCCCTTATCGTGGCTTTTCAGATTCTTCACGTTTTCCAGCAGAAAGGCAGCAGGGCGCTTGGCTTTGAGAATCCGTGCAACGTCGAAAAACAGGGTGCCCTGAGTATCGCACTCGAATCCGTGCTTCCGGCCGAGTGAGTTCTTCTTGGACACGCCGGCAAGAGAGAACGGCTGGCAGGGGAAGCCGGCAAGCAGAACATCGTGATCAGGCACATGTTCGTCAATGTGACTGTAAGCTGTTTCTTCATCTACATCGGGATCGCCTGAAAGCGTGACTTCCCGAATGTCCTCATTGAAGACGTGATCGTCAGGATCGCTGTAATGGTTGGCCTTGTACGTGCGAACAGCGTATTTGTTCCACTCGCTGGTGAACACACACTTACCGCCGATCTCTTCAAAACCACGGCGAATCCCGCCGATGCCGGCAAACAAATCGATAAAACGGAATTCGTGGCCATCGGTACGGAATGGCTTCGGCAGCAGTTCCTGAAGAGCCCGGGCTTCGCTTTCGCTCAGTTGAACAGCTTCATCACTCTTTACGAGTTTCTTCAGCCGTTCCCGGCTCCAGGTTTCATCGCCGCATGCCTGAAGCTTTTCCACGATGAACTTGGGATCATAGATCTCAGCGACCTGATTGATGAGCAGAGAGTCCTTCTGGGACTGATCTGCGAACTGCTTTTTTTCCTGAACTGAATCCATGAACGTGTGCCTGCCGAATTGTATTCTGTGCGCCGATACCGGTAAGGGGATTCTATTGGAACGGCTGTTCCGAATCGACCCCGGATGTCGCGTTTAACGGATACTTTATCCTGTACAGTTATACAGTATCGAAAAAGCCACATCCAGGTCCGGCCGCAAAAAAATTACGACAGAATTACATCCTCTGAGGAGTCATAGATTGACGACACATCTTTCCATTTGATTCGGAACTGATTTCGTTTTTTCCCTTTCCATTTACCGTCTTTCAACTTCATGTTGATGCCCGGGTCGTAGTAAATAACACTGTCGGAAAGAGCATTCAGATAGTTCTTGATCCCCGCACCGGTGCAAAGCTTCACCGACGGTCCATACGCAAAATATGGAACGCCGCGATCTTCCTTTCGATAAACCACGTAACACGTGTTTGCGTGCTTACGCTTCCAGTGTGTCAGGAGCTTCTGGAAGGACCAGCCGGCTGCGATATTGCCGTTCGGATCCGTCAGCAACATGCCCCCCTTCGGGTCCGTGATTTCAGACTTGGCCCGGTTAAAGCCGACCAATTGCATTGTCAGAGAGCTTCTGGCATTCGGCTCATTCATTCTGTGAATGCTCGCGAAATTAATCTTCTCGTCGGTTCTGCTTGTTGCGTACGCGTCCATAAATGCGCTCAGGTCTTCAAGATAGCTTCCGGTATCCGGCTCCGGTGTCATCAGCGTCACCGCACCTGAAGAGTGTGCCTTCAATTCCCAGTCCATGAAGTCCGGTTCTGAGCGCCCGTTGGGAGTGATGCCAAAGAAGCTTTCCAGGGTCAGTCCTGCGCTGTTCTGTGCCACATAGGGAATCCGGTTGCCGTCCTTGTCCAGACGGCAGGATTCAATGAACCCCATATGGTGGATTTCCGACAACCGATTGATCAGTTTTTCACGGGTTGAAGTGGTTCTGATGCCGTCGGCATATTCGTAAAACACGCTCGTGAAGCGCTCAGATTGCTCGGTCCGGATCCTTTCTGCAGCCTCCTTCGAAAGGTTGTCTTCCCAGCTGCTGACATAGGCGAGAATACTCTTATTACGGATACCCAAAACAAGGCACCGATTCGCTTGGCGGACCTCCCGGTCTTTCCTTTCTTCCGGGGTGGGAGGTTGCATCAGATGCCCGGGGGCCAGCCCACAGCCTCTGACAAAACCGGATAACCGGACTTCAGGGTATTTCGGGTACAGAATGAACTGGGCCCCGGGCGCGTTTTCAACGTTGCCCTGCAAATCCACCCAGTTCAGGTCTACCTTCGCCTTGAAGATAGCCCCCTTCTTTTCACTGTATCCGTCCTCATAGATATCCCCGGTAGGAATCGCCTGAAGAATCGTAAAATCGGAGCCGAAATAGATTTGTTGTTTCGAGTTATCGTTATTCGCCAGAATCTTGAAAATGACAATCTCGGCGCCGTTTTGGCGCATGATATTGGCTACGTCAGCCAGCGAAGCACTGGAGCTCATCAGGTTCCCTCTGTGTCAGACCACATAAACACACACTGATCCACAATGGACCACATAGGAACCTACATGGAAGTTGGACGGCCGTCACTCCTCATTTTTGACTTAAGGCTCAGTATTTGATCTGACTCGTGCCGCCATGCCTTAATGCCTTTAAGTTGGGAATGCACAGAGGGGCAGCCTTAATGGATACTAATTCTCATGGTAATGGTTGGAGAGTCATTTTTGCTGAGAATGGCGTTGCTCAGGTTAGGTGTCAGCACTGGCTCGGGTTTGTGCACTTTGTTGATCGGTACCTGATTCAGATAAAAGATAACGTTTTTCGTGGCCAGGCTCTCTCTGACTGGGACTTGGTTCCTACGTTGGATCGAGTAGCGTCTGGCTTAGATGTTCGTAAGTTGACAGGTGTAAACGGTTTTATGGCCGAAGCGGTTCTTCGCAACCGCCACCTTGAAAGCTTTAAATATGCAGCCCGTGGGCGCCGTGGGAGAGCCCCGGTAGAATTGTCTGACGATGACTGGTGGGCGCTTGGGCAACACTATGGGTTGGCAACGCCACTGTTGGACTGGAGCGAATCGCCTTATGTTGCGGCGTATTTTGCTTTCTGTGAAGATTCATTTGAAAGGAAGGGTACGGCTTCTGTCTTCTGTTTGAGCTTGCCTCTGATCAATAACAGAATCAGTGACCTGAAGTCAGAGCTTGGTGATGGGTTTGATGCTGGAGATGTCGTTCGCTTTATCTCTCCCTTAGCTGATGATAATGCAAGGCTTGTTCACCAGAGAGGGTTGTTCACTATATGTCAGTCTCATTTGTGTTTGAAGGAATGGGTTCGTACCTATTTTTCTGGTAGCAGAGAAACACCGTTGGTAGAGCTTCAGATCCCGCGCTCAGAAAGGGCGGTTGCTATGCGACACCTCAATCGTATGAACGTCAGTCACCTAACGTTGTTTCCTGACTTGTCGGGAGCAACAGGTTACTGTAACCAGAAGTTGACAGACCATCTGTATTGAAGCCTGTCACTCAAAACCTGATTCGTTCTTAATGGGTTAAACAACCATGTGCGGCCGATTCAACGTATCCGACGACCCCTTAGTCCAGGGCCTCCTGGACGAACTCGGCATCCCGCTCCGGATAGAGCCCCGCGGTAACATCGCCCCCGGAGCCAAAGCCCAGATCATCTACGAAACCCACCAGGGCCGCACCCTGCAGGACGCCATTTGGTCACTGCTCATAGAACGCAAACCAGACGGTACCGGCTACCGCCCATCGCCAAAGTACAGCACCTTCAACGCCCGATCGGGCAGCCTGGGTACCAGCCCACTCTGGAAGAAACGCTTTCACAGCCAGCGGGCCATCATACCGGCCAGCGGCTTCCATGAATGGACAGGCGAGAAAGGCCACAAACAGTGCTACAACATCCGCCCGGCCGACAGCGCCATCGCCTTTGCCGGCCTGTATGAGCTGTGGGACTTCCAGGAAGAAGTGGTACCGTCGTTCACCATCATCACCCTGCCACCACACCCCAGGTTCAGCCACATCCACCCGAAAAGCATCCCGCTCATGCTCAACCGGGAAGACTTTGACATGTGGTTGGACCCAAGCCTGACCAACACAGATCCATTCCAGGACTTGCTCAAAACCCGAATCCGGCAACCACTCCTGGCAGAACCCATAAGATCACCTGCGGCCCTGGAGCAAACCGGCCAGGCAGAACGAATCGAACCGGATTAACTGGCATCACAGAAAAGGCAATGTAAGAAAAGTCTCACGCCGGATTAAGACAAAACGCCTAAACGTTACAACGTGTAACGGTACACTGGCAGTGAGCCGTTTGGTCAGGAAGACCGGGGCTCACCGCCGGCAGGGATGCCAGGCAAGCGCGACACCTGCAGAGTGGTGTGACTACAGGGAGAGTTCTGTTTGATTTTTTGGTCATTCAATAAATAAATTAAAAAATTATATCATCGAATATTTTAGTTGCTTCATTTGTTATATTTGCTATCTCGTCCGATTGTTCTCTCAATAATTTGGCTTTCTCAGCACTAGGTTCTGATATATTTTTTTCAGTTAACGCCAGCAATTTTACAGTTTTATCTACGAGTTCTGAGCTCTTAATTAGTAGCTTGAATATTTGCTTCTTTAACTCCAGGTTGTCGTTTATAAACTGATTTCTTTTTGCTTCTACTTGGAGTTCGTGAATTTTGTCATCTAATTCGATCCAGCAACTTTCGATTCGCCTGACTAATCCTCCATCCGTAGCATAGTCCCTTCCGGTTTTTTCTAGATGTAATGCTCTGAGGGAATACGCCATGCAACATTTTCGCGACAGCTTTATTGTGCTGGTTAGGAGTGATGTCGTTTTTTCTATTGTTTTATCTTTGTCACTTTCATATGACGTATATTTGTGTTGTCTTTTCCAGCTGGATACGGCATAAATTGCAGTCATAGCAATTGTTGTTTGTACAAATAATCCGATTTTCTGAGTGTCCAGTTCACTAACTATTGATGAGAATGTAAGTCCACCAATCAAAAAGCTGGCTATAAAAAGCAATGTTGCGTCTAGGTTGCTCTTCATTGATTTAGTAGTCTTTTTTTGTTAACAGGCTTTTGGTCTCGAAGTATCTCGTGACTCTAGTGGGAAAGATTTGATCCTCTCCTTCATATGCCAGTTTTTTTATCTCTTCTATAAAGTTGGCGCTAAGGAAAGAGTTTCTATATGTTTTAAATTCCTTTTCAATAATTTTTTCGTTTTCTCTGTTGTTCAAGTTCTTGGTCAAAAATGAGCATATATCTTTGCTTAAATACGTTGTTCCTTTTATTGCTATAGTTCTTAGTATTTTAACTGTTGCGCCAAGAGGGTTTGGGTTCTCTTCTAGAATAATATCTAAGTACCCTTCGTTTAAGTCCTTCAGGTAGCTTTCTTTTGATATTAGCTTTTTATTTTTCCAGTCGAATACTATAGCATCCCAGTTCATTATTGTTGTTTTTAGTAAAGATTCAATCCCTGTAAGATCGACCAAGCCTTCTCTAAATGCCCAGGTTTCTGCTAGTGGCCATATGTCAATGTCCCAGTTCTGAAGTGACCCTCTGTATCCACCATATTTGTTTAGTGAAAATCTATAAGGTTCGCATATTTCACCGAGGAGTCTTTTCTCACCATCAAAAACGATATCTATGTCTGAGCCAAATTCTTTGATGCCAAAGATCGCAATATCTCTTAGGCATCCCCCGAAAATCAATGGATTTCCATATATGAGACATTGGTCTAGGAAGCTGGTTATTTCCTGCCGGCTTTGGCTCTCATGGGAAAAAAAACGAAGAATCCGCTTCCTCAGAGCAGCGCTATCCTTAACCTTCGATCTTTCTTGATCCGTCATAGAGCGGTTTTAACTCGTCATGTAGTGATATCAAATATGAGTCCGTCATTCCAGATATTGCATCCGCAAGTAGTTGGGCCTGTATCTGACACCTGGCTTGCCGGTTCTCGCGTATCGCCTCTTTGAAAACTCGTCTATAGTTTTCAGATATACGTTGAAATGCATACTCGGAAAAAGCATCTTTAGATTCGTGGTATCTAATTCCTTCCCAAAGCATAGTCATCAGGCTTTTAATGTAGTTTGAGCCTCGAAGCTCAAGCTCCAATACGCTCTTGTTTTTATAGCCAAGCTCCAAGTCGAATCGCTTTAGGGCTTTGCAAAAAGAATTTGCTTCAGAGTTCTTTATTAGGTCATCTTTGTATCCTCCGTCGAGGATACTTTCGATGCTATTTGAGAATTCATCTACTACTGGGTTGATCAATGCCGATATAGAGCAAACTCTCATCATTTGCATTGAAATGTCATTTAGCTCTCTAGGACTAAGGTTCTCTTTTTTGAATTCTGTGTTTTTCTCTCTTGCCTTTTTTAATACTTTTTTAGTTATTTCATCATCGGCACCGGCATGCTCTAGGTAATCTACTAGGTCATAAAATGAAGCGTAACCTTTTTTTATGGTGTCTTCTGCGTCAAGTATTGAGTAGGCTATATCGTCGCATGCTTCCATTATATATGTTAATGGGTGCCTTTGGTTTTCCTTGAGCCCGGTCTCTTGCCAAACGTCTTCAGCAATGCTTCTCTCAGACTCAAATACACCGGCTTTTTTAAATTTGCTTCGCTCGATGTTTTTCCAGGTTGTTGGATATTTAAGTGTTGCCGCGAGTGTTCCGTATGTTAGGTTTAGGCCATAATTGTCATTTAATATTTGAAGCTTTGTTAATAGCCTGAAAGTTTGTGCATTTCCATCGAAGTTAGTGAAGTCTTCTGAGCTTTCTTGTCCAAAAACTTCATTGTTGTGGCTTTTGAACCAGTCTTGGATAGCTTTCTCTCCTTGGTGACCGAAAGGAGGATTTCCAAGGTCATGTGCCAAACCAATCGCGGCGAGTAAAGCGGGTACGGATCTTTTTACGTTTAACTCGTCGTGATCTTTCCCGAAGATCTTCTCTGGCATTTCGAAAGCTAAACGCATCCCTATACTTCGGGCTAGGTTAGAAACCTCATAGCTATGTGTTAATCGAGTTCTTACACTATCGTTTTTGTCTAGGGGAAAAACCTGAGTTTTATCCGCTAATCTGCGTGTTGGCGTAGAGAAAAGAATTCGGTCAAAGTCTCTTTCCATTTCCATTCGACCTGCTGCGGTACCGAGACTTTCTCTGTCTGGCTCGTGCTTAGATTTGCGTCTATTACCGTTTAGCAGGTCCGCCCATTTTTCCGTAAGCATCTGTATACCTCGTCGGACATATTGTTCTAAAAATGTTTAGAGAGTTTAAAAATTACATTGCCTGAAACCGCCACCACACACTACGACGGCCAGCCCTTTTGTTCTTGTGGTTCCCCGCGTCGGTCTCCATACCAAGCCTGGGCGATACGTGCAGCCAGGCAGAAACCTATCCTGTTTTCAGGCTGTTCTCTGAACGGGTCTTTTCCATCTCTGGGCTGATCTGACCAGCTTCCGGAATTGTTAGCCCTGTGGTGAGCCAATAGGCGAACTGGGGAAATGCACTATTAAAAGCCTCGATATCGTCTTCGTTCACTCGACGCCGCTTAGCCCGGACAGCATTCCACTTGTCCCGGTCTATCCCCGTCAGCTTTTCCATGTCCTTGGAAGTCACCCCGGACACATTGAAGAACTCAATTAACCGCTCTCGTATCATTGCAAAATATCATTTGTACATAGTGCAATTGAGCTTTAAATTGTAAATAGTGCAATGCACATAATCTAAAGCAGTTGTGTATAACAGTGTAGCAGAGTGCAAAACAGTGGACGAGCAAAAACAGATCATTCTGATAGCCACACCGGTGATGAGCCAGGAGCGCTACGCCCAGCTCACCGGGCTCACGGAAGGGCAGGTAAGGGGCCAGATCGAAAAGGGTCACCTGCCGTCACTCAAGATCGGCCGCGTCCGGATGGTGAACATAGCCGCCCTGTCGCAGCGCGCACTGGATCAGGAGGACTGGCAATGACACCGGACGTTCGCAACCAGAAGAAAACCAACATGCGCCTGCGCTTCCAGCAAGCCTGCGAAGCTTGGAGCGTTGGAGACTACGAATTAGCCGCCTACCGCGCCAGCCAGGTCTCCGACATGGCCGCCTCTTATATGGGCATTGACTCCGACCTCTACTGGTATGGCATCCGCCTGAGCATCGCCTGGTGCGAATTCATGCTCCAGGACGACACCCGCGACTTTAACGCCTGGGCAGTAGGGCAGGCCTGCACCGCACTGAGGGCCGCCGCATGAAAAACGATGTCACACATGCTTCACCCCAGTTTCAAAAGCGCCCTGAAGTTGGCATGCCTAAGTCCTGCATTAGTTGTAGTCATTATCAGGTGAAAGGCTACGATCAAGACGATTACTGCCCCTTCAAAGATGCTTTTACCGGCCAAAGCAAACAAAGAACTCAGTTTGGCGTTTGTGGTTTACATCGATCGGAAGTGTTCGCCACTGAAATCTGTAACAGCTATTCAGCTGAGCCATACGTCGTTCCCATTCCCGTTTTCAATCGGCCGTCTTCCCGATCAGGGCTTCAAGAACGACTGAATCTCAGTGAGGCGAGCGCATGAGATACCACCGCCACGACTTAGGCATGAACCGCGCCATCAAAGCCGCCAGTTTTGCCTTCCAGGGCCCGCGCCCGTCCTCTGCACTCACCCCAGCCGCCCTGGAAGGCCTTTTATCCAACCTCCTGCAGCGGCTGAGTCACCTGCAGGAAGTGCGCACCGACTACCCGTGCGACTACATGGCCCGCTGCAAAGCCGGCTTTACCGACGCCCTGATCCAGGAACTGGAAGCCAGCGGCTACCACAGCCCGGCGTTTGATCGCCTCATCCAACTGAGGGACGCCTGGGACTGCGGCCACCTGGACTTACCCAACGTCACGGAGACCCAACCATGACC
>ENA-ORCQ01000300-ORCQ01000300.1-marine-metagenome-genome-assembly--contig:-NODE-300-length-14927-cov-4.168485_pt1 | contig 14927 bp, 10 predicted proteins | sample MGYA00237780_ERZ508510 | MGnify/ENA primary metagenome ERZ508510 (study PRJEB26181, sample SAMN06268981) | marine metagenome | isolation source: Tt an E2 anaerobic enrichment on eucalyptus from sediment...
CAACTCTATGAGGAGTTAATAGAAGAAGTGCCGTTCGTCAGCTGCAGCGCTGCATTTCGGAAAGCTATCGAGAGGGCTGGAATAGACCTGCCGAGGGGGCAGCTAACACATGTTTGCCGCCACACGTTCGCCAGCCACTTCATCATGAAGGGCGGAGATATTCTCACGCTTCAAAAGATCCTCGGCCACTCTGATATTAAGCTCACAATGAGGTATAGCCATCTTTCGCCACAATTCATGCAGAAAGTCGTCGAGATAAACCCTCTGTCTATCCTATATGGTGATTAGGTAGTCAACTATTGCGGAGTTAGATATGAAGAATGCCGACATGCATGAAAAGTGGATGGAAAAATGCGATGTGGCGAAGAAGGCCCAGGATAAGTACAACAAAGACCCTTCTGCTGAGAATCTATCAGAGCTGAAAAAAGCACTGTATGAGCGAGGTCTATTTGAGGAGGAGATGGACCCTGACGCTAGTCACAGCCACAGACCATAATCTTGTGTGGACACTTCGTGGACACCAGAAACAACAAAGCCCGCACAAGGCGGGCTAAGTTATTGAATTCATGGTGCCCGGAGGCGGCACTCTCACCTCAGTAATGACGGGGTTTCCGGAGCAACTGTCGTGATTTTGTCGTGACTATCGGGCGTCCCGTTTCATGCTTCTCGGATCTGGGGGCGAACAGCCGCTTTTTGAACCAGGCAATTGCGATGTCATCAAAGGCCCGGGGGTAGGTCAAGGGCATCTATTTCTGGTTGGTGAACCCATGGCGGCAAACTGTACGCTATGAGAGGGCTGGTTGCAGGCCAAAAGGTTTGCGCTAGCGGGCGTGTTGCTATTCACGTTGGGCCACAACCGAACCGAAAATGAACTACATCCGCCTCCACTTCAACTGAGGCGTCATATCGGTCTTTGCTTGAGCCGCCGGCGCCGCTCATTTGACCGTGGGTATACACTGATCGCAAGGTTCGGAAGGGCAAATATACTCGCCAGATGACGATGAGCGCAAATGCGAGTACTCGATAAAAACTAAAGCGGACGTTCGCACTGCACCAGGATCCACCACAGTTATCTGTTTGCCAACTCTTTCCTTGACCGCCATATCCGGACCATAAAACCATTCGTGCCCGCCCTCGGTTAAAACTGTAAGCTTATAGTGAGCCAACGAAACGGAGTGTGTGGAGTGGAAACCGTATCTGGGCCTATGACTTGGGAGGTGGCCGGTCTCTGGTCTTTTATCAGCAAGCAGGGACCTGAGTTCGCACCATGCATAGTCGCCATGCTCCTGGCAGTCTGGAACGGTCGTCAATCCTCGCGACACTCCGCTCTTTCGGTGATTGCCTTGAAAGTTGCTATTAAGTTGCAACCGGTGAAAGAGGTCATGCGATTGGTGTCGGCGAAGTGAGTCATATGGCCGGTTTTATTGTAAAGCCAGAACTCCTAGAGCTGGGCGACAAAGCTTTTGGTGACAAGCTCAAACCCATGACTGTGACAATTAAACACTGGGAAATCTAACGCCGCCAATGGGTTTTCATCATTCGAAATTTCGTTGGCTTTACCTTCAGCGTGAATAGTCCGGCCTATTATTTATGGCACCGCTGGATGTTCAGAAGATACCTCAAATAACCCAACAGCTACCTCCATCCACCCATTACGGTGGGCAGTTTGTGGCAACCCCCCCAATGTACATGTACCTTTGTGAAGTGGCGGAAGGTGGCCGGCAGGATTGGGACTGAAACACTGAAGACGGACTATGCAGCAGGATAAAACCGAAGAAGCCCTCACCAATGTAAAGAATGCCCTCTTAGAGCTAGAGGCAACAGGCTCAACCGGTTTCGAGGGATTTCTCCAAGCTATTTTGGGCGAGCTCACTGGTATACCTTTTCGCTTGGCGGCAAGTGGACTTCAAGGGGGCGTAGATGGTGACTCTGTGTTCACAGAGGACGCAGTTTGTTTCGAGGCAAAGCTCTACTCAGGCAAAATCCAGCGCGGCGAAGTCCTTACAAAAATTGCAGACCTTGCTCGCAAAAATATGGCCGCAGATAGGCTTTGGGTGCTCGGTGCCACGATATCCATTTCGACCCAACTTGCAAACGACATACGAGAAGACGGCAACCAACACGCCATCTCAACCCTCATATTAGATTGGGGTGGTAACCCCTTACCTCTGTTGGCCATTGCAATAGTCGCTGCCGCGACGCCTTCAATCGAGTTTCTATCGAAAAATGCTAAAAATATTGAGCTCGACGTTCTGAGGGACGCGTTCGAGCATATCTCCGCACATAGCGCTTTCGAACCTCTTCTAAGCAAGTTGAAGACTAACCTAAATGTCTCCATGCTAGCCGTCCAACGCTCAGAAGAACTCCATAAAGAATGGAGAGCGGGTGTATTCAACTCAGAGCAGTCAAGCAGGGAACATCTTGGACAAACACTAGCCGTCCTAAATCAAAGTGAACTATTTTCCATACGCTCACAACTCAGACAGGAACTGAAAACATACCTCAAACCCAGCCAAGTAACAGTATTGTCTGGCGACGAAGGCCACGGAAAATCATGGCTGGCAGCACAAGTTTGTAGCGATTATGACGGAATTGCTCTATTCGCCAGTGCGGAAAGGTTTGATGATGTTTCTACCAGAGAACTCGATGAATTACTTATTGGGCTCCTGATCGAACAAACTGGGGACAGGCCGAGCGAGAAGGTAAAAGAACGTTGGAGACGCCGATTAGCCTCTTGGAAACAACAGCCTCCCAAGTGCTCCATACTCCTGATTATTGACGGCATAAATCAAAGAGCAAGCCTTGAGTGGGCAAAGCTGATCAATGCTCTGCATACAAGACTTTCAGAAATTGGTGGCTGCGTCCTCATCACCGTTAGGCCCCAATTCTGGTCAAAAATAGTGGCACCAGGGTTGTACCGGGATCACAAGGTCATACCGGTGCCTGAATGGCTTCCAGAAGAGCGGGACAAGCTACTGGAGTATCATGACATCCAGCGTAGCTGGCTCGACACAGCGACGTTAAAAACGCTCAGAAATCCAAGACTTCTCGGTGTTGCTGTTAAGACACTGCCTCATGAGGACTCCACTAGCTGGAAAGGACTCACTACCGACCGATTACTGTTCGAGCACCTGAGAAGCTCCCAACGGGAAAATTTCGAGCAAGAAAATCTACTCGACTTGACTCTGCGCCTCAGTGAACACGCGACAGAGGTGCTGGAACATGCAGTTTCGAAAGGAAGTATGAGCCACCAGTTCAAAAATGACTCAGGGGCCGTCATCGAAAGTAGATTCTTCCAGTCACTTCCCGGCCCATCAAGCAAGTATGAACTCCGAGAAGAAGGATTAACGCTGGCACTGGGTTACGCTTTAGTTGACCAACTATGGCAGACAGAAAATTCCGGGGGCAGCCTAAGCGACCGTGCATCGCGCCTGATCGATCCAATTCATGCGATGGACAGAACAGCAGATGTCCTCTTCTCAGCACTCACAATCTGTGCTCTTGATGACGTTCGGTTCAACGACAGCATTTTTGAAACATTGCTTGATTCATTCTCCAGCCTACAGAATGTCAATGATCAGCGCTTTGACGAGTTTTTCGGAATTGTAAGAGAAAAGCCTGATGTGCTGTTTAAGGTACTTCGCAGCATCTGTCTAGAACCTGGCCGACGCATCAATCATGACTGGTTCGTCCAAGCCTCGTTGGCTTTTTCACAAACCGATATAGGCTGGAAAACAACGGAAAACACCATCAGAGGGTGGCTTCAGTGCTACAACGATGACCCTATCGAGCAGACTAAGAGGTATTGGAAAAGAGATGAATCTGAATACTTGAAGCAGTTGGAGAAGCGGAAACAGGAAATTGAGGAGACCCGAAGTTCCCTGTCGAGATTTGAGCAGAACCTTCTTGATCAAATGGACAGGGTTTCCGGCGACACAGACGCACTTTACACACTTGCTCTAGAGTTACTAGCTGGCCGGCCATTGGCAGGATTTGCGGAATCATTCGTTAAACTGGGCCTGGCATTTGGACTCAATAAGGATGTTTTCTCCGCCAGAAAAGCTTTTCAGCAACTAACTACTTTTAATCGTATTGATCGTGAACAGGCAGCAGCCTCATTCACAGAGGCTTCAAAGCCACTTAAAGCTGAAAACACATCAATTGCCGGAAAATGGACACTGGTGAGGATGCTTCATGCAACCGGTGATACCGCATCCGCTGAGGAGGCGCGACAACTTGCCCAAAAATTAAGGCCCCATGTAGGCTGGTTTGGCCCCACCTCCCCCGAGAAGTGGCGCGGGTCCAATCCAGCTGACCCAGAATCACCGATGCCTGAAGACCTTAATGAGGGTATTGAGAGTTTCAACTCCATAGAAAGCGGCCAACTTTTGTTAACGATGGGCCTGACGCCAGAGGACTTGCGTTTTCGCGAGTTTCTCCCCTTTGCTTGTCGCTTTGAACCCGATTTGGCTATTAAAAAAACCAGAGAACTTTTGTCAGAATCACTCTGTCGCTCCGGTCTTCCGTTGCGCCAACTGCTACTAAACACCAATGAACACCTGCCATTAATGACAAGGGAGTTAACTATCTCGCTGATCAATCGAATAAAGACGTCAGATCCTTTCCATTCGAATGACAAAAAGGAGATAGATCTGCTGAGGATGAGTGCTTTCCAAGCTTCAGCATACTGGTTAACAGCAGAAGAACAGGTTGAATGCCTGACTAGCAATGCTTTTGGCAAGGACTGCCTCATCAGCACGATTCCCTTCCTCAAACCCCAAGCCGAGCAGCACATCACAGAATGCCTCAATGCCGCCTTACAGGTGCAAGATGCCGATGCCATTTACGGTACTTTAATTGCGATTAGATTTGGGCAGAACTACATTTCAGAAGAGCTTCACGCTCTCATTCTTCAGTGTGCATCATCAAGCTCCAGTTCAATTCGCACCATAGCTTTCGACATAGCACTCGACCAAGAACTTAAAGAAATTCGACAGGCTCATGTCACAAGTGACTGGGCCTATGAACAAGAAAGTACGAGGTCGCTAGAGAACTGGTATGGCTCACTCCTTCTAATCAGAGCCTGCATAATGGGGGAAATCAGCTCAGATAATCTGATACGGCGAATCTGTCCAGAAACATGGTTCATTGCCAATAAGGAGATTGGTGGAGACGTAACAGCGATTACTGCGCCTCAGATTTTACAATGCATTTGGAAAGCCTTAACTGGTACTTTTGATATCCCTATTCCTCCAGTCGATTTGTCCTTATCACCCGACCAGCGCGACGCTTTCCCGATCCTGTCCGTCGATGAGACGAGCAGGGATGAACGCCGATTCCCTCTCCCGAAGTCGCATGAAGAAATCTTCATAGACGACGAAAAATTTGATGAGAAACAAGATCGGCTCCACGCTGTTGCGAAAAATTTTATCCGCGAAACAAATGCTTCAGGAAACCATCTACTGACTCAATATGTAACTATCGACGATCTAAAATCTTTGGAACTGTATGCCCCTGACATGGTTTTGAAGATAGTTGAACAACTTGACAAACAGGAAGTCGAAAAAATTGGGTTAATCCGTAACATCGCCCTGGGCTTGGCTAATCTGTTGTCATACAAAGAGCCACATAGAGCTGCAAATCTGTTTGAGAAAATACTTCAAAGTGAAACATTCTTGTCATACTCCATTGGAGATAAGCTCACATTCGAACACGAAGCTATCTGGTCGAGTAATAACTCTGAGGAATTGAGGACAATCTGGGCCAAACGCCTATTAATGTCCAAAGATGACAATGAGCTAGCTCAAGAGATTTTGGCTGCCGAACGTTTTGGTCGTTTTGATTTTATTACAGAGTTCGTTGAGAAATTGGCTTCATCAAATTCCACCCTTGATCAAGCATACGCATTAACGATCGCGGGATTTTCACGAAATCACAACGAGTTCACCGAACTCATGCATAAATACGTAGACGATGCAGGAATCACCGGTGATGCCGCCAAACGTGCGGTTGTTGAATCAGAAAAAGCCGCTTGGGCAGATGAATGGCTTTACAAGGCCACCTCTGCAGAGTCGATAGAGGATTTTTGGCGATCCCTGATGATCCTCAAAACATGTATGGACTATAGGATTCCGGGAAATTGCATCCAACTCAGCAAATGGAAAGCTTTTGACTTCGTTTTTCGTGACATTCGAAAAGCCGCAATGAACGAAGCAGCGAAAAACAGAAGTAAAACTTTGCTGGGACAAGCGGTTCCGGATGCTCACTTCGTCAGTCGGTCTGTCGATTCGGTCACTTGAAGCTGTTGCAAGACTCCCACACTGCTAGACTTCACCCAAAGCCAAGCTCTTTCGTCTTTCGTCCGTGCTGTCAACGAAACTTTCAACGCCTCCGCGTCCCCAAGGGCTTTTTTCCGCCCGGATGTCTGTTGATCCAGAGGCTTCTTCGCCTTAGAGAGAATAGGGGGGGCCAGACCAAGACTAAGGCACCAGCTGCGCCTTTATGGAAGCCAAAAGCTCAGGCCTTGCCAATTTGATCAACCGGATGCCCTTGTAGCAGTCGTTACAAGAGCATTCTGCCATAGAGCGAACTGCCGTCATGATCTTATCCGCACTGGCGGTCCAGCTGCCATAGCGTTGCAGGTAATCGTCCACATTGATTAACACCTCGCAGCCAGTCTCGGGCATCAGTGCCGTTTGAGTGGTTGAGGGGGGCTGACTTGCTTGACCGTTAACGCCTGGTCGAGAATTGATAAGTCGATAGACGTTGGTGTTTGCCACAGTCCATGTCCTGGTGCCAGTGCAACGGTATGAGATCACATCAATGATTTTCTGGAAATCGTCATTGAGGTTTCGAGCAATAATGGGTTCATGGTGTGCGATTCGGTTTCGCAGCTTCCGAATTGACTCGAGCTCGGTGTGAAGCAGCGCTCGGTTTTTCTGTATGGTATCTGTTGGAAGTCCCGGGAAGGCGGAGGCGAGATTTTTTCTCCATACCCGCCCGTCATGTCGCTTGGTAAACATGTTTTGCCAGAAAACAAACCGGAGTTCTGGAATAACCTTGGATGTTTTTCTCGCTGTGGTATAGGGCGCGCGAGTGCGTATAAGGTCTTGCCGCGCACTATAACTGCTTACCGGATTGGGAAGACTTTGTTCGAAACTATGTGACCAGGGCCAATCAGGGCCGTAGGCAGCAGTTAGTGCCTCATCTATCCCGTTTCTCACAACTACTTCAACGACATGCAAAGGGTGCATTAAACCAGCCGAAACCGCCGCGTTCCAATTGTATAACTCAACCGCTTGTACGGACGATGGTGAACTACCTACGGCGTGACCATAAGTGGCCATCCGTGGCGTTGAAAGCGCCTTGGACACATGTGATGCAGTCTTTGCATTTGTTGACATAAGCGTCAATAAGCCCTATATTCTAATCGTGCGCTACAGGACATGCTGGCTAACGCCTCCCCCTGTGGACATACGAGATATGAAGAAGCCCGCCTCAAAGGCGGGTTTTTTTATGCTTCGCTAAAATGGCAGGTTATCAGAATCCTAACGCCCTGTCGTTGCCTCCCGTTTTGCCCTTCCTGAAGCGGATTTATTCTACTCAGCACAATCCACGAAAAAATATCAAAATGTGGAGCGACGAAAGGCGTGATGGTCTTTTCGACGGGCGGACGGGCGATAACGATTGCGGTTAAATGCGTATGGACTATCGATACGCACAGCGCTCCTCAGCCTCAAGCGAAGGCCTATAAAGGCCTTGAACGGCCCGATTTCAATGTTCGCTTTGCGACCACTTCAAAGCTGGACGTTCGTGTTGACCTACGAATATTCTGCTCGTTTGCTTTACGCCGCTCACTTTGAGCTATGCCTATCCCAAACGTTCATTTTCCGGGAGACTAGAGGGCTATGACCGCTGACTCTAAAACAATTCAGTACGCGTTCGCACTAGATTCCCTCGGATTCCTAACTCATATCAGGGAAGCAGTCCGCTCGCAGGATTATATTTGCCCCGGCTGTAGACAAAACCTCTCCCCAGTGATGGGCGAAAAGAACGCGAGGCATTTCCGTCATGCGCAAGAATGCTGCGCCCTTGAGACTTACCTGCATAGGTGTGCAAAAGAGGCCTTCTTCGAGCGATATCAAAAATCATTGAACGATGGAACGCCCATCAGTCTCGCATTAGAACGCCAAGTTTTTTGCACTGGCGAACGATTGGCACTTGCGAGAGCCTCCTCCCTTTGTTGCCAGACGTCGGTTCCCGCAAAGTACAACTTGACGCAGTTTTTCGACACAGCGGAGCTCGAAAAGAAAGATGCTTATACTGGTTTGAAACCGGATGTCTTGTTAAGCCACGCGACAAGCGAGCGACGGTGTTACATCGAAATGTGTGTAACACACCCCTGTAGCCCAGAGAAGATCGAGACCGGGGTTCCGATTCTTGAATTCAAGATTGCATCTGAAGCGGATATTCGGCAGTTGATGACCGGATATTATTCGGGAAAAGACGATAATCTGACCGTTTATAACTGGCAGCCGCCTGCGAGATCGGAGGAAACATGTCGCGGCGAGTGCTCTGTGGGCAATGTGTTCTTGGATGTCTGGAGCCTCAGTGAGTCCGGACGGCTGAATCGGACTACCCTGCCTCTGTCAGCAGGCGATCTAACCGCCAACACAGTATCGAACACTTGGCCAAGCTCGACCGCTGGGGCTGAACTGATCGCTAATCTGCGGAACTTCGTCGGCGAAGCTGATCCGGATTCCCAGTTTCCCAACTGCGTTCGGTGCGAGCATGCGGAGTACTGGGAAGACGGCTTCTTGTTCTGTCGTAGTAAGGCGAAGATGGTTCCATACACCGAGGCCCGCCAGTGTGCATCCTACCGGATGAAAACATGACAAAGCGACTAACTTGGGAACAAAAAAGAGTCGTCAGCCATGGCGCAGGGCATGCGCTGGTAAAAGCAGTGCCCGGCAGCGGAAAAACCACGACTCTGGTGAAGCGCGTTGAACGCTTGGTGCGATCCGGAATTGACCCAAGATCTATCCTAATTCTGATGTATAACAAATCCGCCCAGGTCAGTTTTTCACAGAAACTGAGGGTAGCGCTGAAATCACCTGTAATTCCGGAAGCCCGGACCTTTCACAGTTTGGCTCTGGAAATCGTCCGGCACGGAGAGTGTAATCAGAGGATCCGTAAGAAAGAGCTCCTAGGGTCTGACGATTACCGCTACGATCAGCTGATAAAGCAAGCGTATCGAGAAGGGTTTGAGGAAGAGACCGATTACATCGACCCGAATGACATTGAAGCATTGGAGTTATTTATTGCTCGCTGCAGAGCGGCGGCGGTGACGCCATCCGATGCAGCCAGCGATCCTATATTCGGCTCCGAGAAGCCGGAGTCGATTCGCGCATACCGACGGTACTGCGAGCTACTGGAAGAAAGTGGCCTGCGCACATTCGATGACGCTTTGATTGAGGCGGTTGAGCTTTTGCGCAACGACACGGGGTTCAGTGACCACCTCGCTCATATCATTGTTGATGAATATCAGGACGTGAACCTCGTCCAACATGATATGACAAGACTGCTGGCACGATCGGGGGCTTCCGTGATGGCCGTGGGTGACATCAACCAATGCATATACGAGTGGCGAGGAGCGCGCCCCGATTTCATCGGCGGTTTGTTTGAAAAACACTACCCGAATACGAGAGTCTTTCAGCTGTCCTGCACGTTCAGATTCGGCCATGAGCTGTCTTTGATGGCCAACTCTGTTATTCGACGCAACTCTGCAAAACTGACCAGACTTTGTGTCAGCCACCCAAGCACGCCTCGCACCGAGGTCCGGGTCCACTCTGACAAATGTCTGTCCACTGTCCTGTCAGGTCTCGCATCGATCGAAGGCACGAGAGCGATTCTTTCTAGGACAAAAGCCTCGCTGGCTGAAGCAGAAATTGCATTGCGGCTCTGCAGAGTGCCATATCGTTACCTCAATGGCGCAACCTCGTTACACACCAGAACCGAAATAGGCATCTTAATCGTTGGCATCCTTCTCGCTGTGTATGGCGACCTAAGCCGACTGGATAACCACCCGAACAAACAGCAAATCCTCTTCGGTTTCCTCAGACAAGCGGGGTTCAGATGGAAGAAAGGACAGTTTAAATCGGCTTTAAGTGGACTGATGGCACCCTCGGCTGACCCATGGTCGGTTCTTGAGGAGCTGTTCAAATATTCGATACCTCAGAAGGATCGTTTGACCCAACTCCGCGCGGTCTGCAAGAATGCTGACGAGCAAACTCCGGCTGTCCATGTCTTCCGAAAACTGCATTCCGCTGGCTTCATTGACAGTATTGGCAAAGAAGGAGTCAGTCGAACGAAATCGAACGATCAGCGCAGAGGGGTCGCTAAGGTCGACGAACTGCTCGATGCCAGCGACATCAATGCCAGTAACTTTTTGGGTCTCATTCTCCGTCCAACGCAGGACTCCGAGGGCCATGAGCCGTTCGTGCTCTCAACGTTGCACGGGGCCAAAGGTCTTGAGTGGGATAACGTCATCCTCGTTGGCCTCACTGAGCAAGAGTTTCCAGGCGGAAACCCCGATGAGCTTCGCAGTATCATTTCGCCAGCTCAGCCGGCGCAGAATGACGAGGCTATTGAAGAGGAGCGTCGGCTCTTTTACGTTGGTATAACCCGAAGCAAGCACCAGCTTCACTTGATCGCCCCGCAAGATGACGGACTTGAGAGGTGGCTGAGCAATCGTTGGGACAGTAGCCCGAAAAGACCTCCAATCGCGACACGCTTTGTCTACGAGGCGGGCTGGACCGCCTGCTCAGAAACCAGCGCTGCCATCTACGCCCAAAAGGCTGATCAACAAAAGCGTGATTTCAGCAAATTTCACCAGTGGTATCTAAGAGATCTTCAGCGTTTAAGAGTTTAGTTAAAAAGGCCGGACATATGGGAGAACGGCTTTCAGCCTGACGAGCATATACTTCCACTACTCATGTCAGTGAGAAGCGTGGAAACTAGGTAGAGCCCGCACTGAAGGTTAACTTAGGGAATCGAGGTTTATGATTCATCAAGGTTAAAGCGCTGTCGCAATATTTGCTTCCACCGAAGTCTTCAGGCATTTGAATGTCCGCTTTGCAACCTATGCTACCCACGGATGTTAGCTAAATTAAACCGATCACTGGGGTGCTGGAGCCACCGACATGTTAAAGGGTCTTTATATTGAGGCGTTTACATGACCAATCAAACCTTCTCTGAGGTTGCAGTAAGCATCTCAGAGCTTAAAAAAATCCTATGGCGGCAGTGGCTTCTGGGAAGGGATGTCCAGTCGCTTTGTTGAAACGGAATAACCCCGTTTTTTACTGCGTTCCTGCTGCAGTTTACGAAGCCTTGCTCGAACGACTAGATGATCAGGAGTTGATTGCCGTTGTATGGATAATTTCTGCCGTGTTTGGGTAAATTGAGGCCCACCCCCAGTGGCCGCTGGGGGCCTTCATGCAGCAGCTCGATGCCTGACCGGCTCCTCTGTCGAGAGACCGATAACAAGTGTGCAGCGCTGCATGACTCTCAAGCGATAACTCGAACAGTCATCGGGGCCTCGAGCCCGTATAGCAAGGCAGAGTCAGCTTATTATGAACAACACGGAAATCCAAACCCCAGTCAATGTCGGCGTCGATGTCGGTAAAGCCAATCTGGACATTGCTCTTCATCCCTCCGGGCAGTTCTACACCATCCCAAATACCGAAGCGCATATTCGCCACTTTGTCCGTATCCTTAAAAACTACTCGATCGAACGCATCGTTGTTGAAGCCTCTGGCCGATATGAACAGGCCCTGGTTCAGGCCTGCGACCAAGCTGGTTTGCCGATCATCATCGTCAATCCCATCAGTGTCCGACGCTACGCCCAGGCCATTGGCGTACTCGCCAAAACCGACCGGATTGATGCCCGGGTCATCGCGCAGTATGCCGCCACACTGAAACCTGAGTTCAAACCTATTCCAGACAAAACCTCCCAGAAGATTAAGGGCTTACTGGTCCGACGTTCTCAGCTTTTGGAAATGTCCACCATGAAAAAAAAACGCCTCCAGATCCTGCCGAAACCCCTTCACCGGTCGATCAAAAGTATGCTCCGGATGCTCCAGAGTCAGATTGAAACCGTCACCCGACAGATTGAGCAGGAGGTGGCCAAGGTGGATCAGTGGCGCAGCAAAATGGAGATCATGACCAGCGTGCCAGGCGTCAGAAAAGTGCTCGCCTACACCTTCCTGAGTGAACTCCCAGAACTGGGTTCACTGAGCCGCAAGGAGATCGCGGCGCTTGTCGGCGTAGCGCCCATCAACCGAGACAGTGGCAAGCTTAATGGCAAGCGAAGGATACGAGGCGGCCGCCATAGAGTCCGCACCGTGATGTTCATGGCCATGCTCTCATCCATCCAGTGCAACCCGGTGTTCAAACGCATTTATGAACACCTGAAGGCCCAGGGAAAGATCCCGAAAGTCGCCCTCATCGCCTGCATGAGAAAGATGATTGTGGTGCTCAATACCATGATCAAAAACCAGGAATCATGGCGGGGTGAAATGGCTTAATTTATGGAATTGACACCCCAGTCACTTGTTAGAGAGCGCAGTGCAGAACCAAGTATCCGAGTTGATCTGAATGAGTTTTGAGTGTTCGCTTGCTTTCAAGCCGTCAGCCCTGCAGGGATGGAAGATAAATGCACCTGTACTTGCTACCACCCTTATGACAGATCCTATCCTCAATTTAATGCCATTTTCATAAGCCTTGGTCCGGTCAATCAAAGGTCTACTTTGCGACCATTCTCAATTTCCCGTTGAGAGCTCCGAAACCGATTCCTGTTACTAATGGTGTCTATCAGGTATCTGCGGCTTTCGGGGATGTTCGTTTATTTTCGAATGAGGAGGCCTTGCTCGATGGGTTAGCTAGGTTACGTCGTCAGTCGGATCCGGAGCGAGGGCCAGGTTAGGGCAGCAGGATGTTTACTAACTATGTGTAGCTCATTTTTTAGACTACGAGCCGATAGTCGTTAGCGAGTGCCGGGACGGCGAGCCCTCAAAGGTGTGGCGAACTCATCATCTTGGATAGGCGTGGGTTCCGCTGGCTAAACTGAGAGACTTTCACGGGGATTCGTGATCGAGTGAAGGTACGACTGATAGGCTTTGTGTCGTTCTAGAGGTGACGGCGCCTTCCACGGTTGTAGGGGTTCGAGAAAGTTTGATACGTAGGTTTTGAGTGTTCTTGCATCCATTGCGGAATTGGGACTGTAGCTTACCAGGTGAATCAGTCGATTTGTCTCCTGGAACGTTGTAGTCGTGTATCGATCTTTGAAAAGCTCTGCGACGTAGTTTGATTTCTTGATTGCGTCCAGCAAGTGATTTTCCTTCCAGCTTCTCTCAGGTTGCCGGCAGAGTGTTTCTAGATACTCCTGCAATGAGAACTCTTCGGGCTGGGGGCTTTCAAATCTGTCTCTGAAATGCTGCATGATTCCCGACATGCGTTCTTTATGTCTTTCGGGTTCCTGCTTAGTGTGGAGGTGAGGCTCCTCTTTCTGAGTCTCTTCATAACGGTTCTCAGCGTGCTGCATCAATTTTGAGAAAGGCTTTTCCTGTATTTGTGACGCTTCAACAGGGACTTCTTTGGTTTGAATCGCCCGGGCGGACGCTTCAAGCCGGAGGCTCAGAGCATGAAGCACTTTTAATACATCGGTAATGCGTCCCTGAAACGAACCGTTTTCCATCTGCGAAATCCGCTGGCGACTCACACCGCAAAAGGCGGATAGCCTAGCTTGAGACCAATGTTTTTCTTTGCGGCCTTTGGCAATTCGCCGGCCGAGAAAATGTAGATCGGTCACTTCAGTTGAATCGAGCATTCACTGGGTCCTTATTCGTCGGGCTCTGCGGCGTTTGAGGTGGCGCTCAAGGTACTAATCAAAATAACGGTTAATCCGCCTATGACGACCAGGCTACCGAGAAGCTGGACAACGAGACCTGGGTTTTCTCCAGTTTGCGAACCCAAAGTGAGGGCGGTCAAGCCTGCAAGGACAAGCCGGACACCCGTTTTGAAGGGACCAAGTTCAGAAAATTTCATGCTCATTTTCGCCACCTCGTGTTTGCGGGCGTGTGAAGAGAGCTTAGTTCGCGAGCGAATGTTCGGACAGTGGCTGTCAGCGTAGGAATTTCGTAACATGCTAATAAGTAACCAAAAAAATTGATTTTCGGAATGTCCTAATATGTGGACAGACTTACAAATAGTCCGAGAATTTCTGAGACATAGATTTGGTATAAACGGGGTGAGCGGGGGTGGATGTGAGATAGCGCGTGAATGGTTCGGGATTGAGAGATCGTGAATAATGAATGGGCATCAGGAATTGACCGAACGGCAAGGGCGAAGCCGCCTTGTATCGTCGAATTGGAAATCTACCTTGATACCTAGAGGCATCTAGTCCTTAATAACGTTATTTTATTCCTCTACCGTCATTTCACCGTGAGCACTCAAGGCGAAACATATCAACAGGGTGAACAAGGCCTTCCTTAGCATCGGATCTTCTTAGCCGAGGCTTCAGGCTTTCTCTTTCCACGAATCTATGGTGAAAGTCTTCACCCAGCAAAGGCGCTGTTGCTCGGGATGCTTTGACTATCAGGGCTGACTGTCGTCGGCCACATTTTCCCTGGGGTGTACGACTATGGCTTTGGCCCGAACAGTTATTAGGCGTAATCGTCCTTGCCGAACGTCCGCTTTGCGACTCTGGCCAGCAGAAAACAATATTCTGAGCCATACTCAAAGGCCCTTACCCTCCAAAGAGGGCCGCCTCATGACATTTCCTATCAGCAAAGCTCCCTGGAACAAAGGGAAGCTCGTCGGCCAGAAGCTACCGCTCAAACTCGAACAAATATGGGCTATCCGTATTCGGT
>ENA-ORCQ01000301-ORCQ01000301.1-marine-metagenome-genome-assembly--contig:-NODE-301-length-14861-cov-4.231737_pt1 | contig 14861 bp, 12 predicted proteins | sample MGYA00237780_ERZ508510 | MGnify/ENA primary metagenome ERZ508510 (study PRJEB26181, sample SAMN06268981) | marine metagenome | isolation source: Tt an E2 anaerobic enrichment on eucalyptus from sediment...
TATTAATGATGCCTGTAAAAATGCTGTCTTTATGAGGTTTGTTGATTTCTAAACTGATATCGTTAAAATTTAAAACCGAATCGGGAAGAAACAAGCTAAATACAGAATCGTAGGTCAGGGTCGCATCGAATTTTACAAAATCGAGGTCCGTAATTGGCCCAAGGTTGATAAAGCTGGAAGAATCGAGCTGAATTGCAGATTTAAAATGGGTAGAATCAATGGTACTTAACAACTCGGTAAAAGAAGCTTTGCTGTTCAGTTTAGCCGTAAGAAAGTCGGTCTCCAGCCATGAATCAATAATTTTATCGGAGGCGTTAAAAGCAAACGACAGCTTATTAATTTTTTGTTTCGATTTTTCGTTTTCAAGAATTATTTCTTCCAACTCAACAGAAGTATTTATTTTTTGAGGAGAATAATCAAAATCAGCATCGATACTTAATCTGCCAAAAAATGGATTGGTAATCAGATTCATATCGTAAAGGTCAACATCAATTTCTCCGTTTAATTCACCCCTGAAATTTTGTTCGTCTTCCCAGGAAACATTCCCGGTTAGGCTTGAACTTAATGCACTGTCGGCACTCGTGAAATTAAATTCCACTTCTTTGTTTTTTGAAGTTGCCAGTAAAAAAAGGTCATACGTGGTTTTTTCCATAAAACGTACAGAATCTATTTCCACTATAACTTCACCCTCCGGAATTTCCTGATTAAATTGTCCTTCAAAAACAAACCTTCCCGATAATTCTTCAGGAAAATCTTCTCCCATAATTTCTTCCAGTTTTACTTCTGAAAAGCGTACTTCTGCTTGGCCTGCATTTTTCTGAAAATCGAAATTCCCTAGTGTATTGATATCACCGGATTTACTTTCTACATAAAGCTCAAAATATGGATTTTGAAGGGTGTTCAAAATCGATCCCTTAAGCGTAACGGGTTGAAAGTGTGGGAGTTCGATTTCGGGATTAAATTGTTTTAATATGTTTGCCAGCTGCGGCTGCGATATTAGACTACTTTTAAAACTTATGTTACACACTGATTTGGTATAGTCAAAGGGTTGAAATAAATCGCCTGATAAACCCAGAAAAAGTCCGGTTGATGATTCAAGCTCAAACTTTCGAATTTGTAAAGCTGTTGAATTTCCTGCAATGTCTGTTGTAAAATTTAATTGTTGTGTTTCTGTATTCCATTTTTTATCGTCACCCGGAATCATTGAAATATTTGTATTAATAGAAAAATTCTGAACCGAATCCCATTTAAAATCCAAAAAACTCTTATTTATTTTTAGGATTTTGGAAAATGCAGTTTCCAGTTCTTCTACATTTAAATTATAACCACCCGGAGAAACACTCGCATTTTTTACAACAGTATTAAGTTGTTTTACAGGAAACAGTGGATTTAAGCTATCTTTAGGTACTGCAGAATCTATAGTATTTATATAACCATTTTCTATTTTAATTTCGTTGGCAGTAATAAACCAGTCTAAAATGGGCAATGTAAAAGATTGGGGATTATTGGTTTGCGTTTCTACTTTGTTTTGCTTATTCCGAGCGATATTCTCAAAAATTAAATCTGGCGTATCTAAATCAATTTTATTAACAGTAATTTCATTGGTTAGCAAGTTCACATAAGCGTCCGAAATATCAGCATCAACAAGCTCAACCAGCATGTTTTGTCCGTCATCCGGCAATTCCAACTTAAAGTCAGTATCTTTAAGTTTTATATTTTCGGTACTAAATTTCCAATCGGTACGCGAAGGTGAATCCTCTTCTTCGTCCTCTTCAATTTCTTCACTTTCCCAGACTCTAACCAAACCTGATGGATTTTCAATCTCTATTGTTTTAACATCGATAAACCTGTTTTTAATCGACATTTTGTCTAATTCAATGTTTGCCCGGGCAAGACGCTGCTTTACCAAAACACCGCCTGATTCGTCCCTAAACATAAACCTTATATTTTCCAAATCAGCTTTTTTTGCAACAATATCCCAGGACATTTCAACGGTAGAGTCCTTTTCGCTTTTTTTATTATTTTGTGACTTTCCAACAAATGCAGTTACCAAATTAAGGGCTCGGGTTTGAGGTTCAGCGATAAGGTTAACAACAGTATTTTTAATTCTTACATTATTTACCACCACTTTCTGAGAAAAAAGGGCAAACATGTCAACATCAATTCTAATATCTTTGGCATAAATAATGGTATCATCAGGAACCGGAATCATTTCAAGTTCCTCGATTCCAATGTTGCCATTTAACAAAACGGAGACTTTTCCAATTTGTACAGGAATTCCTTTATCCTGAAGAATTGAGTTGGCTTTTGATGTGATAACCGAATGGACAAACGGAAGATTTACAGCGACAATAATCAGAAAAATTAAAATCACCAGAAACAAAAAAAAGTATTTCAAAAATGTTATTGTCTTTTTCAAAAATGGCAATTTTGTTCTGTTTTAAATTTTAACAATAAAAGTACAAGTAAATTCCTTATAAATGCGATGTTTATTGCCTTTCGGTAAAATATTTATTTAATTCCAATTATAAATGTCTTGTTCTTTTTTCTTAAATTGTAATTAATACAGCAAAAATGTATAACTCTTTGTTTAAAACCGGAATTAAAAATAATAATATGTTCAGTTACTTAAAATATTTTGGATTTATAATGGTATTTGCATTATGTTTTGCTAATTATTCCGGTGCCCAAAACGATACAATTACAACTCCTCCAGCAATGTCGTTTGACAAAGAATTAAATACCACCCGTCCTAAAAAGAATCTGAAGAATACATTACTCATTAATGCAACCAACCCGTTACTTATCTCCTCTCAGTTTTTTACGGTTACCTACGAAAGAGTTTTCCCAAATAATCAGTCGTTTACGGTAAGTCTGGGCAGTTTTTCTATCCCAAGGTTTATCAGTGTTAATACAGATTCATTGGGAATAAAAAGTAACAAATCGGATAAAGGATTTCATTTTTCAGGGGATTATCGGTTTTATCTAAAAAAATTGAACAGTTTCGATGCTCCACGAGGAGTTTATATAGGTCCTTATTATGCTTATAACCATTTACAAAGAGGGACAACATGGTTTCTTGATGGGGAAACTTTTAACGGGGATATTGATGCTGACCTTAGGTTAAATATTCACACTTATGGTTTTCAACTGGGGTATCAGTTTGTTTTCTGGAACAGGCTGGCTGTCGATTTGATTCTTTTTGGACCTGGCTTTGGAAATTATAGTATAAAAGCTGGTCTGCAAACCACCCTGACTCCTGAGCAGGAAAATGAATTCTTTCGGAGATTAAACGAATTTTTGCAGGAAAATATACCTGGATTTGAGCAGGTAATAAAACCCGGAGAATTCAACCGTAAGGGAAGTTTTGATACCTGGACCGTTGGGTACAGATATGCCATAAAAGTTGGATTTAGGTTCTAAACCAAAATGTAAACACATAAATTTTTAAATATCATTAATTATAAGTTAAAGAATTTGATTTCTAACCGGTTTATGAAGTAAAATAAAAAGTTAGACCAAATTTGTTTATTTTTGCAACATTGTTGCATTTAATTTGTTGTTGCATTTTATGAAAGCGGAGGAAATACTTCAAAAACATAACCTGGTTAGAACCAGTTGCAGACAAAGTATTATAAATACGATTGCAAAGAGTGGTCATGCTGTTTCGGAGGATGAGATTAAGCATAACATTGAAGCAACTTATGATCGTACTACATTTTACCGCTCACTTAAAACATTAATTAAAAAAAACATTATACATAAAATTGTGGTCGATAACCAGGTGATTAAATATGCCTTAAATGATGCTGAAGTTTTAAACACAAAACATGTTCATTTTTATTGCAACCAATGTAAAACTGTTGAATGTTTACCTGACGTCGAATTAGAAACACCGCTTTTGCCTGCAGGTTATAAAGAAACTGAAACTGAGTTGGTTGTAAAAGGATTATGTAGAAAATGTAATTGTTAAGGTATAAAATATTATAATAGATGGATAGTATGGAAAATATATGGCTTGGAGCAATAGGAAGTACACTTTTAGTTAGCATACTTTCGTTTTCAGGAATTTTGTTGCTCGCCATGCGTGCCAAAAAGTTAGAACGAATTGTTTTTATTTTGGTAAGCTTTGCAATTGGTGCGTTGTTTGGAAACACTTTTTTTATGTTAATACCCGAATCTTTTGCGTTAATTGAAAATACAAGGTTAATTGGAATCCTAATTGTTTCCGGGCTGGTGGTAATGTTTATTCTCGAAAAAATGATTCACTGGCATCACTGTCACAATGTTTCGCACAAACACGAAACTGCTCCTTTGGGTTATATTAGTTTGGTTACCGACAGTTTACACAATTTTACAGATGGGGTATTAATTGCCGCTGCATGGATGGCTTCTCCGGGAGTTGGAATAGCTACAACAATTGCTGTTATTTTGCACGAAATTCCTCAGGAAATAAGTGATTTTGGTGTTTTGCTGCACGCCGGTTTCTCAAGGAAAAAAGCGCTTTTTCTGAATTTTATTGCTGCGTGTGCTGCAATTTTAGGTGCGGTGGTAACCATTTTATTGGGCAATTTATCAGAAATGCTAATTACATATATACTCCCATTTGCGGCAGGCGGATTTATTTATCTTGCAGGAAGCGACTTAATTCCTGAGTTACATCGTGAATCTTCGGCCCGTAAAAGCTGGATTCAGTTATCCGCAATTCTTGCAGGTATTGTTTTAATGTTTTTTATCAGTTTAAATCATAGTCACGATCATGGAGACGGGCATAATCATGGCACTGAAATTCATAACCATGATCACAGTTCTCATGAGCATGAAGCAGATGAGCATGGTCATGATGAACACAATCATGATGGACATAACCATGACCAAGAGGATCACAATCATTAATCAAAACTTTTGTCCTGGAATTGTTTTGAATACTTATCTGGAATTTAAAAATTAAACATTTTTGTAAGGTCTTAATTAGTTTGGGCAGAATACATTGGTTATTTTTAGTTCTGAAAAAATCAAATATTTAGCTACTATGCCCAAATTATCCGGAAATAACATAGTATTACGTGAATTTACTTTCAACGATAAGGAAAGGCTTGTTGAATTGGCGAACAATCCAAGAATAAGTATGAATTTGAGAGATGGTTTTCCCAATCCTTATACTCTTTCGGATGCTGAAGATTTTTTGCGAAAATATCAGAAAATGGAATCCTCTCAAATTTTTGCCATCGAATACAATAATATTTATGTTGGCAATATTGGTCTGCACAAAGGCATTGATGTTTATCGAAAATCGGCTGAAATTGGATACTTTCTGGGCGAACCTTTTTGGAACAAAGGGATAATGACCAAAGCAGTGAACATAATATGCGATTATGGGTTTAGTAAAATGGATATTGTGAAAATTTATGCCGGAATATTTGAGTACAATACTGCATCGATGAGGGTGCTTGAAAAGTGTGGTTTTAAAAAAGAAGCAGTGTTGGAAAAGGCAGTATTTAAACAGGGAAAATTCTTTGACGAAATCAGGTATGCCAAAATACAGATGTAATTAAGGTTATTTTGCTTGCTGAAAAATTAAGATTGTATTTCAAATGTTAAAAAGCTTACTCCACTCATTCATTTTTATTTTTCTGATAAGTTTAATGTCTTGTGGAAATGTAAAAAAGGAAAACCAACAAGCCAAAAACGAGTTACAGGAAAGAGGTGTATCAGGTAATTATGTAAGCGATGGCTATTCTCAAAGGGATGAGGGTTACGATTGGGTTGCAGTGATGGTAAGTGAATTAACTGATACTTTGTTACAGGTTTCTATCAGATCCCGTGCCGATAAAAAACAGCCAACCTGCACATTAGATGCTATGGCAGCAAAACACAAATCTGATGGATTATTCCAGGCTACAATTGACGGGAATTCAATACTTTTTAAGTTTAGAAATGATAGCCTTTTCATTTTGGAAGACCCGAATAGCGGTTATTCAAACCTTAACTTTTTTTGTTCAGGCGGAGCCAGTCTTTCAGGTGTTTACACAAGAATTTCAACACCTTTGGATCAAAATCAAATCGATAAAGTAGTTTTCAGAAAATATCTTAATTATGGTAATTATAATTTCCTGGTTGAGGTTTATGATAAAACCCTGACGATAGAGCCCACTGGGTTGGAAATCTCAAACGAGAAAGTGGGTCATCAAATTGAGGGACGGGTTGTAAATGCCGAAATTGGAGATTTAAATATTGATGGTTTTCCCGAATTGCTTGTTTATATTCAATCTGACGGTAGCGGAAGTTATGGTTCGGTAATTGGATATTTCGTGAACAATGGAAAATCGATGAGTCAGGTTTATTTGCCTGAAATTGTGGAAAATGACAAAGCCAAAGAAGGTTACATGGGACACGATGAGTTTGCTATTGTTGAAAATACCTTTGTTCGTCGGTTTCCCATTTATAAACCAACTGACCCAAATGCCTCACCATCTGGAGGAACCAGACAAATCCAGTATAAATTAACAGATGGTGAAGCATCGAGAATATTTGTTGTCGATAAGATTGTTGAATATTAGCTTTTATAAAAAATCAATTTTGTTTGATGAAATATGAAGAAATGAGTTTTGTCGACCAACTGCATATTAAAACTGTTGATAAAGGATTTTGTACAAAAACAATGTACATCAATGTAATTATGAACAAGTTGTATTAATTGATATATTTGAAATAACCATTTCAAACCAAAAAAATGAAAATAATTAGCCGCTTTTTATTTGTAGCATTTTTAGTATGCTTTGTTTTTTCTGTTTCAGCACAAAACAAAAGACCAAAAGTAGGATTGGTATTAAGTGGTGGTGGAGCAAAGGGTGCTGCTCACATCGGCGTTTTAAAGGCCATGGAAGAAGCAGGATTAACACCCGACTATATTACCGGCACAAGTATGGGTAGTATTATGGGCGGACTTTATTCAATCGGTTACTCTGCCGATGAACTGCAGGAATTGGTTGAAGCAATTAACTGGGATGATATACTTACCAACAAAGTTTCGTTAGACAAAGTTACCTTTGAAGAGAAGTATTATTATGGCAGATATTTACTCGATTTTTATTTAAAGGATAAAAAATTCAAATTCCCTTCGGGTGTTATCGAAGGACAGGCATTAATGGAGCTGTTTTCTGAAGTAACACGTCCGGTTCATCATATTACCGATTTTAATGATTTTCCAATTCCATATGCCTGTGTTGCTGCCGACATTGTAAAAGGTGAACCGGTGGTTTTAAATAAGGGTTCTCTGGCAATGGCCATGCGTGCAAGTATGGCAATTCCTACTGTTTTTACCCCGGTTAAAATCGATGGCAAATTACTTGTAGATGGTGGCTTGGTTAGAAATGTACCGGTACAGGAAGTGATAGATATGGGAGCTGATATTGTAATTGCTGTATATGTGGGAACAAACCTTGGAAATGAAGAAGACCTGACTTCCCTGATTTCGATTCTTACTCAATCTGCATTTTTAACAAGTGCCCGGGATGCAGAAGAGCAATTTAAAAATGTAGATATTCTTATTAAACCAGACCTTCAGGGGTATACTACTTCCAGTTTTAACAATGCCAAAGAGATTGTTGAACTTGGAATGAAATCAGGGGAACAGTACGTTGAGATATTTAGAGATCTTGCTGATTCTTTAAAAAAAATCGGCCACTTGCATGAGGTAATTAAACCTGAAATTCAGGATAAATACACATTTGAAAGGATTGAAATAGAGGGGAATAAAGTTATCACCGACGATTTTATACTTGGAAAATTTAAGTTTAAACCCGGAGATGAATTAACGATCGATGAAATCCATATGAAAGTTGAAATGACCTACGGAACCCAATATTTTGAAAGAGTAAGCTATCAGATATTAGGTGAACCGGGAAAAAGAATCCTGAAATTGCAGGTGGTTGAACGACCAAACATCCATTTTAAGTTTTCATATTTCTACGATTCGGAAAATAAGGGAGGGATAATTGCAAATGCAACATTCCGAAATGTGGTTTTAAACAGCAGTCGATTAATTTTCGAAACATCACTTTCTTCTCAACCCAAAATTTTGGCTGACTACTTCAAATACATGGGAAAAAAACAAAATTATGCAGCAGTATTAACCGGTACCTACATTATAAGTGAACTTCCTGCATATAATGATGATGGAAAGAGAGTAAGTATTTATAACAGTGACTATATTTCCGGCAGCGTAAAACTACAATCTACTAATTTAAGAAACAGCACTTACGGAATTGAACTAAAAGCTTCAAATATCATTTTAAAACCAACAATTAATGAACTTGTGTCTCAGTGGGAATTAGATCCTGATATAAGTATTAGCTTAAGTCGAATTAAATATTCAAATTTAAATTTTGGATTATTCTATAGATTTAACAACTTAAACGACAGGTACTTCCCAACACGTGGTGTATCCATTGATATGGAAGCCGGTCTTACAACAAATACTAAGGGTACAGTTAATGGAATTATTAAAATTGATAGCGTTGAAATTGATTATGAATTAAATAGTGATGAATTTGAGGGATTAGTTGAGACCAATACTATCAGGGCTTTGAGTATGGATATAAAGCCTGTTATTCCATTAAGTAGAAAATTGGCTATTCTTTCAAAAGCAAAATTGAAATTGTCTTCTATTGCTGATTCTATGTGGAATGTAACGGAATACGATTATATCGGTGGTTTTAGACCCGGTTTGGTAAATTCTACGGAGTTTTTTGGTGCCGGAGTAAAGGAATATGATCTTGCCAATTATTTCTACGGAAGATTAGGATTGCAATATGAAATTTTAAGAAATGTTTATGTGCAAGCTGATTTTAATGTAGTTACAACAGAATTTCCTGTAACCTTTTTATATCCCAACGCCAGCACAGGAGTATTAGCGGGAAGAAAAACACGAATCGGATATGGAGGTGCAATAGGAATGAAATCTCCAATTGGGCCTTTGTCGTTTGCTTTTGCCAAAGACCATCACCGCGAAGGATGGAAAGCTTCGTTAATAATAGGATTCCATTATTGACAACTTTTTTTCTAGAATAAAAATGCTGCGCTAAAATGAAAGCCGTTTGTATTGGTTCGGGCTTTTCCTTTTATTCCGTTGGTAATTCCAATATCGTAAGACACATCGAAGTTAAACATGGCAATATCTACCTGAGTTCCAATTCGAGCCAGTAAATTGTAAAAGTGGAGATTTGCTTCCTTTGGTTTAAATTTTATCACTTCATCCTGGTATTTAATTTTTCCTTTTAAACTAAATTTATTAACAAAACCACCATAAACAAACCATTTGAAAAAAGGTGTTTTTACGGGAATATATCCGGCGACAATTGGAAATTCCAGGGCCTTCATTTTAAGGCTTAATTCATCAGTAAGAATAGAATCCAAATCGCCTGGAAGATATTCTGTTCCAAATTCTTTAAATAAAAAGTCAAATTCGCCAAAAACATGCCGGTACATTACACGTGCACCTGCACCTGCCTGCCAGCCTAAAAACATTTCAGAACGAATTCCTTCAACCTTATAAATAAAGGAGTTGGTATTTATTCCGCCAATAAGTTTCAAGTCCAGTTTTGGTTGTTGCGGAAATGCGTAAAATGAAACCAGGGTAAAAACGCTTATTACTATTGTTTTGAATATTTGCATAATGATTAGTTTAGGCCGGAAATAAATATTCAACACCATTTAACACAAATTTTTTATCCATAATTCTCGGCCACATGGGCTTCTCCGGAAGTTTTGTTTCCTGCCATCTTTTATGGGTTTCGTATAAGCTTTTATACAAATCGGGCATTTCTTCCTTCAGGTTGTAAACTTCTGATTTATCTTCTCTAAGGTCATACAATTCGGCCCAACCATCCCGGGCACTTAAAATCAATTTGAAATCTCCATCCCTAATTGCCCAAATATGGTCGGCCCGCCAGAAAAGTTGTTCATGAGGGCGGTCTTTGTTTTTTCCTGTTATAAATGGCAGCAAATCCACACCATCATATTCCCGGTCGGTTGGAAGTGTTCCTCCCGCATTAATTACTGAACTTACAAAAATATCAGCTGAGGAAACAGGGTAGGAGTAACGTGTTCCTTCATCAATTTTACCTTTCCATTTCATCATAAAAGGTACATTTATACCTCCTTCAAACTGGGTTAGTTTTCCGCCTTTTAAGGGGCCGTTATCCGTTGCTCCTGTATACGATGCACCGCCATTGTCGCTGAGTACATAAATGATTGTGTTTTCCTCGAGGCCCAAATCTTTTAACTTTTGATGAATCTCTCCGATTGCATCATCCAGAGCGGAAATCATGGCATAATAAACGCGTTTGTTTTCATCTGCAACATGACCGTATTTACAATAATAATCTACCGGTGCCTGAAACGGAATGTGTGGAGCAGAAAATGCGCAATACAGGAAAAAAGGTTCGTCCTTATTGTTTTCAATAAATTCAATGGCCTTGTCTCTAAACGCCCAGGTAATATACTCTTCTTCCCTGATTTCTTCTCCCATCTCCATTATTGCCGCTTCACCATAACGCCCGGTATTCCATTGGTATTGGGTGCTAAACGACTGGTGTTCATAATTTATTACATGACTCCAGTTTCTCTCCGGAGTATACAACGAGGAAGCCCCATAAAATCCGTATTGATAATCGAAACCACGGTTTAAGGGTAAATTGTGTTTTGAAATTCCCAGATGCCATTTCCCAACAATTCCTGTTTTATATCCCATGGCTTTTAGGCGTTCTGCCAAAGTAATTTCGGTAGGCGGCACGCCCTGTTTATGAACCTGCCATTCGGCCGGAAACTGGGGTTTGGCTTTTACCACAAAATCGCCTGTGTTTACAAAATATTTACCCGACAAATATTCAATAATATTGGTTGGATAAAATTCCATCACCTGGGTTTCAAATCCATAACGGTTTTGCACCCTTCCTGTCATTATCCCCGAGCGGGAAGGAGCGCAGGTTGGTGCAGTAACATAGGCTTCTTCAAAAATTACCCCTTCTTCTCCAATCCTGTCTATATTTGGGGTGAGTACATGATCTTCGCCATAGGCCGAAACTTCATATTTCCCTAAATCATCGGCCAATAAAATAACAATGTTTGGTGCTTTTTGATCCCGGTTTTTAGATTGATGTTCTGCAAAAAAAGCTTCTTTTCCTTTTTTGGTTTCTTTATCCCATTTTATTCGCCATTTCATACGGGTAACCGAAACCGGATAACAACCATAAATAAATATCAGAAATGCAAGTGGAATAAAGAATGTTGGTTTTCTTTTCATATAACAAAAGCTTAATTAGATAAAAAATCCAGTTGTATAAGTTACAATTTTTAAATCATTTAGCCGAACTTGGCCAGAGCGAAAGATGAAGGATTTTATGGATTTTATTTTCTGCATTTTGTGATCAATGAAATTATGATTATTAGAGATAAAATCTCTTCAACTTGCTGAGCCGAAATTAATTAAGCTTTTGTAAGAATTGCGAAAAATCATGTTTTGATTTAGCATCAGTTTGAATTAAAAAATTATTTTTGCGGCATGAAACAAGTCATTCTTAGTTTGTTATTGATTTTTCTCTATCCAATTTCTGATAGGGCAGGAGTTGAATTTTTTTCGGAGCCGGAGAAAAAGAATGATGTATCTTCAACCTTGGACTTTAATATTTCCGGATTATCTGAAGAAGCTTTGAAATTCGGGTTACAGGGGTTTAACAATTTAAAATCGCAGGGAAAACTTTTAAATACTTCAATTCTTACCATCATCGATTTTTCTCAGTCGAGTAATAACAAACGTATGTATGTTATCGACCTAGAAAAAAAGGAGCTTCTGTTTAATACCTATGTTGCACATGGTAGAAACACCGGTGGTGAGTTTGCACAAAAGTTTTCAAACAATCCCGGGACTTATCAAAGTAGCCTTGGTTTTTATATTACTGAAAATATGGCTGTTGGCTCTAAAGTTGGGTTGTCCCTTATTTTGAAAGGTATTGAAAAAGGTTTTAACGACAATGCCCGAAAAAGGGAGATTATTATGCATGGAGCAGATTATGCTACTGAAAATTTTATACAAAAGCATGGCCGTTTAGGGAGAAGTTTTGGATGCCCCTCGTTGCCACCGGATTTAATTAAACCTGTGGCCGAAACCATTAAAGGAGGCACTTGTTTGTTTATCTATAAAAACGACAAAGATTACATCAATTCTTCTTCATTATTGAATTGATATTCTTTTTGCACTTATTTTTCCGCGGTAAATTTCAATACTTCTATTATTGGAATCTTATCATTTAAGGTTTTTTTTGAATGTAGGAATAATTGCGGCTCACCTGAAGAATCTCGTGGATTAATTTAGTGAGTTTTTTTAATTAACTAATATGTCCGTTGTTAATTTACAGGCGTTTCAGAATTAATTTCTTGTTAGAACTACGGGGCTATTGAATTGCTATGATTTCCGTCCGGTAGACTTTTTGTGCTTTTTTGCTTTATTCTTCGCCGGACGGTTTTTGATTCTTGCAAATTTCCCAGTGCTACAAGATTTCCCTATGCTCCATCTTTCGCACTGGGCTGTTGCTTTTCGCCCATTCTGGGCTAAGAATGTAATAAGTTCTGAAGGAGCGAAATACAATATCCGCCAGCTGGCGGAATAGTGACTAAAAGGAACGACGCCCTGGGTAGAATGAATAAAAAAACAGAAGGCGAAACTGGTGAGTTGATTGAAAATCAGGTTTTCCATTCGCCGCATAGCATAATCCCAATCGAGCTTGAACCCGGAATATCCATTAGGACTTCGTTATGAGCGTTGAAAGTGCGAAAAAACAAGGACTTTCTGGAACGAGGCATAGCACCGTTCTGGTGAGTGAAAGAAAGTTAGTGAAACGACTTGTTTTGAAGCAATTTAATGGCGAAATAGATTTGCTAATGGATATTCCGGGTTGAATATCGTTTACTGTCAAGTTGTTTTAAGACTGATCAATTATTAATCAACCCAATTTTTAAAGTGAGCCATAATTGCATTTCATTAATGTATGTCGTAAATTGTTTAAACATAAGATTTATGTTTTGTTAAACATATTGTGTATTTACCTGTTTAACAGGTGTTAATAAACTAAATGAAACAACAATTATGAAAAAGTTACTTTTCTCTTTAACGATTTTATTATTATCAGTATTAGTAGGTTTTGCTCAGGCGACATTTAAACCTGCCATTGGAATGTCTTTTAACGATTTTTCGAGTGTCGAAGGTGGTGAAACAAAAGCTAAGGTAGGAGCAAATATTGGGGCAAGTATTGCTTTTGGTAAAAAGTTTTATGTTGAACCCGGAGTATTTTACACTTCAAAATCAACAGAATTTACATTAAAGGAGAACCCTGAGACTCCGAATTTAAATGCAACCATTCAAGGTATTAGAGTTCCTGTTGCGGTTGGTGTTGGTGTATTGGGTAATGAAGATTCTTTTATAACGCTTAGGGCTTTTGGCGGTGGATCAGGATTTTTTGTAACAGGAACCGGGAAAGATTTGAAGAAAGATGATACTGAAAGTCCAACATGGGGTGTGTTTGCAGGTGCCGGATTTGATTTTTGGATTGCCTTTGTGGAAGCGTCTTATGAATGGTCTTTAAATAATTCGTTAAAGAATATTGAAGTAGGAAACAGTCGTTCCTTTTTTGTTACGCTTGGTTTAAAATTCTAGACTACAATATTGATTCACAAAAATTTCAGAATAATATTTAAGATTTCTAAAACTTGTTTGAGAGGATTCTGTTGCCTCGCCTAAATACAGCCTTATCCGTTTGGGTTAAAACGGAGGCGTATCCGAAAAGCCAATAGAGTAGGGAAACTAAAATCAAACAAAAATGAAAAAAAATCTAGCAGAATTTATAGGTACCTTTTGGCTGGTACTGGGAGGTTGTGGTAGCGCAGTTTTGGCAGCGGCTTTTCCTGAAGTCGGAATTGGCCTTGCCGGTGTTGCGCTTGCATTTGGTTTAACAGTGTTAACAATTGCTTATTCATTAGGACATATTTCGGGTGCTCACTTAAACCCGGCTGTTACAATTGGTTTGTGGGCAGGTGGTCGTGTAAAAGGTAGTACAATTCTTCCATACATTATTTCACAAGTTTTGGGTGGGATTGCTGCTGCTGCGGTTTTGTACATTATTGCAACCGGCAATGGCTCAGATATAGGCAGTTTTGCAGCCAACGGTTATGGCGAACATTCGCCAGGAGGTTATAGCTTAACTGCAGCGATTGTTACTGAATTTGTGATGACTTTTATGTTTTTAATTGTTATCCTGGGAGCGACCGATGAGAAAGCACCTCAGGGATTTGCCGGAGTTGCAATTGGCCTGGCGCTTACTTTAATTCATTTAATCAGTATTCCTGTAACCAATACCTCAGTAAATCCTGCACGCAGTATCAGTCAGGCTGTTTTTGTTGGAGACTGGGCATTGTCTCAATTGTGGGTATTTATTCTAATCCCGGTATTAGGCGCAATAGCAGCCGGTGCCGTTTATAAATATTTAGGAAAGTAGATTTGGTTAAAAAAGTTTATAAAATATTCTGGTTCAAAAAACGCCATACAAATTAATTTGTATGGCGTTTTTTATGGATAGAAACGATAATGGGTGATATATATCATATTTGGATGATTTTATCCAAAATAAAGCAAGCCTGTTAGGGGAATTAGAATTTCATTTTGTATCTTTGTATCGCAATGCCGTTCATGGCATTGTGTGTTTGGGGGTTAACATTTTAAAGAGCGGCTATTGAGTCGCTCTTTTTCATTTATCTCTGTTCAAATTTAATTCTTCTCAATATAATTGGCAATCCAGTCTCCAACCTCC
>ENA-ORCQ01000305-ORCQ01000305.1-marine-metagenome-genome-assembly--contig:-NODE-305-length-14740-cov-4.133602_pt1 | contig 14740 bp, 11 predicted proteins | sample MGYA00237780_ERZ508510 | MGnify/ENA primary metagenome ERZ508510 (study PRJEB26181, sample SAMN06268981) | marine metagenome | isolation source: Tt an E2 anaerobic enrichment on eucalyptus from sediment...
GTTACTCCTTACGATGCTAAAGGATTAATGAATGCTGCATTGCAGGGAACAGATCCGGTAATTTTCTTTGAAAGTCAGCGTGTTTATGATATTGGCGAAATGTTCCACGAAGGAGGTGTGCCGGAAGGTTATTATGAAATTCCGATTGGAGAACCGGATGTGAAAAAGCAAGGAAACGATGTTACCATTTTAACTATTGGAGCAACTTTGTATCGTGTTTTGGATGCTGCAAAGGCGCTGGAGGAGGAATATAATCTTTCTGCAGAAATTATTGATGCACGTTCTTTGGTACCGTTTAACTATGAACCGGTAATTGAATCCATCAAAAAAACAGGGCGTATTGTAATTTCCGGTGATGCTTCAGCACGCGGTTCATTTATGCGTGAACTGGCATCAAATATTAGTGAACTTGCATTTGATTATCTAGATGCACCACCGGTAGTAGTAGGTTCAAGAAACTGGATTACTCCGGCTTATGAACTGGAAGATGCTTTCTTCCCTCAAGCCAGCTGGATTTTGGATGCTATCAATGAAAGGATTCTACCTTTGGAAGGATATAAACCATCATCCGATTTTACAGAATCAGAACAATTGGATAGAAATGTAAAAGGAGTATAAAGGGAGTCGCAGTTGGAAACTGCGACAGAGATTTTGACGGACTTTGGAAAGTCCGTCTCCCAAAAATCCGGTTTCATGAGAGGTCGGATTTTTTTAGGGTTTTGCGAATTCCAATTTGCAAGTATTTAATGGAAGTTTGGAAACTTCCAGACCCAATTTTTACTTTTTCCAAATAGCTATAAAAAGCACAACCCAACCACCAATAAAACTAACTCCTCCAAGAGGAGTAATGGCTCCCAACCAACTATCCCAGTAACTGCCATCAAATACAAACTTCCGGAAAACAAAACAATCCCGGTACTTAACAATATCGCCGACCATTTTATCCACTTTGAGGGTTTTGAAACTGCCAGAATTCCAAGCAATAATAATCCCAATGCATGATAAAAATGGTATTCAACTCCGGTTTTGTAGGTTTGTAATAATTCAGCAGAAATGTGCGATTTTAAACCATGCGCACCAAAAGCCCCAATTATTACTGCTAATGCCAGAAAAATTGATGCCGTTTTTATAATTATCCTGCTCATATTTTTTGCAAATTTTTGTAGACTCAAGTAAACCTTATTTTGCTCTTTGCCCAAAGCGCTTGGCACTGTGCTTTCAATACATTTTCAATGGTTGCCCAATTTGTAATGTCGAATTTTCAGAGATATTATTAAGCTTACAAATGGTATTGATTGAGGTTTTATATCGACGCGAAATCGCCCATAAAGTATCACCTGATCTAACTTTATAATATTCAGGTACGGGCAGATTTGTTGAATATCCTTGTGGTTTTAATTTTTTATGCAAAGCCATCAAAGTTTCCATCTCATGGGCTTCTTCCCTGATTTTCATTTCCTTGAAATCAAAAACCAGTTCAGGATCAAAAGCTCTGCCGTTTTCCCGCATTTCAAAATGTAAATGGTTTCCTCTTGCACGACCTGTACTTCCGGCTAATCCAATAGGTTCACCCTGGGCAACCCAGGTGCCACTTTTTACTAAAAATTTCGACAAGTGTGCATAATAGGTTTGAATATTGTTTTTATGTTGTACAATAATCAGATTCCCAAAACCATAACCCCAGTTTGAGCGTACAACTGTTCCACTCTGCGCTGCCACAATTGTATCACCTTTATGCATCTTTATATCGGTGCCATAATGCATTCTTCCCGAACGCGGGCCATAACGGCTTATGATATAGCCACCATTTCCCGGAATAAGAAATTTAGCCAGATAACCTTTATTTAATTCTTTTAAACTATCCTGAAGATAGTCATATTCCTCCAAAGTAATTGGTTCCTCAAAACCTGGGAGAAATACCAATTCATCGGTCTTAACATATTGTGCAAAAACCTGTTGTGAAGAAAAAATCAATAGAAAAAAGATGACGATATTTCTTAGCATTTGAAAATAATTTCTTTGCAATAGTAACTAAAAACTTTTCAAATTCAGATGAGAGAGGTTGGTTTAACAGTTCGTTTAATAAAATGAGCACTGTTTTTATTTAAATAATCAAAACACTAAACTTGTCCCAATTCCTTTTTTATCAGGTTTTCAATTTCTAATGCCAGTTCATCTGCATTTCTGCCTTTTGGCTCAATTGGATCAAGCACGGTATACTTTAAATGACATCCTACTTTCATCGGGAAGTAACCATTTTTCATAATCTCATAATTCCCATCAATGGCAAAAGGAACAATAACAGCAGACGGAGAAGTGCGAAGTAATGAAGCAATTCCTGCAGGTTGAAATTTTCTGACTTTTCCTGTTTTTGTCCGTGTCCCTTCCGGAAAAATACAAGCTGCATAATTGTTTTTTTCGATATGTTTACCGAGTAACAAAATATCTTTAACAGATTGCGATCTGTTTTTCCTATCGATTAAAACAGAACCTCCATGACGCAAATTATAGGACACACTGGGTATCCCTTTTCCCAATTCAATTTTGGAAATAAATTTTGGATGATTTTTCCTGAATCCTACCACTACAGGAGGAATGTCTAGTGTACTCTGGTGATTGGCAACTATAATAACAGGTCTGTTTTGAGGAACTTTATCAAATCCTTTAAAAGTGATTCGGGTACCTAAAATCCATGTTGAATATAACAATGCAAAATTTAAAATATCAACTACTTTTTTACGAACCGGGTACCCCCAAATCCAGTTTGTAACTACCTGAATTGGGTGAAAAACAAGCAAAAGGATTGCGAATACGATTATAAATATTGGCGTAAGAACAAAGGAAAGGATTTTTTTCATTGAGTTGATTTTTGAAGTTTTCAAAAATAGTAAAAAACAATAAATCCTTTTTTTTGCCAAAATAAAATACAAATTGGTAAATTGTGAGCTTAAAATCAGAACCTTAAAAATCAATCAAAAATGACAGAAAGAAGAGATTTTATTAAGAAGGGCCTCATTGGAACGGCCGGAATTGCCATTGGCGGCATGGGTCTGAGTGCTAAATCTTATGCTTCGGTAGTGGGCGCTAACGAACGAATTAATCTGGCAGTTATTGGAATTCGTGGTCAGGGTTTTACTCATATCAGGAAATGGTGTGCTTTAAAAGAAAACAGAAATGTATTCTTAAAAACTATTTGTGATGTGGATGAGGAACTATTTGCGGATCGTGAGCAAAAAGTTGAAGAAGAAATGGGTGTGAAACCTGTGCTTGAATGGGATATGCGTAATGTTTTTGATGATAAAGACATTCATGCAGTTTCTTTTGCCACTCCAAATCACTGGCATGCTTTGGGATCAATATGGGCCGCGCAGGCCGGCAAGCATGTTTATGTTGAAAAACCGGCATCTCATAATGTTTACGAAGGCCGAAAAATGATTGAAGCGGCCATGAAATATAATGTCAGAATGCAGGTAGGTTTTCAAAACCGTTCGATTAGAAATGTAATAGAAGCGATGGAATTTCTGCGTTTTGGCGGAATAGGTGAAGTGTATATGGCAAAAGGACTATGTTATAAACCTCGCGACTCTTTTGGCATTTCTCCTGATGGCATGCCGCCGGAAAGTTTACACTACGATATGTGGCTGGGGCCTGCTACCTGGAGACCTTATAACGAAAAACGAGGACATTATAACTGGCACTGGCATTGGAATACAGGTGGTGGCGATACTGCTAACCAGGGACCACACCAGTTTGATATTGCCCGATGGGGTTTACAAAAAAATGAACACCCGGTTTCAGTTTTTTCAACCGGTGGACTTTACGGAATTGATCCAAAAGATTGTTCACAGGAAACACCAAATACACAAACATCGGTTTTTAAATATGCTGATGGAAAAGTGCTTGAATTTGAAACCCGTGGCAGATATACAAACAGCGAGGGTGGTTTGGACATTAGAATTGGCAATATTTTTTATGGAACCGAAGGTTATCTGGAAGTTAACGGAAGTTCCTGGCAGGCATTCAGACAAAGAGAAAGAACACCATTTGCAAGCTCATCAAGAGAGTCATCTGAAGTGCCAACCGATCCAACATTCAGGGCGGCCCCGGGCGGTTCGGAACATTATGCCAATTTTATTGATGCCATAAGATCGGGCAGCGATTATGATTTAAATTGTGATGTGAATACAGGTTTTTATTCATCAGCATTACCGCTATTAGCTAATATTTCGTATCGTTTAAAACGCGAATTACATTTTGTAGGTTCTTACGAAAAATTTGCAGACGATCCCGAAGCGGATATGTTATTATCGAGGAATTACAGAAAACCTTATTATGTGCCGGATGAGGTATAAATTTTGGTGAACAGATTATTGAAGATTTATTATAAATCCGGTTTAATTTCAGACCGGATTTTTTATTGAATCCAGATTTTTTCAAAAACAAAAGGCTGCCCACTGACAGCCTTTTTTAACCTAAACCAACTAAACCTAATAAACCAAAAACTTACCAGAACGGTAAGTCAAATGATTTGTCTTTAATATCATTACAAATAATTGTTGATTTTTGTTTTTCAGTCAACAATTATTTTCCTTTTTTACCTTGTGCAAATATATTCATTTTATCGTAACAATTTCAAAATTGTTAAAAGATTAGCTTATTTATTAAATTATTGCATTATATCCAGAACTTTTTGAACCGAACCATGCAAAAGCAAAAGTCGCTTAGCCTTTGATTCTGAATAGCCTAACTCTTGCATTATCATTTTAGTTCCTCGATTAATAAGCTTATTATTACTAAGCTGCATATTTACCATTTTGTTGCCTTTTACCCTCCCCAACCGGATCATTAAAGTGGTCGAAATCATGTTCAAAATAAGTTTCTGAGCAGTTCCTGATTTCATTCTTGTACTTCCCGTTACAAATTCAGGGCCTGTTATTGCTTCAATGGGGATATCTGCATTTTTTGCTAAATCAGTATTCCGGTTATTGGTAATACATGCTGTAAGTATTCCGTTTTTACGGGCAGTTTTTACAGCGCCAATAACATAAGGTGTATTTCCTGAAGCTGCTATTCCAACAACTGTGTCCCATTGATTAATTTCAAACTCCTTCAATCTTTCCCAGGCCAGATTTTCATCGTCTTCTGCATGCTCAATTGCTTTGCGTATTGCCTGATCTCCTCCTGCAATAATACCAATTACCAGATCGTACCCAACTCCATAGGTTGGTGGAATTTCAGAGGCATCCAATATTCCAAGCCTGCCACTTGTTCCGGCTCCAATGTAAAATAGCCTTCCTCCTTTTTTTATTCGGGGTACAATTTCCGAAACCAGTTTTTCAATTTTTGGAATCACTGTTTTTACTGCCGACAATACATTATAATCTTCATTATGAATGCCTTCAAGCAGTTCCCGAATACTCATTTGTTCGAGATTATTATAATTTGATTCAGACTCGGTTATACTCATTTTGACTTAGTAATGATATTTTAGTAATCCATCCATTGGATCTTTAACAATTGATTTAATTTGAAGTTGATTTCGGCTCATAATTTTTTCTAACTGTTCTTTAAAATAATACGCCACTGAACCAACAAAAGAAACCGGAATTGTTTTATATTCTGAATATTGAGAAATATTTCGCTTAACAAAATCTTCAAAAGAATTTTCAACCAGTGCACAACAATAATTTGAAGATATATTTTCAGCAATAAAAGGAACAAGGGATGCCAAAAATTGATTAGGTTTTTCTTTTTTATAAACACCTTCCATAAAACCGGCATACGAAAAATGAAATTGCTTTTGAAACTTCTCAGCAAGAACTTTTGGCATAATTCCTTTAAGATAGTCGGCTAAAAGCTTTTTGCCGAGTACAGCACCACTTCCTTCATCGCCCAGAATAAAGCCCAGTGGAGGAATATTTTCAATGATTTCAAATCCGTCGTATAAACATGAATTTGAGCCGGTTCCAAGAATACAGGCAATTCCTTTTTTATTTCCTAAAGTTGAACGTGCCGCAGCGAGTAAATCGTTTTTAATTTCAATTATCGAATGAACATACAGTTTTTGCAAAGCTTTTTTTACAATATCCGCTTTTTGCTGATTAATAATTCCTGCACCATAAAAAAAGATATATCGAACTTCTGTACCTGTTTGAGGAAGCAGTTTTTTATTGAGTTCTTTAAAAATATCTTCTGATGATCTGAAAAAGGGATTTATTCCATCAGTTGAAAAATATTTCTGTGTCCCCTGATTATCCTTTAAACACCAACTGGTTTTGGTTGAACCGCTATCTGCCATTAAAATCATGGTGTAAATTTAAAGAAGAAATTTTATGAAAATTTAATTTGAGTGGTTTTTTCCCGATTTGGAATATTTACTTTTACAATTCCATATATAGAACCATAATAATGAAGAAGATTCTTTTTCTTGCGATTTTAGCTATAGCTCAATTTATAGTTATTGCACAGCCAAAATATGAATTCAGGGCAGCATGGGTGGCTACCGCATTTAATATCGATTGGCCTTCGAAAACCGGACTTTCTAATGAACAACAAAAAGCAGAGGCACTAGCAATTTTAGATATGCACAAGGACTTAAACATGAATGCCATTATTTTTCAGGTAAGGCCAACTGCAGATGCTTTTTATCCATCGGATCTGGAACCATGGTCAAAATATTTGACGGGTATACCGGGACAGGCTCCTGAACCGTTTTATGATCCTCTGCAATTCTGGATTGATGAATGTCATCAAAGAGGAATGGAATTTCATGCATGGTTAAATCCATTCAGGGTTTCTTTAAATGCAAGTCAACCGCTGGCAGGAAATCATATTGCTTTTGAACAGCCTGACTGGATTTTAAAATACGATAACAAACTTTATTTTGATCCGGGAATTCCTGAAGCCCGTGAATTTGTTGGAAAAGTGGTAAAGGATATTGTTACAAGATATGATGTAGATGCCATTCATTTTGACGATTATTTTTATCCCTATCCAACTTCAATTGCTTTTCCGGATACAGCATCATTTGCAAAATATAACCGGGGTTTTCAAGCTGATAGTAAAAACGATTGGCGTCGTGAAAACGTGGATATCATTATTAAAATGCTAAATGATACAATAAAAATGACCAAACCCTGGGTTAAGTTTGGAATAAGTCCTTTTGGTGTTTGGCGAAATAAATCGGATGATTCTCGCGGTTCTGATACAAAAGCAGGAGTAACCAATTATGATCATTTATTTGCCGATGTAATTAAATGGCAGGAATTAGGTTGGATTGATTACCTGCTACCACAAATTTACTGGCAAATAGGGCATTCGAGCGTCGATTTTGAATTGTTGGCCAACTGGTGGAAAGACCATGATTACAACCGGGGAATGTTTGTTGGTCATGCAGTATATAAAAGTAGTTCGACTTCTCAGGTTAAAGCCTGGACCGAACCCGGGGAGTTGCCAAATCAAATTAAATTATTAAGAACAATACCTGAAATATCTGGATCAGGATTTTACAGCAGCAAACATTTTAATCGTGATTTGTTGGGATTTCAGGATAGTCTGAAATTACATTTGTACCAAAAACCGGCGATTGTTCCTCCAATGAAATGGCTTGATAATGTTAAACCTGAGGCAGTGTCCAAAATATCCAAATCAGGAAGAAAGGTAAAATGGAAAACCGTGGAGACTGATTTTGAACTGGATAAACCCAATCTTTTTGTGGTTTACATTAATAATAAAGGAGAAGAGTTTAATCCGGAAGATTCAGAAGCACTGTTGACAATAGTTAAATCTCAAAAGATAAAACTGGCTAAAATCAACATAAAGAAAAGGAAATACGAAATCAGGGTTTCTGTTCTCGACAGACTCAATAACGAAAGTGCTATAAGCGAGCCTGTTGAAATTAAGCTTTAAAATGAAAATTTTCAGTTAATAATTCTTAGACAGCTTCTTAGCGAGCTTAGCGAAAATCTTGGCGAACTTTGCGGTTTATTTAATTAACAACAAAGTACACAAAGGATGCGCAAAGGGCTCAAAGAATAATACCTGAATATAGAATTAATTCTTCTTGCCAAATTTAAAGTGTTCGGAAGGAGTTGACGCGATATCCATAATCTCCTTTATTTCATCAATAATTTCCGGGTGTTGCAGTGCTACGTTATTTTCTTCCCCGGGATCATTGTTTAGATTATACAATTCAATCGGACTGTTGAGGTTGGCATGCACATTATTCTGGACAGCTTTCCAGTTTCCTTTGCGCACCGCTTTCGAACCTGTTCTTTCGTAAAACTCCCAGTATAAAAATTCATGCTTTTTTTGTTTTTCCCCTTTCAGGGTAGATAGATAAGAAATTCCATCAATATTTTTCGGCATTTCAATCCCGGCAATTTCACATGCGGTTGGCAAAAAATCCCAAAACGCCGAAATATGGTTTGATTCTGTTCCACCTTGTATTTTATTTGGCCACCTTGCAATAAAAGGTTCACGAATTCCGCCTTCGTATAAGTCGCGTTTACCTCCTTTAAAAATGCCGTTTGAATCAAAAAAATCAGAAAAATAGTATCCAATTTCGGGGCCATTATCACTGGTGAAAATTACCAAAGTGTTTTCATCAATTCCTGTGTCTTTTAACTTTTGAAGAATTTTTCCAACTGTTTCATCCAGCCGGGTTATCATGGCTGCATAATTCCGTTGGTCATTTCCCCAATCCATTTTATCAGCATAAATTCCCTGATCGGGAATTTCCAGTCGTTCGTCTTCCGGGGCCTCACCATTATCATGCGGAATGGTATAAGGCAGGTACAAAAAGAATGGATTATCTTTATTCTCTTCTATATACTTTAGTGTTTCTTCTTCAAACAAATCGTGCGAGTAATCTGCTTTTTTTGTAGCATAGCTTCCTAAACCACCGTGCCATTGTTCTTTTGGCAGATAATAAACTTCATTATTCAAATACTCTTTTTCACCGTTTCTGATAAGGAATTCGGGGAAGTAGTTGTGAGCCAGAATTTGATCAAGATAACCATAATAAAAGTCAAATCCCTGCTTGTTTGGTTCTCCGGTCGTTCCTTCAATTCCCAGTCCCCATTTTCCGATTAAAGCGGTTTTATATCCGGCTTCTTTTAATAATTCAGCTACCGTTACAGTACCTTCCGAAAGCGGCATTTGACCTGCAGGTTCTACTTGTTTGTTTCCACGAACTTCAGCGTGTCCCATGTGTAATCCGGTCATTAAGACACACCGCGATGGTGCGCAAACAGAGGTTCCTGAATAATGATCGGTAAATCTTATTCCTTCTGAAGCCATTTTATCTAAATGCGGTGTTTGAATGATTTTTTGTCCAAAGCAACCTAAATCTCCATAACCCAAATCATCAACCATGATGTAAATGATTTTGGGTTTAGTTATGCCTTTTACAAAAGTTTGTTTTGATTTATTTTGACAGGAAACAATTATTAATCCCAAACAAAGGAAAATGAGTTTAACTGGTTGGTTCATGGTTTTTGAGATTTCAAATTTTCAAGGACTCAAAAATATAGAATTTGTTTAGGCCATCCATTTTCTACTACGTTTTACCTCACTTTGAAGGATGTCGTTACAAATATTTACATCTTCCACCATCTGAAAATCGTACATCCCGGCACAAATAAAATCGGCACCGTTTTCAAATGCATACCGGAATGCTTCTTTGGGTCGAATGGCACCGGCAGCCATTACCTTAAAAGCGATCCATGGCTGCGGAAGACTTTCCATATATTCTATGGTTTTTGACGGATTGAAACAATACATGTTGTCGTGCCATTCGGGATGTTTGGCCGACCAATAATTATGATCGTGTAAGGTTTTCATCCAAAAGTCCGGATTAAATCCCTGATCTACACAAGCCTGAATGGTTTCGATACGATGTGCTCCAATTCCAACAGAAACACCTCGATCGCGAATATATTGTATCACTTTTGCCAAATCATCAACCCGATTATTACTCATATAAAAATCAGCGGTTTCACCCTGGATGTAACATGCTGCTGCACCGGTATCGATGGCTAATTTCACTTTATCCAGGTAATCATTAAATGGCATAGGTTGTGGCCCGTTGGTATAATCAAGTCCGGCACAATCTGAAATAAACTGAATTTCACCAATTCCCCGTTTCCAGTATTCAGTAATTAAACTGCACAAAATCGGATTGGTAAGCAAGGTATTTATTCCACATTTTTCAGCTAAAAGAAGGGTGGAAAAAATACGGTCTTTATTGTGGTAAGCTTTTACTAACTGCGAAACATAAATTAAATCGCGTGAATGTGCCCATCCTGATAAAAGGTTTCCGCCCAATATTAAACGACTGAATTCGTTGCCTGCTACGCTTGCCTTAGGTACCGGTTGTTTGAGTTGTTTTAAAGCAACCGAATTAAAACTTTTTGTCGAAGCACTGGTTTGTGCGTCAACCAGGTTTTTCTCTTCCCAACTGTTCCATTTTGCCTGTTGGTATAATGCTGTACCAAATACGCCCAATGCAGGAAGTGTAGCCAAACCCTTCAAAACTTCACGACGTTTTATTGGCTGTTTTTCATCAATCTTATTATCAGCAGGACGTTCCGATTTATTTACCAAAGGCATTACTTTGGGGACCTTCTTTTTAAAAATAAACTTGTCGATACCGATGTATTTTCCTGTAGGAATTACAATAAAAATAGTAAGTGCAAAAATCTCAATCAGGTTTTTACTTACAATAAGATAATTCCCTTCCGTTTGTGTACCAAAATCATTACCAACAAAAGGAGGATTTGCAAAATAGTATAAAGTAAGCAGTGCTATCCCGGAAATTGCGGCAACTCTTTCAAATGCTCCAATAAACAATGCCAACCCAATTAAAATTAAACCCCAGATATTTAGAAAATCGGCAATTTGTAATATGTCAGGATTTGCAGCAATCCATAGATAAAAGGGTGCAAACCACCAATTTGAAAGATTTAAAAACTCAGCAGCCGACCATCCGGGAGTCATTAGTTTTGAAAGGCCTTCATACAAAAAATGCCAGCCTACAAGCACCCGTAATACTACTAAAAAATTGAGTTGTTTATTGGTTAGATTCTTCATTTTATCGGGTTTTAGTTCGACTCCTAATATAGCTATTTATCCTGCTTAACCCTTACATTTGGATAAAAATAAATAACATTATAAAAATCTTTCTAACTTAATTGCAAATTGAAATCAACCTAAAATTCCAACTATGAAACGAACTTAATCCCGAGAACATAAAAAGGAATGAATTATTTGTCCATAAAGTTTTATGGGTATTTTAAAACAAAATCAGTATTGACACCATATATGATTGAAATACAATGCAATAATTTAAATATATTCTAATGAAACGAAGAAATATCCTAAAAGGGGCGGCGCTTCTTCCCTTATTGTCAATCAATGGTTTGGCACGGGAGAACAATAACTCTCAGCCAAAATCATTGCAGGAACAAACCTTTAATGAAGATTTCAAAAAAGTTAAAATCAGAAAAGTAAAAGCAATTGTTACAGCACCCAATGGAATTGAATTAATTCTAGTAAAAGTAGAGACAGATCAACCGGGTCTGTACGGTGTTGGTTGTGCAACTTTCCGACAACGTGCCTGGGCGGTTAAATCAGCCATCGATGACTATCTTGATGACTTTTGTCGCGGAAAAGATGTCAATAACATCGAAGATATCTGGCAAACGGCATACGTAAGTTCATACTGGCGAAACGGACCTGTATTAAACAATGCACTCAGTGGCCTCGACCAGGCCTTGTGGGACATTAAGGGAAAAATTGCCAACATGCCCGTTTATCAGTTATTGGGTGGGAAATGCAGGTTTGCAGTAGATACATATACCCATGCAAGCGGGAAAACTCCTGAAGAAGCTTTGGACAGTGTACAAAAATATATGGACGAGGGATTCAGGCATATCCGGATTCAACTGGGAGGTTATGGAGCCACACATTTAACCGAAAAACCAGATTACAAACAACATGGTTTTGGAATGCCGGACGACAACACCATGAATGAATTTGCCTATATGGACGGAGTGGTAAAAATGTTTGATTTGGTCCGCAAAAAAGCCGGGGAAGAAATTGAACTGTTGCACGATATTCACGAGCGCCTGCAACCCATGGATGCCATTAACCTGATAAAAAAACTGGAACAGTACCGGCCGTTTTTTATTGAAGATCCTTTTTCTCCTGAAAATATCGGGTGGTTTGAATTGCTGCGTCAGCAAACAAGTGTTCCGTTAGCGATGGGTGAATTGTATAACAATCCACATGAGTGGTTGGTGCCCATGAGTAAACGATTATTTGACTATATCCGGATCCATATTTCTCAGATTGGCGGGATTACTCCGGCAATGAAAGTAGCCAGGCTTGGAGAATGGTTCAATGTGCGAACTGCCTGGCACGGTCCGGGTGATGTTTCTCCTGTGGGGCATGCAGCCAATGCCCATATCGATTTGGCCGTATGGAATTTTGGAATACAGGAAGCTCCAAGAATTAACGATCGGTTGCGTGAAGTATTTCCGGGATCGCCAACTGTTGAAGATGGATTTATGTTTGTGAACGAAAATCCGGGATTGGGTGTTGATATCAATGAGGAAGCGGCAGCCAGATACCCTTTGCCTGAGTATAATTATAACTGGACCCAGGTTCGAAAAAATGATGGAACAGCAATCAGACCATAAAAATTGAAATCCAAGATGGAAACAAGAAGAAAGTTTATAAAAAAAACAGCCGCATTTTCGTTGGGAGGAGTCCTTACAAACTGGGCCTTAAAAACATATGGAACCGATAAACATGGTGAACTTTTACCCATGCGAAAACTTACCCGAAACGGTGAAATGGTTACCGCCTTTACTTTGGGTGGTTATCATGCTGCAAAATCGTTTAACGATAAACAAATTGAAGCCCTGATAGAACGTTCAATTGAACTTGGTGTAAGATTTTTTGATAACGCCCGGGTTTATCACAGAGGAGTAGCAGAAGAGTATTATGGCAAATACCTTACTCCAAAATACCGCGATGAAATCTTTCTCATGACCAAGGGTATCAAACGAAGTAAAAAGGAAGCTTTACAGGAATTGCAGGAATCGCTAAAAGCGATGAAAACAGATTATATCGATTTATGGACCATTCACACCATTTCTTCTTTTGAAGATGTTGATAACAGGATGGAAAATGGAATTTTAGATGCGTACTTTGAAGCCAAAGAAAAGGGCTTGGTTAAAAATATCGGTTTTAGCTGTCACACCAATCCAAAGGTCGCCCTGTATTTTTTGGATTTTCTTGACAAAAGAGGATTACAATTTGATACCTGTCAGTGTCCGGTAAATGTTTGTGATGCCAGTTTTGAATCTTTTCAAAATCAATTGTTACCCGAGTTACTTAAAAAGGAATATGGAATTATTGCTATGAAAACCATGGCCGGTGGTGGAATTATCGGAAGGCGTTTTGATTTGACACCCAATAGTTTTGCTGATGAGGACATTAAAGACATTACACAACTCGCGCCAATCACTTTCAAACAATTGCATCAGTTTGTTTATTCCTACCCGGTTTCGACACTTTGCAGTGGTTGTGAAACCGTTGAAGAGCTTGAACAAAATATCAAGGTATTAAAAAACCTGCAAAAAATGCCGGAATCTGAAATGCAGTCTTTAGTAAAAATTGCTGAACCCTTTGCCGGGAAATATGCCGAGCATTATAAACGTGTGATGGAGTAAAGCAATTGCTTACAACAGTTTCTCCTTGTTTTCGTAAATTTTTTGAATGGCGTTTACAATGTCATCCATGTCAGGTCTTGTAACCAGTAACATACTTTGTTTCATAAAAATCGCTTCCTCGGCAAGTTGATCATTGCCAGGCAGAACATTTTGCTCCCGCCACTTTTGAATTCGTTTTTCAGGAAACAGGCGTTTATAACCCCTTGAATTTAGCGCTTCATCGATTAACCCATCGTAGTTTTGTTTGCCGTATCCTGCAAAACATGGAATTCCTTCGGCATTCAAAGCCTGCATAAATTTTTCGCGTGATACTTCACCAAATTCCTTAGCAACAAAACGAAATGGGTAAAAGTGGTAAGCAGAACGACAGTTGTCAGCCACCATTTTTGCAGGATGAATACCCGGAATTTCTTGTAACTTTTTATCCAGATACAAGGCATTTTCCAAACGAACATCGGCATCTTTCAAAATCCGTTTCATTTGCGATAACAGCATGATGGCCTGGATTTGCTGCATCCGGCGGTTGCTACCTCGAGTTGGGTAATTGGATGTAGCCTGAACCGAACCAAAAGGCCGCCCGCAGTTGTGGAAGGAATAACAACGATCCATGATTTTATCATCATTTCCGGTAATAGCACCGCCTTCTCCCGTTGGGAGGTTTTTTGAATTCTGAAAGCTAAAACACCCCAAATCTCCCAGTGTCCCCAGCTTTTGTCCTTTGTATTCTCCCAGCCAGGCCTGACATGCATCTTCCACTACTTTGAGGTCGTGTTTTTTTGCAACAGCATTTATTTTGTCCATATCAGCAGGGTAGCCGCAAATATGAACGGGCAATATCGCAGTTGTTCGTTCTGTAATTTTTTCTTCTATCGAAGCAGGTTCAATTAAAAAAGTTTCCGGATTGGTATCTGCAAAAACCGGCAATGCCTTGTTGATAAAAACCGAATTATAGGTAGCAATAAAAGTAAATGGCGATACAATTACTTCATCACCTGCATCCA
>ENA-ORCQ01000306-ORCQ01000306.1-marine-metagenome-genome-assembly--contig:-NODE-306-length-14704-cov-3.796472_pt1 | contig 14704 bp, 7 predicted proteins | sample MGYA00237780_ERZ508510 | MGnify/ENA primary metagenome ERZ508510 (study PRJEB26181, sample SAMN06268981) | marine metagenome | isolation source: Tt an E2 anaerobic enrichment on eucalyptus from sediment...
CCGGCATATGGATTAGCCTCGGCAGCAGGAATGTTTATTGGTCACGGCATGGCATGGTTGGCATCAGGAGTTCTTTGTGCGGCAGCATTGGGAGTTACAACTCCCGGCCCAATTGCCTACGGAAGTATGGGATTGGCAGGTGCACTTTGTGTCGTAGTTGCCGGGTGGACTACAGCTAATCCGACAATGTACAGGGCAGGGTTGGCAATTCAGGCTGTAATGCCAAAACTAAAACGCTGGAAAGTTACCCTGATCATTGGTTTAATTGTATCACTTTTGGCATGTTTCCCGGGAGTGGTAACAAAACTTATGGAATTTATTGCTTTCTACGCATTGCTTGCAGTTCCTGTTGGAGCAGTAGTTTTTGCCGACATTTATTTTCTGCCAAAACTTGGTCTTAGGCCAAATTATGCAGAGTACAAAGGTTTAACATTCAGCTGGATAGTTTTTTCCACCTGGGCAATCTCATTTATAGTTGCCAAGGCACTGGACATATATTTTCAAATTGACGGACTTGAATTCTTTCTGGCTATTCCGGGATGGATTACATCCGTTATAGTTTACGTTTTACTTAATTACTTTTTTCAGGTTAAAAAATTAAATGTTGCATAATGATACTGGTTTTAAAAATTATATCGTGGCTGGGCCTGCTTTTAACCATAGCACCGGCTTTTTTGCATTTTGCAGGTACTATTGAATTTGAACAACATAAGTGGCTTACTTTATTAGGAACAATATTGTATTTGAGCACTGCTCCGTTTTGGATGAATAAGAAAAAAGCAAAAGAATAATGAAGAGGATAACTTACGAAAAATACCTCGATAAAATCTGGGGAGGATGGGTTGGAAAATGTGCCGGAGGAATTCTGGGTGCTCCGATAGAAGGATTTAAATGTTTTCACAATATCGAACTCTCAGAAAAACTTTTTGAAACAAATTACCCCAACGACGATTTGGATTTACAGGTTTTATGGCTCGATTTGGTAAAACAAAAAGGGCCATGGATTGATGAAAATGATTTGGGTAAATTCTGGCATAAACATGTTGATTTTCCATGGGGAGAATATGGTTTGGCAGCAAAAAATCTGGCTTCCGGAGTAATGCCTCCGCTTTCAGGAAAACACAATAATGACTACTGGAACCGTGGAATGGGTTCGCCAATCAGAAGTGAGATTTGGGGAATGTTGTGCGCAGGAGATCCTGAAAAAGCAGCCTACTACGCGCAAATGGATTCAAGCCTCGACCATGTTGGATTTTCGGTAGAAGCAGAAATGTTTCTATCGGCTTGTGAGGCACTGGCTTTTTTTGAGTCGGACATCAATAAAATTATGAAAAAAGCTATAACCATATTTCCTGCTGAAAGTGAAATCACCAATATGTTTAACAAAGTTGTTGAATTCAATAAAGATACCAATTACGACAGCGCAAAAGGAAAAATTAAATCCTACTTTGGCGATGCTGACTTTACCTCCTCCCCCATGAATGTGGCCTTTGCTGTGCACGCCTTGTTAAATTTTCCGGTTAAAATGGAATCTGTTATGGAGGCCGTAAATTTAGGTCACGACAGTGACTGTATTTCAGCCACAGTCGGAGCATTGCTTGGAACCATCATTGGTTACAACAATATCGACCCAAAATGGAAAAAATTTATTGGCAATGAGCTATTGGTGAGTCCGGAAATTAAAGGAATAAAATATGCCTCAACAATTTCTGACTTGGCTTTGGAAACAGCAGCAGCAGGAATTTCGTTTGGAAAACTGCTGGATATTTTTGTTGTTGAAAATTCTCCTGTTCAGGTTAAAACCGATTTCGATTTTAAAACCTTCAGCATTGTTCAGAAAGACCTGATTAAATGCTGTAATTCTTACAAAATTATTTTTGAATTAAGAAACAACACCGCTTCGGTAAAATCCATTAATGTTAGTTTTCACTCGGAAGTATTAAGTATTCCAGCTCAACAGGAAATTGAACTTGCCGGGAAGGAAAAGAAAAAAATCATTTTCGAAACAAAAAGATTATCTGCAGAAATTCAGCCTTCCAATTTTCCATATCAAATTGAATTAACTTCATATGATTCAAAAGATATTTATGATTTTGGAATTCCAAATTACGGTGAATGGTTGATGATTGGGCCTTTTATTGAAGACGACAAAGATGTAGTTCCAATGAATCCTGATTATCCTGATCACGGTCTGGCCTCATTACCTTCCATCCCCTATATGAATCATGATTTACTGAATACTGAAAAAGAGTTCATTACCAATGAAGAAATAAAAGAAATTCTGAAAAATAAGAATTTCAATGAATATCCATTTTTAGTTAAAAGAATTTCACCTTCTGCCAGCCAGTTTGAATTGGAAAAAAAGTTTGTAGGGAGAGGAGAACGTACTATTTACCTGAGTACAAAAATTAATTCTGAGACCAACCAACAAGAATGGATTTGTTATGCCGGATGGGCGTTTATAACTCTTTGGGTGAATGATAAACAAATTGCAAAAAGCACAAAAATAAAACGTTCTTGGCCTATGGCTTTTGGCGAATTAATCGATCTAAAAAAAGGTGATAACATCATCACATTTCGTTTAGATTGCCCTATTGATGAAATCAGGTTTCAGGCCGGATTGAAAAATTTTAAAGGAGCTCATTTCCATCAAAGCCAGTGGGAAACTGAACTTATTCCCACCATAAACTAAATCCTTATGAAACGAGTCCCGAAGTTTCGGAACGAGTTCCATCTTATACAATAGAAAACAAACAATTTAAATAAGATGAAAAACCTGCTTGCTCTAACACTAATTTTCAGCCTTTTTTCCTGTGCTTACCAACCAACAGTAAACAAGGTTGAACTCTCCGGCGAAAAACATGCCGTCTCTGAAATATTTGCTGGTGTAAATGGCAATCTGGTTGTATTTGACCGTCCCTGGAATAATACAAACTTTGTCAAAGCATTTCAAAAAATGGAAGTGCCCGGTGTTCGTTATCCGGGCGGTACCATTGGAAATTATTGGGACTGGGAAAAAGGTGGAATCGATGAATCTGTTCCTGAAAACCAAATGATTAAATGGGTGGTTGAACAGGGTGTACAAACCAGTCCGAACCGATACGATTTGGAAAATCTGGCACAAATAACAAAAACCGGAATAACTCCTGTTTTTATGTTGAATATGCTATCTAAAGATTTGGACCATTCCCTAAAAGCTTTACGTAAAGCAGATTCTTTAGGTATTCCGATAAAGTATATTGAGCTGGGAAATGAACTGTATTTTAACCTTCCTCTGGAGTCGAAGATCTATCCTACTCCTGAAGATTACGGTCGTACCTGTAAAGAATGGATTATTGAAATTGAAAAAGAATTTCCGGATGCTAAATTTGCAGTATTGGCCAGCAACAGAAATGCAAAAGCCAGAGATACAAACTGGACCCGCCGGGTTTTAAGCACCTGTGATAATGCCGATGCAATGATTTTTCATATGTACTCTCCTAATGGAATTGATGGTCAAAATGAGAAAAAAAATGTTACCGCCGGACAGGAAGGATTAACAGATAAAAGAACCGGACCAAAGGACATTGCAGAAAGGCAAAAATGGGAACTTGAATTGTTAAAAGATCCTTTTGCTTATGGTAATATGATTGGCCTTGCCTGCAAAACAGCAAGTAAGGTGAAAAATCTGAATGTTCCGCCAAACATGGAAATCTGGGTAACGGAATTTAATATTCGTGATGATAACGGAGCATTGAGAGGAACCTGGGCCAATACCATGGCATTGGCAATGTGGTACAAAGTCTTTTTGGATCATCCTCAGGTTACTGTAACCAATTACCACAATTTAACAGGGAATTTATTTCCGGCCATTTATAATCAAAGTAATGGCCTTTCACATATTAAATACGAAGAAATGCAGTCGAAACCCTGGACTTTTACTGCCGGAGGAACATTACTTCATTTAATTGCAAAAACCATGAACCGGGCCACTGAAATTGAAAGCCTGAAATTTTCATCAAATATTCAGCTAAAAAATGATTTGGGAGAAAGTTTTGATGCTATTGATGGATGGATTTTCAGAAAAATGGATAAGGAATCGGGATTGTTATTTAATTTGTCCAACTCTCCTATTGAAATTGACTTGTCAGGAATCTCATCCAAATATACCGCTCAACAATATGTTAGCAATCTTGAAACCTATGTGATGGGGACTGAAAGTCTGGAAGTGTTTGAATTCAAGGATAAAAAAGTAATTAAACTGGCACCTTTTTCCATAACTTGTCTAAACCTAAATTAATCTTAATGAAGACAAAAACATACTTCCTGCTTTTTATCTTGGTTACTGCTCTTTCCTCCTGCACCAATACAGAAAATCAAGAACAAAAATTAAATCAACCCAATATTCTTTGGATTATGGCGGAAGATTTAAGTCCGCATTTAGGGTGTTACGGTGATTCTCTGGTTTATACTCCTAATATCGACAAGATTGCATCTGAAGGTATCGTATTTACCAAAGCATTTACTTGTGCCGGAGTTTGTGCTCCCAGCCGGGCAGGTATTATCACCGGAATGTATTCCACAACCATTGGAACCCAGCATATGCGTCAGGCAGGAGGAGTGATTGCACTCGAAGGATTTCCAAAATATAATGCTGCACCTGAACCCAATATCAAAGCTTTTCCTGAATACCTGAGAGCAGCAGGATATTATACTTGCAACAACAGAAAAACAGATTATCAGTTTGGTGAACCTTTTACGATCTGGGACGATTGCAGTAAATCAGCACATTGGCGGAACCGACCAAAAGACAAGCCATTTTTTGCCTGTTTTACTTTTGAAAGTTCACACGAAATCAATGTCTGGCCCGATGAAGTAAAAGAAAACTTTTATGCTAAAAAAAATATAAATCCCCATAACCTGGTTTACGATGTGGTAAACCGCCCTCCCCTTCCAAAGAAAGGAATAGTAAAACCGGAGGATATTGTTCTCCCTCCGTATTTACCCGACACAAAAACAGTGCGTGAAGATTTTGCAAGATTGCTTTCCAATGTTAGCAGGATGGACCAGCAGGTGGCGAAATTATTAAAAGAGCTGGAAGAAGACGAATTAACAGAAAATACCGTTATATTTTTTATGGCAGATCATGGCAATTGTTTTCCAAGGGCAAAACGTTGGGTATACGATAGCGGTACGCTTACACCTTTGGTGATAAAAGATCCAACAGGTAAATTAGGAATAGGCTATGACTCTTCATTGGTAAGTTTTACAGATTTAGCGCCGACAGTGCTTAACATGGCTGGGGTTCATCCTCCTGAACATATGCAGGGTAAAGATATTTTTGGTGAATTAAAAGAAAATCCTCATCAATATGTATTTATGAGCCGCGACAGAATGGATAATCGTTACGATATGATTCGTGCGGTACGTAGTGATAAATTCCGATACATAAAAAATTATAATCCCGAAACCCATTACACCCAGGAAATTGAGTTTATGTATGAAATGCCGGCAATGCAAAGTATTTTGGATGAAGAAAGTAAGGGGAACTTAAACAATACTCAAAGTTACTGGCTATTCAATTCAAAACCAGAAGAGGAATTTTATGATTTATCAAAAGATCCACATGAAATAAAAAACCTGATTGATAATAAAAACCTACAGGAAGAAATAGAAAAACACAGAACTGCTTTGGCTGATTTTCAGAAAAAATATGGCGACTGGGGATTTATGGACGAATACGAACAGGCTGAGATAATGTGGCCCGGAGGCAAACAGCCACAGACGGAAAAACCAAAAATAGACATTAATAAGGAAACAGGAGTGGTTACTATAAATTGCTCCACAGAAGGTGCTTCAATCGGATACAAAATAATGAATGTTTGGGAAGAAACCGATTGGCAATTGTATACAAAAGAAATAATAATAAATTCTCCCTGTTTGCTTATTGCAAAAGCAGTACGTTATGGATGGAAGGAAAGTGAAGAATCAACAACAATAATAAATGAAGATTTTTTTTGTAAAATTAAACAGTAATTCTATTTTCATCTGTTTATAATTACTATATTATAAAATGAAATGGATAGCCAAAAGAATAATCAATCACATTTACAAAAGTTTTATCATACTGGTTTCATTTATTGATTTTAAAGACCGATTTTAGATTAAACATATGCTGGCAGCACTATTTTATTGGGCATTTATACAAAGTTTTTTATTTGGAATTACGGTACTGGTGTACAGAAATAATCTCCCTAACCGGATTCTGGCTACCTTTTTCTTTCTTGTTTCCACTTTAATTTTATGGCAATATCTTTTAAAACACGAACACTGGCTTTTTGATTACCCAAAAACATTGTTTGTTCCCGACATAGTTAATATGTGTATTCCCCCGGTTTTCTATTTATATTCAGAAAGAATCATAACAGGAAAATGGAAACGTATTAACTTCTTGCATTTTTTACCTGCTGTTTTGCTTACCTTCTATTTTGTATTTTTTGAAGTTTTAGCTGAGGAATCATTTAAGTATTTTAACTATATAAGTACTACTGAACATGTTACAGTTCTTACCATAATATTGTTATCCAATATAATTTATGTTATTCTTTTTTACAACAATTTTAAAAAGTGTCAAGAACTCTCCAAGAAAGATTCAGGAAAAGTTAAACCATGGTTAAAAATTTTACTCATATTTTTCAGCATTCAGCTTTTTATAAACCTTATAATCTGGGCGCTGCATCTTAGTTTATATCGCTTATACGAAGGAGCAATTGCCAATGTAAGGGAAATAAAAGATATCATTTTTATTGTATTGAATGCCATTACCATTTTTACTACCGGTTTGTTTATCATTTCAAATCCATCTGTTATAACTACTCTCGGCACAAAAATTTCTGAACGGTTTAAATCCAAGTCTTTTAAAATTGATGAAGATGATGCTGAAACCCACATCGCCGAGTTAAAAAGAGTAATGGCAGAAGAAAAAGTATTTCTTGATTCGCAGTTAAATGAAAAACTTCTGGCTGAGAAATTAAATATACAGTCTTACTATCTATCAAAGCTGTTAAATGAGCATTTAAAATGTAGTTTTACTGAGTATATTAACCGGGCCAGAATAGAAGAAACCAAACGATTGCTTGAATCGGAACAAGCCAAAGATATGACTTTGTTTGCCATAGCTATTGATAGTGGTTTTAGTTCAGAATCTGTTTTTTATACCAATTTCAAAAAATTTGTGGGAATGACACCCAACCAGTATAAAAAGAAAGTGCATTCTCAAAAATAACTCTCGTTTTACTAATCCGAAGAAGGTAAATAAAAATCCATACCTCAATTTTTAGATTTAATAATAGTTTTGGTTTTGAATAAAAACAAACTTATGAAATTCGCTCTTTTACTATCCCTGTTTTGTATTGGAATTATTTCCTGCACTCAAAAACAAACCAGTATCAAAGAAAATACTGATTATGTAAATACATTTATCGGGACAAATAATTCAGGAAATACCTTTCCGGGAGCAGTACTTCCTTGGGGAATGGCGTCTGTAAGTCCGCATAACTGTTTAAATTTTAAAGGCGGAGATAATACCCAAACCGGCATTTATGTGCATGGCCAACCCCATATTTACGGATTTGGAAATATTCATTACAGCGGTGTTGGTTGTAATCTTGGAGGCAATATTATTTTAATGCCGCAACCCGGAGAACTAAATATCGATCCTACAAAAAATCGTTCTTCTTATTCCGGAGAGAAATCTGAACCGGGCTATTACGAAGTTCAATTAACCGATTACAATATTTTAACCCAGTTAACAGCTACAAAACGTTGTGGACTTTCAAAATTCACATTTCAGGATAAAAAAGGAAATGTTACGCTCGACCTTTCGCACCCGACCAATGGCGTTTGGGGTGGATATATTAACCTGGTTTCAGATAATGAACTCGAAGGTTATGAACTGGATGGAGGATTTTGCGGAAGTCATTTGAATTATAAAGTGTATTGGGTAATTCGATTTAATAAAAATGCTGAAAATTATGGTGTATATAAAGATGGACAAATTCTTGATGATACTTCAGTAGAAGATAAAAATGTAGGAGCTTTTTACTCTTTTGATTTTAGCGACAATAAAGAATTATTGGCAAAAGTAGGTATTTCCTATGTAAGCATCGAACAGGCACGAAAAAACCTGGATACAGAAATTCCGGAATTTGCATTTGACAATACACGTTCAGCTGCAAAAAATGAATGGAAAAAACAATTAGGTAAATTTGACATCAACGGAGGTACAGAAGAAGAAAAAACAATTTTCTATACTGCTTTGTATCATTCGCTTTTGCTCCCTTATGTGAGTAACGATGTTGATGGAAAATATCGTTCGTTTGTTAGTAATTATTCAAGGATTTTACCATTTACCGAGCGCCCAAAAACACGAGGTGCGTACAAACCCTTTGAAATTTTGGAAACCAAAGCAACTCGTTATTCAATGTTTTCACTCTGGGATACTTACAGAACTTTACATCCATTATTGATTCTGGCCTACCCCAATCAACAAATCGATATGGTAAACACCATGATTGAAAAATACAATGAAGGAGGAGCCCTTCCACTCTGGACTTCAAACGGAATAGAATGGGGCGGAATGGTTGGAGATCCGGCAGCAATTGTACTGGCCGATTCGTATTTAAAAAACCTTGGAGGTTTTGATAAAGGAAATGCGTTGAAAGCCACAAAAGATAATGGAAGAAGTCCATCTGAAGGAGGAAATGATTTTAGAAGAGGACATGATGAATATGTAGAACTGGGTTTTATTCCGGAAAACGAAAAAGCAAAACTGGGCGTTTGGGGGACGGTGTCCACAGCAATGGAATATTCTTTGGCGGATTTTGCAGTTTCCAAAATGGCAGAGAAAATGGGTGATACGGAATTTGCCGAAGAAATGATGAAAAAAAGTTTAGGCCCGCTTCAATTATTTGATAAAGACACCATGTTCTTCAGACCAAAATTTCGGAATGGCTCTTGGATGAATCCCTTTGATGTATATTCAACAGCCGGAGAAGTTATTGGTCACGACCATCTTGGATACCCGGGTTTTGTGGAAGGAAATGCCTGGCAATACTTGTTTTTTATGCATCATCACCCTGAAGAACTGGCAAATTTAATGGGTGGAAAAGAAGAGTTAATTCAACGTTTGGATGAGTGTTTTGAAAAAGACCAGTTTGTATTGTGGAATGAACCTGATATGCATTATCCCTTTATTTATGCAGGTTTTAAAGGAGAAGAATGGAAAACCCAAAAGGAAGTGACAAAGGCACTTAAAAAACATTTTAATACCGATCCCGGAGGACTGCCGGGAAATGATGATGCCGGTACAATTTCAGCCTGGGTGGTTTTTGCTATGATTGGCATATATCCTGATGCACAGGGAAAAACGGATTATTTGGTATGCCGCCCTGTTTTTGATGATATTACAATAAATCTTGAAAACGGTAAACAGCTAAAAATCATTAATAATCCCCACCAGAAAGAAGACTACATTAAAGAAGTTTGGGTAAACGGAAAGAAAATGGAAGGATTCAAAATTGACCATAACCTGATTTCAAAGGGAGGAACAATCGAAATGAAATATTGAAACCATAACCAGTTAAATTAAACCAAAAATGAAACAATTTTACATCATATTCCTGTTGCTTACAATCCTGACATTTTCAAACGGATGCCAAATAGAACCTGAAAAATACTACTGGGAAACTACCCGCGGTGTAAATATTGGTATCGATGCATCAGAACAGGATATTGCCGATTTGTCTGAGTGGGGAGCAAACCATATCCGGATGTCTTTTCCTGTTGAACCGTTTATGGAACTTGAAGAACCATATAATTTCGTGGAAAGTAGTTTTGAGAAACTTGATATTATGCTCGACATCTGTGAGAAGTATAACATTAAAGTAGTTATTGATCCGCATCGTTATCCTGGTACCCGGCACAAATGGACCATGTTAAGCAACGACGAATTCTGGAACGATTTTAAATGGCACAATAAAGTGCTGGCCATTTGGGAAAGAATTGCAAAACAATGCGCCAAACGGGGCGAAGTAGTTGCAGGGTACGCTGTAACTAATGAACCTGCTGTTCCTTATAATACTGAAGATAACACACCATCTGATTTAAATTTATTATATAAAAAAGCAATCGAAGTAATTCGCAAATACGATACAAAACATACCATTATTATCTCTTCACCAAGAATGGGCGTTCAGGGGCAGGATGACAAAGATTATGTTTATGGCCTTGACTATCTGATTGCACAGGATGATGATAACCTGGTTTACGAAATTCATATGTATAAACCAAAAAGTTTTACGCACCAGGGAGTTTGGGAAGAATCTGAATTTGTTGAGTATCCGGGTGAAATAGACGGAGCTTACTGGGATATTGAAAAAGTCAGAAGTCATTTAAAACCTGCAAGGGATTTTGCAGAAAAACACGGTGTAAAAATGTACGTCGGTGAATTTAGTTGTCCGCGCTGGACAGGAGATTCAGGAAATAAATGGCTTGCTGATGTAATTCAGGTTTATGAGGAATATGGTTTTTCATGGGCTTACCACGCTTATCGTGAACATACATTATGGGATGCTGAAGCAGATAATTATGATGCTGAAAAAACAGAGCGTGTAAAAACAACCCCAAGAAAAGAACTCTTGATTAAAGCATTCAGCCTGAATCAATAAAGTTTTATTCTTTTCCGGTTTCAATTATATTCCCACTATTTATAATATAATCCGGGGGATCTAAAACTTCTGATTAATAAATCAGAAGAAAATCAATTACTGCAAATAGCGGTATACAACATTTTTACATAACATAGCAGAAAGTTCTGAAAAAACCGACTATGGCTATGTTTCGCAAAAATTGGTTCTCAGGTTTTGAATTACAGCAGTTTATTCTTTCTTCTGATTCTCAAATACGCTTGTTTTTTTTCTAAAACCGAAGTATTCAATTTTGATTATCAAATAAATTTAAAATCGATAACAACAACCAAAAAACTATTTATTAACATAAAAATTAAAATTATGAAATTGAAACTTCTACTTTTTCTATTGTTGGTTTCAGGAGGAATGATTAAAGCACAGGATACTATCCGCACCTTAATCATCACTGAAGCAAGAATGGACCATCAGAATTTCAACTATTTCGAGATTACCAATGTCGGTGATTTTGATATCCAGTTGAGTGAATTTGAATTTGGACTAATGAGACCATTTGGCGGGAATGTTCTCTGGACCCCGGAAGAATCAAGAAGATTTATGCTTCCTGAAAGAATTCTTAAACCGGGTGAAAGTTTTGTTATTTCGGGTGTCAATGAATTTAACCCTATACAATTTGCCAAAGGTATTCCCGGTTATGTTGAAAAAGCAACAAAAGACCAAATGTGGGATTTAACAGATTTTATTATTCATTTACCTGAGGCTAAATTAGGCGATGTTGGAGACGTTGTAACAGAGCCTATTTACTGGACTTTGGAATCTCAAAACGGAAGGGGATGCTGGTTTTTAAGACATCATGTTTCTGAAATGGATTCGGTCGTTGTTGACCAGGTTGGTGGTGTTTTTGATATGGAAAGTGGCTTAAATAATCCTGACGGGCATTACGATGTAGCCGGAGTAGCAGGTGCTACTGCTAATTCGGTATTAATCAGAAGATTTGATGTAAAACAGGGAAATGTTGATTTTGCCAATGGAAGAGGTATTGGCCTGGAAGACTCAGAGTGGATTCCAATTCCATGGGCTGGTGGTGCATGGAGAGACGCTTTCTGGACTGTTGGAAACCATGGTGATTATAAACTGGATGAAACAACCCTCGAATCCGATGTTGCTCAGGTTGATTATGCAAATAAAACAATTACCATACCATGGGGTACAAGAGGCAACGACGGTGTTATGCGTCTTTTTAAACAAAAACCCGGCATTGGTTGGGTTTATGAATATGCTCCCACAATGGAGGATTCAGTATATATGTCGGCAAGAAACGGTGATAAACTTTTGGTTTATGCTGCCGGTAACAGTGTTCAAATCGAAACCTTCGAAATTGCTGTTAGTGAACCGGGAGCAGATGCAAATATCGTTATTCCAAAATACAATGTTGACCCTGAGGGAAATTGGAGAGATTTAGTGGATGAAGGAGAAATCGGATGGCCTCGTGTAACTGCACACGAAGCTGGCATTGATACCATAACAGGGACACGTTTTGGATTGCCTTATGCAACAAGAGTTGACAGTTTATTTATGCTTCTGGAAAAAGCACCTGAAGCAAGTTGGGAAATAGTCTGGGTTGACGAAGTTGAAAGAGCAGATTTAAAAGATGGTGATGTGTTAAAAGTTACTGCTGCAAGTGGTGCGGTAAAAGAGTATTACATTCAGGTAAAACCATATCGACAAGATATAAACGGTTTTCTTGCAGCCATTACATGGCCTGATATTCCGGAGTACTATAAAGGTATTTTTGGCTGGCAGGGAGATACAATACCCGGATTTAGCCCATCAACTTTCCAGTATAAATTGAACGTTCCTGTTGACGTTGATGGCATTCCCGGATTAGTTGCCAAAGCTCAATCTTTAAATGCTAAAATAGATGTAAATCGTGCTACTTCTATTAGGGGTACCGCTGAACAAAGAACCATTACTTTTACAGTAACCGCTGAAGATGATACAACAATTAATGTATATACGGTTGAATTATTTAAAGAGAAAAATCCAATCAATATCCAACCTTATCATGCTGAGCCATTTATATCTGAATTTGTTTTCTGGGTTCAATGGTCTCCGGCTAACTATTTCGAAATTTGTAATCCGGGTAATCAACCATTGGATTTAAGTAATTATATGTTTGTGGGCACACCTCATGGTGATCCTGCGACAGCAATTCAGCTTGCTTCCGGACCGGATGACTGGAATAACAGGTACTTAAGATATATACCTGGTTACAAATGGGTTGATGAAGCCACATGGTCTGCTTCTCCAAGTACCATGGTAACAGACCTTAATGTAAATCCAATTGTAATGCCTGGCGACGTATTTGTTTTGGGTAATACACCTCCATGGAGAGATTTTGGGAATAGTCATAAAGAAGTTGATATTGATTTCTGGAAATTTAATCCCTGGGGTGAATCCATCGGAGATAAAGGAATTCACAGGTGGAAAAATCATAACTGGTATTTATTTAAAATTGTAAATGACTCAATCAAACAAGGATTAAAACCTGTAGGAGATGTTAACGATTTTGAATTGATAGAATGGTTTGGAACAGGTGATTTATCTGATCCAAAGCCAGGAACAGGTTATATGGACATGGTATCTCACCTTGTAAGAAAACCACAGTTCAATGAAGGAAGAACCGGTGCAAACGAGTCATTCCAGTACCCTGAAGGATCTGAGTGGAATTATAAATCTTATCTGGGCTACTATGTAGCAGCAGGCGGAGGCCCTCCGGGAATTGTAACCTGGGATTTAGGTAAACACTTTTTTATTGCACCTACTCATTATATGTCTACTGTTTCTTCCACAGTTTACAAACTAAGTGAAGGATATGGACAGAAAGAAATTCTTCGTGGACCTACACCAAATACAACAGTTGGTTTGTTGCTTAGAAATTTGATAAAAGCAAATGAAGATCAGGTTCTGGAAGTACATGGATCAGACGGAACTATGCTTCCGGAAACAGCTCAATTAACCGATCAGGACACACTAGTTGTGATGTCAGCTGACAGCACAAATATTACAAAGTATATCATTGAAGTAACTGAAAACGGATTAAGTTCTGATGCTCTTTTAACATCACAGAAATATAAAGTTTCGGTTGAGGTAGAACCTAAAAGTGGTGCCGATGGCCATGTTGGTATGGGAACCGTAACAGGTTTCGAATACGGAACATCGCTTAATACCATTGTAGCCAACATCACAGCGCCAATGGGTTCAACGGCTTCTATCATTAACGACAAAGGTGCATATGTTCCGCTTAAAATGCTGAATTTCGACACCGCATATGTTAATGTAACAGTAAACCACAATACTTTTATTGAAGTTATTGCTGAAAATAGTATTACTACCATCCAATACCAATTGATACCGGAAACAAGCGATAATAATGCTTTCCTTACATCCGATGTTTATACAGTTCAACAAAGAGATTTACTGATCAAATTTGTACCTCGCGGTACATCTGTAGAAAATCTTTTGGCAAATCTAAATCCATCGCTGGGAGCATCAATGAAACTGGTTGATAAATATGGTCTGGAAAGAACATCAGGACGGTTTGCAGTTGATGATAAAGTAGTAGTTACTTCGCCAAATGGGCAGGTTCAGATTACTTATCACATTGCAGTATTACGCGAACAATATCTTCCTGAAGTAAATTACCTTGCTTACATTTTATCTGCAAAATACGCTGTCGATCAGGTAATGTACAGTGTTGCCGGACCAGTGAAAGGAACTGATGTTACAGAATTCCATTCAAATCTTAGAACTGCGCCTGGAGCTACAACAATGGTTAAGGATGAAAATGGCACTGAAAAATCCTCAGGAGCATTGGCTGCCGGAGATTATGTTGAAGTGGTATCTGCAGATGGAAAAATTGTTGTTCATTACGAAATCAAATTTGATTTAACTTCTGTTGATATGGATGGTGCAGCTGAGATTAGTGTTTATCCAAATCCAACCAACGGCAGGATAAA
>ENA-ORCQ01000308-ORCQ01000308.1-marine-metagenome-genome-assembly--contig:-NODE-308-length-14701-cov-4.686885_pt1 | contig 14701 bp, 6 predicted proteins | sample MGYA00237780_ERZ508510 | MGnify/ENA primary metagenome ERZ508510 (study PRJEB26181, sample SAMN06268981) | marine metagenome | isolation source: Tt an E2 anaerobic enrichment on eucalyptus from sediment...
AAACAGGAGCCGTAACAGCTTTCAACTGGAAGTTGGTAGCATCCACTACATAAGTAGCATGTGGAGTCCAGTCTTCATTATAGATTACCATCCAACGCTCCATACCATCAGTATTGAACATGATTTCTTTGTTGAATGTAATTTCAACAGCAGTATTCAATGCAACATTTGTAGCACCAGGAGCTGGATACAATCCACCTTCTATAACAACAGGTACTTCAAAGTCTGCAGTACTGAATGTCCACTCATTAATATCGCTGTTTGCAATACCTGCCCATGGATTCAGGTTAGAAGAAATATCTGTTAATACACCAGCATCAGCAGTTACATAGAAATTCATTGCTGGTGGGAAGTCTGCATGTTTAATTAAAGCAGTTTTACCATCATTATCAAATCTGATAGTACTGTCAGCTGCAGCAATCATTTCAACTACTTCACCATTATCATAGTTTCTGATATAGATATTACCAGTTCCAATAGCTACTTTTTCGTTGAATTCAATACTCATTGTAGCACTTGCAGAAGTTGCACCTACTGGCAAGTATGCTACAGACACTGGCACTTCAGTATCTTCAATACGGAATATTGTTTCGTCTTCTTCATTGAAGTTACCGGCTTCGTCAACCACAACTCCATCCAAAAGAACTACTCTGTACCAGGCTTCAGAAGCAAGTGGAGTATCACCGTCTACCGGAGTAAGTGTGATTACCATTTTATCTTCAGAAATCGCACCTGTAAATCCTACAGCAGCGCCATTTGTCCATGAATCAATTTTTCCATCTCCATCACGGGTGATAGTACCTGTATTATAAGTGAAGAAGTCAGGAATATTTTCAGGAGTAATTTCCACAAGAATAATATTACCTTCTCCTGTAATAGTCCAATCATCATATATAGGCTCGTTGAATGTTACTGTTACAACACCAGTTTCAGGATTTACCTCTGTATCGTATGCAGGATCCCACATAGTAACATAAGGAGGTGTATCATCCTTGGTTGTAAATGAACTCTTAATTTCATTGCTAACATTTTTAAGAATGTCAACAACAGGGCTCATTGTAACAGTATATTCCGTTTCACTCATTAAATCAGCTTTAGGAGTAATTGTTACACCTAAAACGCCATTATTTGCATCAACTGCATCAATAGTGATATCAAAATCAACTACACCACCAGCAGCATCAGTTACAGTAAATATTGCTTTAATCGATGTTGCATCAAATACAGTAGCATCAGGAGCTTTAAAGATGCCTTCTGTGAAAGTAATTTCTACGTCAGTATCAACCGGTACGCCAGTAGCACCACCTGCAGGATCGATTGTAGCAATAGCAGGAGGAGTTAAATCTTTAATGATGAAGTTCCAATCTGTACCTATTATGTCAGTCCATGCGTTATCTGAAAGGTCAAATAAACCCAGTTCGCTTAAGTCAATATAGAATTCAACTTGCTCAGCAGGAACATTAGACATCATGAAACTAATAGTTTTCATGTCTTCGCTCATTGTAAGTTCACCACCATTAATTACTTCAAATACATTACCGGTAGTTACATATCTTACATAAAGTACACCTGTTGGTTGTTTCATTGCTTCGTTGAACTCCATAGAGAATGTAGTTTCATCCAGAACTACAAGTGGAGTTTCAGCAGCAGCATAATCAGGAACAGTTTTCACTAACAATGGCTCAACAGTATCTTTAGTTGTAAATGACCACATGTCAACACCAACAATAGCTGCCATTCCGTTTCCGCTTAAATCAGCAAATGCACCACCGTCTACTTCTGCGTAGTATTCAGTTTTACTTTCCAAAGTAACGCCGGTTGGTATTGTTGCAGTAGAAATACCATCTGTTGTAGAAATAGTAGCAGTTGCTACGTCAATTGTTGCAACCAGAATATCAGTTTCTACTTCGCGGATATTAATAAATCCGGCACCAACAACCACTTCCTCATCGAAAGTAAGTTTTAAGTCAGTATCAGCTTCAACATCCATTGCACCATTCACTGGTTCCATAGCGGTAACCATTGGAGCAATTACATCAACAGTAGTAAATGTCCAATCAGCAATAGTACTTTGGTTTGCATTTTCTGAAGCATCAACAGCCACAAAATAAGCTCTGTATTCAGCACCTGATTTTAATCCACCAACCACTTGGTTAGGACTTGTACCTGCACCGCTGAATTCGATCATTGCACCGGTTGCAATTAAATCTGCCGCATCCGGAGCAGGATCCGCTGAAGGAAGAACTTTATAATATACTTTACCCGCTTCATCAAAGTCTACAGTAAAGGTGTATTCAACTCCTTTTGTATTATCAACTTCTGCAAAATTTGTTGGTTCTTCACAAGTTCTGTCTTCTACAGTAAATGACCATGAGTAATCAGAACCTTGTGTATTACCACCGGCATCAGCAACCATAGTTTGCATTACATCAACAGTAACTACATCCAATTCATTAAATGCAGCATCCATAGTTAATGTCCATTGCAATCCGCTTACAGATGCAGTATAATCAGTAGCTCCGTTTACTTCTACCAAACCTTCGGTTTTAATAGTAGCTGCCGAAATAGCTGCACCACCGTATAACGGAGTTTCATCCCATGTTACAATGATAGTTGTAGATGCAGGAACGTTTGTTGCATCCTTACCAGGAGTATGAGCATCAACTTTTGGTCCGTTTACATCCATAGTGTAGAATGTAATTATTTTTGGATCATTTGGTGTACCAAAGTTATCAGTAACAATACCCGGTTGAATTTCCAGTTGATATTCTTTATCAGCAACAACATCGCTTGCTGTATTAATTAACAGAGTAGCTCCGTCGTATGTAAAACGGCTTGTATTTGCTGCATCAGCAATAACGATTTCAGCATCTGTAACGTTTCTTAAAATAATTAGAGCACTTGCAGAGGCTGAACCTGTTTTAATATCGCGATTGAAATTAACAGTTAAAGGATTAATACCGGCATCTACTTTATCATCACCATCAGCCGGTGTGCTAGAACTAACAACAAAAGCTCCAGCATTTCCGGAAGTTGTAAAATTCCAGGCTGCATTACCTAAGAATGCTGCAGCTTTGTTTCCATTTACATCTTCTACTAAACCTTCAGTAATTTCTACATAATATTGTTTGTTATAGTCAAGACTTGCACTTGGAGTTATTTCTAATGTTACTTTATCATCAGCAATTACACAGTTTGCTTCAGTTAAAGTTTGAACTGTTACATCAGATGCAAAATCTTTAATATAGATCATTCCTGTTTTAACAACAACTTCTTCATCGTAAGTTAATTTCAATTTTGCATCAACAGGAACTCCAGTTGCACCTACAGTAGGATCATAAGTGTCAACTTCTGGTTTTTGAGTTTCTTTGGTGGAGAATGTCCATGTAATCAAAGCATTACCAAGTCCATTCATACCGTTAAAATATCCGGCATCAACATCTACTGTAACAACTTCATCAGTTACAAAATCGGTGTGTCCAATAGTAACAACTGTTCCACTAATATCAACAGCACCGACAGTCGCACCGGTTCCAACAAATGCAATTGCACCTGCACCTGAAGCAACAACTGGTTGATCAAATGTAATTACCAATGGTACATTATTTTCTTGTTGAACAGCTCCGTCAGCAGGAGAAACAGATACTACTGCAGGAGCAGTATTTGACATCGTAGTAAACGAAGTTGAAGCACCTGCGAATTTATTTTCTGCTACATCCTGTAAAGATTTACCTACAGAAATAACAACTTCAGAACTTGGAGAATAAACAGCAGTAACTACGATTCTTGGTTTAGCAGGATCAGTAGCTAAATCCCAGGTAGCTGTAAATGTAATATTCTCACCATTTTCTTTTACATTAACCAAAGCTGTAGCATCACCACCAACTGCAACACCATCAAGGGTTTGCATTGGCTCACTGAAAACAATTACAGGAGCTACTAAAGTTGGGTCTACCGGTGAAGTTCCAATACCTTCGAATGAAGCAGTTGGAGCAATAAAATCTTTAACAGTAACAATTTGTTCCGCCAAAGCATTTGGATTACCGGCTGCATCTTTAACAGCACCAGCTCCTAAACGAACAAAATACTGGTCTCCAGGAGTTGTAAAATCATTTGTTGGATCTATAATAAATGATTTGGCATCAGCAGCTACTGAATAAGTTGCAGAAACAATTGCACCTGAAGCATCTGTACCTTTACGGAAAATTACCATATTGGCTACATCAGCATCAGTAACAGCAGTACCGTCAGCATTTAATACCGGTTCATTAAATTTAACCAGGATATTATCAGAAGCACCCGCATCAACAGGTTCGATGGTTACAACAGGTCCTTCATAATCTTTTAATGAGAATGCGATAACATCAACAGTTGTACCAGCATTACCGCTTGCATCAAAATATTTTTTAGTATCAATTGAAAGTTCAAATGACGCAGTACTGGCAACTTCTGCAGGATCAATATTTAACTCAATTTTTTGTCCGTCAAATGAAGCAACTGTCATTGTAACCGCAGTTCCTTCACTATTTTTCAGAGATAATCCTACTAAAGGATCAGCCATTGGAGTACCAGTAGCATCTGAATATAAATCTTCGTTAAAAGTAATTACTATCTGAGGAGCTACTTCACTTGCATCTGTAGCACCATTAGCAGGAACAACAGTATACGTAGGAGCTAAGAAATCCTGAACAGTAAATTTCCAGTCTTCAGTAGTACTAATACCGGCCAGTTTATTTCCAGCAACGTCAGTTGCTATACCTTCAGTATATTTTACAAAATAAACACCTTCGCTCATCCATAATCCTTTATCTACAGGAATAAACAAAGTATCTTTTGCTCCATTTTCAGTAACCATACAAGAAGCAGCAGGTACGGAAACCAATAATGTGTGGTTTAAGTCGGTATCCCAGGTATAAACTTCAACTTCACCTGTTCCAACTTTAAGTTCTTCCGAACCAATTAAGTATATGTAGTCACCTTCATTAACTGTAGCAGCAGTTTCCGTATGTAACGGGAAATACTTAACTAAAGTGGGTGCGGTAACATCTGTTGTTTGTACTTCTAATTCTTTTGAAGGAGCACTTTGAGAAGGATCAACAGTTTCAGCATTTTCAGTAATAACATAAACGTCATACTCATCACCTTCAACCATTCCTACACCAGCAGCACCATCAAAATATGTATTAAGGCTAACTTTTACACTTGCAGCAGGGTCTGTAACTACAGCTTCCATCATTCCGTTTGCAGCAGTAAATTCAGCAGCAACAGGAGCAGCCTGACCTTTAGCAACAGCCATAACATATACCTTACCTGCTTTATTTAATGTAGTAAACACATCAAATGAAGTTGCACCAATATTATCAGCCATAATATCTGAAACTACCGGAGCAGTAGCATCGCGGGTTGTGAACGACCACATATCAGGGGTCAACCAACCTACGAAAGGATTCATGTTGTCTGTAAGCGGAGCAGCATTATAATCTACAATAGCACCATTTGGTATTGTAACATAATACTTGGTCATTTCAGCGAAATCATTATCAAGGTCAATAACCAGCGTATTGGTCATCATTCCTGAAATATTTGATGCATCAACGATCTCAAAAAGATCTCCACGATCTGTTCCGTTATCAGTATAAACAAATAGTTGTGCCCCAACAGCGAGTTGCACATCTTCGTTAAACTTGATGCTTAGATTTTCATCTAACTGAACTGCAACTGTTTCACCATTTTTAGGCATCAACGGATCAGCGTCTGCCAACATTGGAGGAGTAAAGTCACCTACCAGGACTGCCCAAGCACCAGCAGTACTTGCCTGTCCATCATCAGAAGCCTTAACAAAATTTGCATCAACTTCTAGGTCATAATTTTTCTCCTCTTCCAGGAAATTGGTGAAATTAACCGAGATTTTTGAACTGCCATCTCCTAAATTCTCGATTGTTACGTTGGCATTGGTAGCCTGATAAGCCCCCAACGTTGCCCCCGCATCATTTTTAAGACGGATAACACCATCGCCGGCAACTACCGCTTCGGAAGTCGTCAGCACAAAGACATCGGTCTTTTTTTGGTTGGTAAGATCGCCACCAGGACTCAACGCAGGAAATTGCGCGAACCCTTGTAAAACGAATACCATAATTAGTATAAACATACTAATAAGCCGAGTAAATAATTTTCTCATAGCATTTGTTTTTTAATTGTACTTAATTGATTGATTGTTTTTTAATTTATTTAATTCATTAAATCACTATATTTTTCAGACTAAATTGTCCTATATCACAGGTAAATATTACAAACGTATAAAATTTTGCAACAATGTACAAAATATATGTTGCATAAAATACTTTCTTAATCCGTAATGTTTTCAACAGGTATATATTGAAAACAAAACTTAATTATTAATAACTCTTGAAATAATTCCTTTAATAAAACTGTATTTATTCATCTTCAAAAACTGTATGCAATTTTAATCTTAATTTTCTAATTATTGCAATAAAATGTGTTTTTTTTCGCTTATTCTTATGGTTTTGTGCTTATTTCTTAAGATTTTTAAGCAAATATCTATGATTACGAACCCATTTTTAATTCATATTTTGATGAACATATTTGATTTTAATTTAATAAACACCAATCTGAAAAACAGAAAAACATCAAAAACGATGATTTTGTTTTTTGCTGGAATCATTTTTCTTACAACAACTTTTCAGTCATGCAAAACATGTAAATGCCCTGCTTATTCAAAAACGGAGTACCAAAACGGCCAAAATGTTATCGATTTTGCAAAGAATACCGGTCAAAATTTCTATTTCAAAGAAATTAAGGAAAGCTAATTTTGAATATAACATAATAATATTAAGATTTTTACGCTTATTTTAACCCTTTGAGATTTTCATATTTCTGCTATTCTTTGGCAACTCCAAAGAATATTAAAAATTCTGCAGGGAAAACTCTTTTAAATTTATATTAAGGTTATACCTATTTTAACTTAAATTATTTTTCAGAGCTTGACTGAAAAAAATATTAGTAGTTACTTTGTATCGCTAAAAATTAATTCACAAGAATTTACGACTGAATTAAACATTTAAAAACAATTTTTATTTAAATAATTAAAACTTTCACAACGATGTCAAAAATTAAAATAGGTATTAACGGTTTTGGTCGTATCGGCCGTTTTGTTTTCCGCCAGGCAATTGCCAAAGGAACTGTTCAGGTTGTCGCAATTAATGATCTTATCGATGCAGAATATATGGCTTATATGTTAAAGTACGACTCTACTCATGGTCGCTTTGACGGAACAGTTGAGGTAAAAGACGGGTCATTGGTAGTTAATGGCGAAGTTGTTCGCGTTACTGCTGAAAGAAATCCGGCCGATATAAACTGGGGTGCTGTTGGTGCTGAGTATGTTGTTGAATCAACCGGTCTTTTCTTAACAAAAGAAAAAGCTCAGGGTCATATCGACGCTGGTGCTAAAAAAGTAGTTATGTCTGCACCTTCAAAAGACGATACTCCAATGTTCGTTATGGGTGTAAACAATAAATCATATACTAACGATATGACTTTTGTTTCAAATGCATCTTGTACTACAAACTGTTTAGCACCTGTTGCTAAAGTATTAAACGACAAGTTTGGTATCGTTGATGGTTTAATGACAACTGTTCACGCAACTACGGCAACTCAAAAAACTGTTGACGGTCCGTCAATGAAAGACTGGAGAGGTGGACGTGGCGCTGGTCAAAACATCATTCCTTCTTCAACGGGTGCTGCAAAAGCTGTTGGTAAAGTAATTCCTGAATTAAATGGTAAACTTACCGGTATGGCTTTCCGTGTTCCAACCCCTAACGTTTCAGTTGTTGACTTAACTGTTAATCTTGCAAAAGGTGCTTCGTACGAAGAAGTTTGCGCTGCAATGAAAGAAGCTTCAGAAGGTGAATTGAAAGGTATTTTGGGTTACACCGAAGATGCAGTAGTTTCTAATGACTTTATTGGTGAAACTCAAACCTCAGTTTTTGATGCTAAAGCAGGAATTGCTTTAACTGATACTTTTGTTAAAGTTGTATCATGGTATGATAATGAGATGGGTTATTCAGCAAAAGTTTGTGAATTAATTGAATATATGGATTCAGTAAAATAAGAAAGACCAAAGACGGAAGTCGGATGACTGAAGTCAGAAGTTTTCAGATAATATTAAAGGAGGGATGCCGTTTGGTGTCCCTTTTTTTTATGTAATGAAATTGTTTAATTGAAAAATTGATAAACTGTTGTAATTAATAATTATATAAAAGGAATTTGATTGATTATTACTAAATGCTATCTGCCATTTATTATTTGTCTGCTGTAGATTGATGAAAGATTGAATGAGATTGATGGAAGATAGATTATGATTGATGCCGAATATTTTATACTTGAAAAATCAGTTTGACCAATTCATCTGAATACTGAGACTGAAAACTGAAACTGAATTCCTTTTGCCTACTGCAATTTTGCCTTATGCCTACTTTAGATTGATGGACGATTGAAAAAGATTGATGGAAGATAGATTAAGATTGATACCGGATATTTGATAACTGAAAAGTCAGTTTGACCAAATCATCTGAATACGGAGACTGAAAACTGAAACTGAATTCCTTTTGCCTACTGCCATTTTGCCTTATGCCTGCTTTAGATTGAAAAAGATTGATGGAAGATTGAATGAGATGGATGGAAGATAGATTAAGATTGATACCGGATATTTGATAACTGAAAAGTCAGTTTGACCAATTCATCTGAATACTGAAACTGAATTCCTTTTGCCTACTGCCATTTTGCCTTATGCCTAATTTAGATAGAATGAGATTGATCGAAGATTGAAAAAGATGGATGGAAGATAGATTATGATTGATGCCGGATACTGGATGCTGGAAAATATAGATTGAAAACTGAGATTTTAAACCAACTACTCGTATCTTAACGATTCAATCGGATCTAACTGTGATGCTTTCTGTGCCGGATAGTATCCGGAAATTATTCCTACACCAAAACATAAAGCAACTCCCATTAAAATCCAGGTCCAGGGAATAATAAATGAGGAACCAATCATCATCGACACCAAATTACCGGCAAGTATTCCAAGAATGATTCCCAAAACTCCACCAATTTGGCCAATAACAATAGCTTCAATTAAAAATTGTTGTTTTACAGTAAGTCCTTTGGCACCAATAGCTTTTCGAACTCCAATTTCACGGGTACGTTCGGTCACCGACACCAGCATAATATTCATTAATCCTACAGCCGCTCCCAAAAGAGTGATAAAACCAATAATTGTAGCTACCAGCGTAATATTTTGAATGTTTTTTAGCAGTAGATTTGCAATATTATCACTTTTCTGAATATTAAAATCAGTTTCATCCAAAGGAGATAAATCGCGCACATTTCTAAAAACTGCCTCTGCCTGCCCAACTGCTGCCTCAATTAATTCCGCCTGATCAACTTTCACCTGAACATCAAAATTCATATTTGGACGAGAGAAGTAATTTCTGGAATTGGAATAAGGAATAAAACAAACCATATCGCTGCTACCACCGAATCCACTACCTTTTTCCTTTAAAACTCCAATAACCCGATATTTTCCATTTCCAATGCTAATCACCTTGTTTATGGGATTTTCTCCTCCTTTAAACAATCGTTTTGCAAGTTCACTTCCCAAAAGTGTTACGCTTCTACCAACTAAAACATCGTCTTCATTTATTGCTCTTCCCTGATTTACTTCATACCCCGAGGTAAACAAATAGTTTGTATCTATACCCCGAACTGCAATATTTGGATTTGTTTTTTCCGATTCGTATTTAAGTGTACCTGTACCGGTGGAATATACAGATATAGATGCAGTGGCCGGAAAATCAAATTGTTCCTTAAACTCTTTAGCTTCGTAATATGAAATATAGGCGTGGTTCTTTGTCCTGATTCGTTGGTTACCAATCTGGACCCGCATTCCTCTGCTGGTAATTGAAAATGTATTGGCACCAAGGAAAGTAAACTCCTTTGTAATAGAAGTTTTAATCGATTCTATTGCAGTTAAAATACCTACCAAAGCTGTTATACCGATAGCAATTATAAGCACAGTTAATATCGATCTTAAAATATTACTCTTAATAGATTGTAGTGCTATTTTAATATTTTCGATAAATAATGTTGTAACCCGCATTGGTATCTTATTAGTAATACCTTAAAATTAGAATTTTTATATCGAATTAGTTCAAAAAAGATAAACTAATTACATAGTAATTTTAAAAAAAACAAAAAAGAAAATTTACCGAATAGCTGACGAATTTGTTCGATATTTTCCCTTTTTAAATTTCTTTTAACATTTTTTAAAGCTATTGAATTATATATTTCAGTTGTAAATTAATTAACAATAATATACTCCAAAAATGTTATAAATCAGTTTTTTGAAAGTAAATCTGATTGGGTTTCCAAGTCAGAATTTTTCATTTTCAATAGATAATATCTAACATTTTTTCATTTTCGTTTTTGGAAATTGAATAAAAACATGTAAAATTTGACCCGTAAGTTATAGTTAAAGCTTTATGATTTTTCATTTTGAAATTCTTTCACAAGAGCAAAAAAACTTCAAATTAGAGGTTGAATTAGCTGAAATTCACAGCTTTTTCGATTTCCACTCTATCATCCAAAAAAGTCTGGGTTACGAATCTCATCAGTTAGCTTCCTTCTTTATTGCAGATAAAAAAGGAATAAAAGAAAAAGAGATTTCTATGCTGGACCTTGGAATGAACGGAGGTGCTTATTATATAATGCAGAAAACTTCGCTCTCAAAATTAATTTACTCAAAAGGTCAGAAGCTAATATACACTTTTGATTTTTTAAACGATAGATCATTAATTATTGAACTAACAGATATTATTATGGAAAAGAATCTTAGTGAGCCGTTGGTCACGCTAAAACTCGGTGATACTCCCCAGCAGGTTTTAGGAGAAGATGTTGAAATAATAGATCAGGAATCTAACGATCTTCAGGATGATAAAACAAGCCTGCTTTTTGCAGAACTTGAGGATTATACTGAGATTTACGGAGAGATGGATGACTTCTAGAAAATTAAGACAAACTAAATTATTTTACCAGACTGCTCAATTATTTTGAGTGGTCTTTTTTTTTGACCTTTTTTATAATAGTGTTGAATCAATGCAAAAATATCTAATCGTTTTAACCGGACCAACAGGAATCGGGAAAACAAATACCGGAATTAAGCTCGCTCAACATTTTAATACCGAAATTGTCTCCGCAGATTCACGTCAGATTTATAAGGAACTTTGTATTGGAACAGCAGTTCCTTCAAAAAATGAATTGGAAGCGGTAAAACATCACCTAATTCAAACCATTTCTGTAAAAGAAAATTATAATGCCAGCCGATACGAACATGAAGCACTTAAAATAATTAACTCCTTGTTTGACAAACATGATGTTGTATTATTGGTAGGTGGCTCAATGATGTATATTGATGCGGTTTGCAAAGGTATAGATATTATGCCCGACGCAGATCCTGAAATCAGAAACTCCCTTAAAGAACAATTGGTAAAGGAAGGTCTTGAAAGTTTAAGATTTCAGTTAAAAAAATTAGACCCGGAGTATTATAGTAAAGTAGATCTTAAAAATCCAACCCGAATTATACATGCTTTGGAAATTTCTTTAATGACAGGAAAACCCTATTCCGGTTTTCGTTCGAATAAACAAAAAAAACGACCGTTTAACATTATTAAGATTGGTTTAAACTGTAACCGTGAAATTCTTCATCGTCGTATTAATCGAAGAGTGAATGAAATGGTTAATGCTGGTTTGGAAACAGAAGCCAGGCAATTTGCTTCGTTTAAGCATTTGAACTCGTTAAACACTGTAGGATATAAAGAGTTATTTTCATATTTTGACCATGATATAACATTTGAGAAGGCGACTGAACTAATTAAAAGAAACTCCCGCCGATATGCACGAAAGCAACTTACCTGGTTCAGACGAGACAAAGAAGTAAGATGGTTTGAGCCAACAGAAATTGACAAAATTATCAGCTATATCACTGCTCAAATAAAAACCAAATCAGATGAAAGGTAATTTTATAATCAGGGTGTATGGCATTGCTTTAAATAATAATAAGGAGGTTCTTATTTCTGATGAATTTCAACTGAATACCAAAATGACAAAATTCCCCGGTGGAGGTCTTGAGTACGGAGAAGGAATATTAGATGCACTTGAACGAGAATTCAGGGAAGAATGCAACGGTCAGGAGATAAAAAACGTTAAACATTTTTACACTACAGATTTTTATCAAAAAGCACTGTTTTTTGATAACACACAATTAATAGGTGTTTATTATACCTTGAAATTGGTAAAACCAATAAAATTTAAAATTTCTAAAAACAAATTTGATTTTGATAAGTATAAAAACGGAAATCAAAGTTTTAGATGGGTAAAAATAAAAACACTAAATAAGGATGATTTTACTTTTCCAATTGATAAATTTGTGGCAGAAAAACTAAAGCAAAATTACTTATGAGTGGATCAATGCCTGAAAACCTGTATGATTAAAATTTACTCAAACTTATTTTAACAAATTAAACCAGGAGCAATTTAAATCAGCATTTAAAAAGTATTTTGACATTCTGTTAAAAGTATAGTACTGATTTAAAAGTCGCCATTAAAAAATATTCGAATGAAACGAGCATGACAAATTTCTTGATACATATACAAGTTATTACTAACATGCGAGTTGCATCTTATACATTTGAAAACAAACAATTTTAATAAGATGAAAATAACTATTCTGGGACCTGCACATCCATACAGAGGTGGAATTGCGGCGTTAAACGAACGACTGGCAAAACAACTTGTTGATGAAGGGCATGAGGTAAATATTGTTTCGTTCACAGTTCAATATCCTAAATTCCTATTCCCAGGAAAAACACAGTTTTCTGAACAAAAAACAACATTTAATTTCCCAATAAAACGGGAAATAAATTCGGTTAATCCATTAAACTGGTTCAAAGTTGGATGGAAAATAAAAAAATCTAAACCTGAAATTGTAATCGTTCGGTTTTGGCTTCCGTTTATGGGTATGAGCTTAGGTACTATTTGTCGCTTGATTAAATTAAACCGTTATTCTAAAATTATATCAATTGCAGATAATATTATCCCTCATGAAAAAAGGCCGGGAGATAAATTTCTAAGCAAATATTTCATTGGAAGTATCGATGCATTTATAACCATGTCGGAAAGTGTACTCAACGACTTAACGCTGTTTAAATACAAAAAGCCAAAAATATTAACTCCACATCCTATTTATGATCATTATGGACCGATTGAATCACGGGAACAGGCACTTCTCAATCTGAACCTTTCAAAGGAAGACCGGTACATTTTATTTTTTGGATTTATTCGTGATTACAAGGGTCTTGATCTTTTAATAAAAGCTTTTTCCAATCCTTACTTTAAACCCAACAGAATTAAATTAATTGTTGCAGGAGAATTTTATGCCGATGAAACAAAATACCTGGATTTGTTAAAAGAGCTAAACCTGGAAGATGATATTATTTTGCATACCAGTTATATTTCCAACAAAGAAGTTCAGGATTACTTTAACAGTGCCGACATTGTTGCCCAGCCGTATAAATCAGCTACGCAAAGCGGAGTAACTCAAATCGGATATCATTTTAATAAACCAATGCTTGTAACAAATGTCGGAGGTCTTGCAGAGATTATACCACATATGAAAGTCGGGTATGTTGTTGAGCCTGATCCTGATGAAATTGCCAAAGCGTTGATTGATTTTTTCGAGAATGACAGACTGGAAGAATTTACCAAAAACCTGTTACAGGAAAAAGATCGTTTTAGCTGGGATAAAATGACCGGTGCCATAATGAAACTGGCAAATCAGGTAAAGAAAAAGAAAGCCGGATAGCGATACCAAAATTAATTTCTCACAAATTCCACGAATTTTATAGTCTACTCTGTTTTTATCCGGTAATTTTAAACTTTTAATAACTTATATCGTCTTGGTTTCCCAAAAACTTAATTTTGGCAATCTTGTTATTATTTTAAGAACCGGGAAGTTATAAAAAGAGTACTTTCATTAACTTTTGATATACTCTAACAAGCGTTTTAGTTTTTTTTGAAATATTCAATTTTCTGTGTAAACCAATAAATCATGAAATCAAAAAAGTAATATTTTTACAGGCACGAAAATTGAAGGAGAAATTATGTTGATTGTTAAGAAATTTATCGATAAAACTGTACTAACTGGAATTTAAAGTGCAACATTTTACAAAAGCAGAAATAAGACACATTGAAGATCGTTACGAAGATTTTATTAAAGAACTTCGCAACAAATTCGATGATGATCGAATTGATCGAATTGAGCGTGCATTTCGCTTTGCCAATGCTGCACACGAAGGCATTAGACGAAAATCGGGCGAACCATATATTATTCACCCGATTGCCGTGGCAAAAATAGTTGCTGTTGAAATTGGATTAGGTGCTACTTCAATTGTCGCTTCACTTTTGCACGATGTTGTTGAAGACACGGAATATCGTCTCTCAGACATCGAAAATATGTTTGGTGATAAGGTTGCCAGAATTGTTGATGGCCTAACCAAACTTTCAGGCGATTTTGATGCTAAACAAGCGCTCACCCTAAAAAAAATGTTGATGACACTTTCGGAAGACG
>ENA-ORCQ01000309-ORCQ01000309.1-marine-metagenome-genome-assembly--contig:-NODE-309-length-14642-cov-3.994645_pt1 | contig 14642 bp, 15 predicted proteins | sample MGYA00237780_ERZ508510 | MGnify/ENA primary metagenome ERZ508510 (study PRJEB26181, sample SAMN06268981) | marine metagenome | isolation source: Tt an E2 anaerobic enrichment on eucalyptus from sediment...
GTCGAGGCAGATGCTTTCAGATTAAAACCTGAAGATTACACGGAAGTATTTAACAGTGTAAAAGCATCCTATTTTTTGCATCCTTCTTTTACAACGCTTTTTGAAAAAGCATTTGCTGGCCTTTTAAGTTTCGATGCAAAATCGGTAAAAGGAGGAAATTTGAAAGAAGAAACAGACAATGGCAATATTTCGTTTTTAATCAAACACGTTGTAACAAAGTATAAATTACATGGCGAGATTTTAGACCTGGTTCTGCTTAAAATGCTTCACGATGCCTATTATTCAGGAGATTTTTCAAAAACCTCAATTGAAGGATTGATAAAAAACAAACGCTTTTCCAATAACAAAAGCAGTTTTATCAGAAATGCTTCAAATCATATTTCAGAGAAGATTACACATTTGGCTGAAGAAACCGTTGCTCCCCCTGTTTGCCTGACAAACAACAAAGGGGAAAAGGTTTGCACCAATAAAAATACTGACAAATTCAAATACCTGGTTTTTGCCGATATTGATATGATGATTTGTCGTGAGCACCTTAAATACATGGAAAGTGTAAATCAAAAATTTGAAAAATACCTGGATATTTATGTAATACTCAGAGACACGGATATTGAGGAAATTAAAAAATTTTTGGAGGAGAACAAGATTCCGGGAGAAATTATGATTGACAAAAACAATTCTTTTATCGAGAGTTACAAAATCCGATCATTCCCTCAATGTTACTTGTTGGATGAAAACCACACAGTAGTTTTTACCGATACCAAAGCTCCACTGGATGGTTTTGAACAACAATTTGGAACGTTTCTGAGAATGGAGTTATTTCAGAGACTAAGGGATCAGAAGTAGAACTTATTGCAATTCTTTTATCAATTCAACAAGTTTTGAATGAATTTCACTTCGGGAAATTAGTAAATGATTTCCTACTCCATCCCAGGGTTTTCCATTCCAGTCAGTAAAAACGCAACCGGCCTCCTGAGCAATACAGATACCCGCAGCAAAATCCCAGAGTTCATCGCCAGAACAAATAAAAGCATCCACATTTCCGTTGGCGATATAACAAAGTTCCAATGCTGTGGTTCCCAGTTTCAGAATATTATAATCCAATGCCAATCGGCTTGAGATCTCTTTAAATTTATTTCTGTCGATTTTATCATATCCATGATTTAAAAATACCGATGGAATATATTCTGTATCGAATTCAGGTAAAACGATTTTTTTGTTATTGCAATATGCGCCCAAACCTTTTGCAGCATAGTATTCTTTGTTGTTTACAGGATCAACAATAACACCAACCAAGGATTGGTTTTCATTCATCAATCCTACTGATACTGCAAAAAATGGAAGGGATCGTGCAAAATTATTGGTGCCATCCAAGGGATCAATCACCCATTTTGGTCCTTTGTTTTGATTGATTGTTCCACTCTCTTCACTTAATATTTCGTAATCCGATTCAGATGATAAAACCTCGATAATTGCTTTTTCTGCTGACAGATCAATTTCGGTAACCAATCCTTTTTCATTGTCTTTTACGTTTGATTCATTTGATTTACCAAAATGACCTTTAACAATTTCAGCCCCGGCCCGGGCAGCTTTTAAAGCAATTTCTAAATATTTATCCATCCCTTTCATAGAATCTGGAAGATACGCCAAAAAACTCTTTCCAAAGTTCCGGACTTTGAAAAAGGTGAAATTATTTAAAAGAATCTTTAAATCTCAGGAGCATTTTTTAAAAGATACTCTTCAGCTTCAACATTCCACAAACCTTTGGTTTTAGCAACCAAATTTGCCAGTTCAGCATAAAAAGGATCGGTTTTACCCAGTTTTTCAAAATCGGCAATTGCAGTTAACGAAAGATTTTTATGGGTATAAACCAGTTTTTTCCCTCCGGGAACGTTGGGTAAATCAAGTGTTGTATCAATAACTGAATTTAGACCACCGATGTGGGTTACCAAACCTGCGGGATCAAGTCCCTTGCCCATACATTCAAGCGCTTCCACCATGTCGTCGTTATTTCCACCGGATGTTCCAACGATATGAGTATAGGCATAATGCACATTGTAAAAATTCATTTTTGCCGAAAATTCGGTATTTGACGGACCGGCGAAGAAATTCAAGCATCCGTCGAATCCCAGAATTGCATCTCCTTGTTCAACGACAGGGGCAACTGGTGCAAAAACAAATACATCATTATAACCTGTACCACCGGAAAGCTCTTTTAGTGCTGCAACCGGGTCTTCAACATTCCCTGTATTTAAATAAACGAGTTCAATGCCTTTCTCTTTTGCCCATTCTACCGGGAAAATATATTTGGCCCAATCCAGACGAGCCTGGTCAATATCAGTAATTACAAGTAATGAAGGTTTACGATCTTCGCGGTTTACCACATAATTAATTGCTGCCAGGCCCATCGGTCCAACTCCGGCAAGAATAGCCATTTTCCCACCATCAACAATTTCCATTTGATGTACGTAAGATCCGGCTTTAGTATGATAATTGGCATGCATGGCTCCAATAACACAACTCAGTGGTTCTGCCAATGACGCCGGATAAAATCCCGGGCCATCGTAGGCCAATAAACAATCCTGCTCCAATACATCTTTTGGAATAATTACATAGGTTGCATCGCCACCGATATTTGGATAAGTGTATCCCGGTGCACTCAGAACTCCCAGTGGACCATCTTCATAATAAATTGCAGGTTGAATAGAATATTTTTGCCCCGCTTTAAATTTATCTTGCCATTTTGAACCCACTTCCACTATTTCTCCACTAAACTCATGTCCGATAATAACCGGATTTTCCGCTACATCATTTGGAACTCTTTTATGATCTTCTCCCTGTGTTGCTGCTTTGTAACTCGACATACATATACTGTCGCTAACTACTTTTGCCAATATCTCATCATCTTTGATTTGCGGAAGTTCAAACTCTTCCAGTCGCAAATCTTTTTTCCCGTATAATCTTACTGCTTTTGTTTTCATTCTTTTAAGATTTGAGTAGTGAGATTTTGAGTATTGAGAGCTTTCCATCTTTCTCTATCTTTTACTCACTACTAATTACTATCTACTCACTACTTTTCTAATTCAACATTATCTGTCCCCCACTAACCGGAATGGCCTGTCCTGTTTCGTTTTCCTGATCAATGGCATAAAAAACAGCTTTTGCCACGTCTTCAGGAGAACAACCTTTCCCAAGCGGAACCTGTGCCAGATAAAACGCTTTTACATCTTCAATGGTTTTTGCTCCGGGAACTTTTCCGGCATTTAAATATTGCACAAACAAACCATTTTCAGGATCGCTCCATAATGGTCCTTCGTAAAAATTCCCAGGACAAATGGAGTTTACTTTTATTCTGTCGGGCGCCAGTTCGAGTGCAAACGACTGGGTTAAACCAATTCCTCCAAATTTTCCACCGGCATAGGCAAAGTTTTTCTTACTTCCGGCCAAACCCGATTTTGAGTTAATTTGAATTACATCGGCATACAGGGAAACATTGTATTTATTCTGCAATTTCATAACGGGCGAAGCAGCCTTCACACAATAGAAATAAGCGTTGTAATTGATTTTAGTTACCAAATCAAAATTTTCAGGTGTCATTTCATCCAGACCTCCGGCTCGTAAAATACCTGCATTACTTACAAAAACATCTAATCCACCAAATTCACAAACCGTTTGATGTATTAGGTTTTTTAACGAATCCTGATCTGCTACATTGGTTTGTACAAAAAGGGCCCGACTGCTGTTTTTTATTTCGTTAAACGAGGCAGCAGTTTTAACACCAACTTCTTTGTTAAGGTCGGCAACCACGATATTTGAACCGTTTTCTTTCATTATTCGGGCAATGCCTTCGCCAAATCCCTGTGCAGCACCGGTAACAATTGATATTTTATTTTCCACTCGACCGGCTGCAGCTCCTGCAGCAACTTTACGACGATAATTTTCAACTTCCCATGTATCGATAAAATTTATCTGTTCAGGTGTCATAAAATGCTGTCCCCCAAAAGATTCAGATAACCATGAAATTTTCATGGCATCTTCAAAAACTTCTTTAATTGTATTCGACTGAGCAGCATTATCACCAATCGAAAGCATTCCAATTCCTTTTATCAATACAACTTTTGGAGCATATCCATTGTCGGCAATAAATCTTTCAAATTTAGTTTTGAACGCTTCGATGCTTGCTTCCGATGAAGAAACTTCATCAATATAAATGTATTTCGATTTGCAATAAACTATTAAATCAGGAGTGAATGGATAACTTATTCTTTCAAACGATTCTGCTGAATTATTAAAATTATCTACCAAAACTGAATTTGTTACTTTTATGGTTTTTAATCCTTCGGTTGAAACAATAGACCGGATTGCCGGAACTACCTCGGTAACATGTTCAGCAACTGGCAGAATGGTTTCGTCAACGGGCTTTACAACTGCCTTTTCGATATTGGCAATAATTTTATCATAAATAGTTTTTATTTCTTCTGTGGTATCGGCACTTACAAAAATGCCATGATTTTGCAGAAGAATTACCTGCGGATCATAACCTTTTTCTGCCCTGAATTTTACGATTTTTGTTTCAACCGTTTTAAACAGAATGTAACCCGGATCTATATATGGAATATAAATTGCCTCGTCGCCAAAAACCGCTTTAACCATTTCTTCGGCATTGTTGCTACACATAATTCCATTAACAGCAGTCGGGTGCAAGTGCACCACAAATTTATAATTAATGGCATCGTGAAAAGATGTTTCTACCGATGGACGTTTACCTTTTGTTATTGTTGCAAGAGCAAGATCATCTTTAATTTGACTTTCCCGCTCAAATGGATCAGAACTATATTCATTTTCTGAAATCTTTCCTAATTTCTGACGATCCATCACTGCAAATCCTTCTTCACCAATGGTCGCCAATGCAAATCCGCTTGCTTTTATCCAAAGTTTATCTTCTGTTTTAAAAGAAGTATTTCCTCCTCCGGCAATTACGTACTCTTTTTGGCTACCGTAATGCCTCGAAATGTTGATTAAATCCTTAACTCCCTGATTCATTTATATATTTTTTTCACCGTACTTAAGTATGGTGCTAAATTATTATTCTAAAAACTTTGCAATCACCGCTTTGCCCAATTCCACGAAATAATCTTTCTCATCGATTTTAGCGGTGCCGTCTTTCAAATAACCTTCTTCACTTTTAGCTTTTAAATATTGATGTGCTGCAATTACAGCTGTTCCCTCATAATTAATTTGTTTCATCTCATCATCAAGATCAACACCACCTCCGCCATAAACTTTTACGGGATCGAGTTTTGGAGTATTATGTTCGGTTCCAAAAGTGATTACAAAACCTTTTTCGTTGAAATACTTTACAAAATTCCTGAAAATTTTATAATTGTTTCTTGCAGGAATCAATTCAATACTAAAAACATTTTTACTTTTTAAGGTTTCCAATAATTTTCCCTTATCTTCTTCGTAGTCGGTATAGTTTTCATCACCAAAATCCAGCAAAACCGGATAACACGGAATTCCTCCTGCATCAATAATCAATTCCATCACTTCATCCAGAGAAAGAAATGCTTTCGGATCTTCGGGAACAAATGCCGCACCTCCCGATTTTAAGAGATTTCCCCGAATTTCATTTTCCAATCCGGCATTATCTCCGATGGCTGATTTGATTTCTTTACCATCGAAAATTTTATTGAAAAGAGCTGCTCGTCCCAAATCGGTCTTTTCTTTTTCAAAAACGGCAATTCGAACGGCTTGTGCAATATGTCTTTCTCTGAATAATCCTTTGGCGATTTTGTTTTGCACTTCTTTGGCTTCAAATTGAATGTCAAATTCTTTTTCAGAAAAGTAAACATTCAGTTTGTCTATCATTTCATAGGTTTGACGATTACTTTCGGCAATTAGATTTTTAATCTTTATGGCCGATTTCTCGCTCATTTGACCAGGTTGACAAAGCCCTTTTCCACTAAAATAAGTCCGGCCAGGATTGCTCGGGTCGTTTACTCGAATGCCGGCTTTTTGTAAATCATTTTGCAATCCCATAAACTCTATGTTGAATAATGGGAATACTTTGTTTTGAACTGCCAGTTCTGCAAACTCATCGTAACCGTCTGTGGTGTAAAAATCGTTTATTCCCAAAACACTAACATTCTCTTCTTTAGCCATTTGAAAAGCCTGAACAATTTCAGAAAAAGCACTAAAAGAATGAGGAGTATGAATATGTCCGTTAATGTTTGGAAGTTCTTTTTGAGGTTGTTTTTTGAACCATCTTAATAATTCTTCCGAATTTGGGAAGCCTGAATATATGCTTTTATTCATTTCGTATATACTTTTAATTTTCAATGGTAAATCTGTCTTTCTTAAAAGCGTATTTTGTTTTTAATCCCTAACCTTACTTCATTCAGATTTTCTCCTCAGTTAGCAGAGAAAATGTACCTGGAAGAAGCGGCGAAGATTAAAAACTGTTAATTTACCTGAACCTTTTCAAGGCCAAATTAACAAAAGAGAAGATATTGGGCTGTCCTTTGGTATCCTGTTTACAGGGTCAAAAACAGCTAAAATTTGGAACGATTTTTGTTGTCAAAGACGGCATATTAAACAGTTTGATAATTTATCTGTTTGTAAATAAAAACTTAAAAAAAACTACAATGAAAAAAATTATTTACCTGTTTTTTGTTTTGGCTTTGATTTCCTGTCAATCGGGAAATAAAAAGCAGCAAGAAGAAAAAACTGAAATTAAATCTGCTGAAGTAGTTGAAACGACCATTAACATTGGAGGCATGCATTGTGATATGTGCGTTACATCAATAGAAAAAGGTGTAAATGAACTCGAAGGAATTGTATCATTGGAAGTAAGCCTGGAAGATTCAACTGCGGTGGTTTCATTTGACAAATCAAAACTTGAGCAATCGAGTATTGAAAAGGCAATTGAAAAACGGGGGTATACAATAAAAACAGAAATGTGAACGTATTAAAGATTAAACAACTGACAATCAATTAAAAAAACAACAAATTACAATAAATATTAAGGTTTTTTACTCGTTTTTTTATAACTTGTAAAACGATAGAAAAAAACAACTCAGACAGAAAGCTATGAACAAAAAAATTAAACAAAACGAATTTCTCACCACCGAACAGGGACCGATATGGACTGTAAAGGTGCAGGTTTATTCGTATTTACTGGAAGGTTCCCATGTAAAGGAACTTCACAATAAACGATGGAAAATTAAGGAGATTTTAAATTAGCAGCTGAGCCGTTCTGAAATTTAGAGTGGCTCTTTTTTATCTTGTTTGACCAACAATAACAACTCTTGGAGGTGGCAGAAAACCATATTTTAATACTCTTTCCCTAAATATTTTAATCTCAGGCTTAAACCGCTCATATTCAGGAAAGTGTTTTATTTTTTCAAGCATCAACTTCATTTTTTCAATCCGCTCTTCCAAAATTTCAGCATCTTCATGCTGCACAGATTTTACAGAATTTTCGAAATATTGTTTTATATCGATTCCTGAATCTCTAACCATTTCAATAATTTCTTCTTTTTTAAAAGTTTCGTTATGACTTATTCCAATAAGTCTGTCAATTTTACTTCTAAAATGGTGATACATTTTATGTGTTTCCTGGGCTTCATTCAGATTATCACTAAATAATTCATTTACAACAATCCATCCATTGGGTTTTACCACGCGCTGAATTTCAGTTAAAGATTTTTTTACATCGGGAACATGATGTAATGCCATTGAGATACTTGCCAAATCAAATATGCTGTTTTCAAAATTAAGTTTCTCCGCACTCATTTCTTTAAAGGTAACTTCCAGATATCTTTCTTTTGCCTGTATCAGAGATTCTGTATTTGGATCAACTCCTGTAATTTCAGCGTCTGAAAAAACTTCTTTCAGGACAGTAACAAAATCTCCTGTTCCTGTTCCAACGTCCAGTATTGCTTTAATTTTTATATCCTTAAAAAAATCGATTAGTTTTTCCATTGTTGTTTTTATATTAAAAGTAAAAATGCTGAAAGTGCCGTAATTATAATTACAAACGTTCGGTATAATTTATCCGAGAATTTTTTAACCAGCCACACTCCTAAAAAAGCTCCTGCAGCAATTCCGGGTAGTAGCAATAAATCAAGCGTTAAGGTCTTCCATGTTATAGTTTCCCAAACAAAAATATGTAAAGGAAATTTTGAAAAGTTTACAATCATAAAAAACCATGCACTGGTACCAATAAAACTGTTTTTAGGTAAATGCATTGCCAACAGATATATGGCAAAAATCGGGCCGGCTACATTACCAATCATTGTGGCAAAACCTCCCAGAACTCCCATTGTCGCAGCAAACCACCAGGTGTCAGGAAAAAGGTTTTTTCCTTTATTCCTGTCTTTTAACAACATCAGTGCAATACATACAAAAACAAGAATTGCTATGATATTTTTAAACCAGATATCGTTTACTACTTCTCCAACCCACAGCGCGATTCCAATACCAACAAAAGCCCATGGCAGCAATTTCCATAAGTATTTCCATTCCGCATGTCTGTGATAATAACCAACACCAAACAAATCGGCCATCATTAACATAGGAAGCAAAACTCCTGTTGAAGCTTTACCTCCAAATATGATAGCCAAAGTTGGAACGACAATAAGAGATACACCCGGAACGCCAACTTTTGACATGCCAATAAACATGGCACAAGCATAAAAAAGCAACCACTGAACTATTGTGAAATCAAAATCCGGCATAAAACAGATTTGTCAGGTTAAACTAATTTTTCTTCAAGTTCGACGAGTTCTTTCTCATCAATGTTTTGAAACCACTCTGACATTTTTCTTTTGGCATTTTCTTCTACCTCCGGAGTTATCATTGACGAAACCTGGTTTATTGCAAAAATCAAAACACCGAGGTCATCGGAAAAACCTATTATTGGCGTTAAATCAAAAATGGCATCAGTGGGTAAAATAAAATATCCCAGGGATGCTACAATTAACACTTTTGATTTTACACTTACCGACTCATCCAGCATTGCATAGTATAAAAGTAAAACTGCGTAAATCACTTTAGCCCCGGCGTCTTTAGAAAATTTCCTGATTTTCTTCCACAGTGATGATTCGGAATAGTATTTTGAATATTCTCCCTGCATAATCATAGATTTAAGAAGTTTTTAGATGCTGTTCAAATTGCACTAAACAACTTCATCATTATATTCGAGTTGATAACTTCCGTAAATATCAACAATTTTATTTAGTATTTCATCTACCTCAATCCTGGTTTCAGCTCTCAGCAGTTTTATTTTTAATTCCCTGAAATTTGGTAATCCCGGGAAATATTTTGCAAAATGTCTCCGCATCATTAAAATTCCAGCATACTCATTATCCCGCCATTCGAAATTCATCTCCATTTGTTCGCGCAAAACTTCAACCACCTCCGCAACCGATGGTGAAGGCAGTAATTCCCCTTTTTCCAGAAAATGTTTTACCTCTTTAAACAGCCATGGCCTGCCAATCGCTCCTCGTCCAATCATCAAGGCATCAACACCTGTTTCATCCAAATATTTTTTGGCCTTTCGTGCACTTGTAATATCTCCGTTACCAATAATTGGTATTTTAATTTTAGGATTGTTTTTTACTTCTCCAATTAAAGTCCAGTCTGCACTTCCGTTATACAGTTGTTCCCGTGTCCGCCCATGAATAGCCAGTGCTGCGACTCCGGCGTCCTGCAATCTTAATGCAGCTTCCATAACGGGCTTATCTCCTTCAGTCCAACCCAGTCGGGTTTTGGCCGTTACCGGTAATTGTACCGCTTTTACAATCTCTGCCGTCATCTGTTGCATTTTCGATAAATCTTTCAGCATAGCTGCTCCAGCGCCATGCCGAACAATTTTTTTCATCGGGCATCCAAAATTTATGTCTATAAAATCCGGTCCTGCTTCTTCAGCAACTTTAGCAGCATGAACCATAGAGTCGATGTTATGACCATAAATCTGTATGGCCACAGGCCGATCGAAATCAAAAAGTTTCATTTTTTCTTTTGTCTTTTTAATATTTCGAATTAAGGTCTCAGAAGATATGAACTCGGTGTACATTACATCGGCTCCAAACTTTTTACACATCCACCGGAAAGATTTATAAGTTACATCTTCCATGGGAGCCAAAAAGAGAGGAATACCTTCTATTTCCAGATTACCTAACTTCATTTTTCGATTTTGACAAGTAATACATACTTTAAACAATCATTTAAAACCAAAGATGTTCAACTAAAAATTTGACGCCCATAGCAATTAATATGATGCCGCCCAATATAATGGATTGATGACTTCGTTTTGCCGGGATATTTTTACCGAAAAGCATTCCAAGCATTGAAGCAATAAATGTTACACTGCCTATTACAATTATCGGTAAAAGTATTGGCACTTCAAGAAAACCATAACTTAATCCAACCACAAGCGCATCAATGCTGGTAGCAACGGAAAGACCGATTAAAACCCTCAGTTTTAAAGGATCAAATTTTTTAAGGACACCTTCAGGTTTTATACCTTCTATAACCATCTTAACACCAACTACAGACAATAAGCCAAAAGCAATCCAGTGATCGATTGAAGAAATTAAATCGTGAATTGTTTTTCCAAAAAACCAACCAATTACCGGAAACATTGCCTGAAAAAATGCCAGAGAACCGGCAACCAAAACTGCCTGCTTAAATTTTATCTCTTGTTTCATCAAGCCACAAGACACTGAAACAGCAAAAGAATCAAAACTTAATCCGACTCCTATTAATAGAAATGTGATGAATTGTGTAAGAGTCATATCATTAAAAACCGCAAAAATAAATATTTCGTAGAAACATAAGTAAGAAAGATAAAAGTCTGAGAAGAAATAATCATTCCTTTTGTTATAAATTTGATATTCATTCGTCTCTATTAGCAAATGACATCAGAAGAGTTTAAAAATAAGATTATTCCATTTGCCACAAAGCTGTATCCAATGATATTCAGGATACTTAAAAATGAAGAAGAAACCCGTGATGCATTACAGGATTTAATGCTAAAACTATGGGATAAAAGAAAAGAACTGGACAAATGCAACAATCTGACTTCTTATGTTATAACAGTGGCTAAAAACTACAGTTTTGATTTGTTAAAAAAGAAACGTCCAAGGGCAATTGGAGAAAAGGAAGAATACAGAATCTTAAATATCGAAGAAGACGGTTGCGACCAGGACAACAGAGAGAAATACGAGCATGTACATAAGGTAATCGAAAAATTGCCGGAGAAGTATAAAACCGTAATCAGGATGAGAGATATTGATGGTTTTTCTTTCGATGAAATAAAGGAAATGACAGGATTTGAAATAACCCATTTAAGGGTGATTTTGTCGAGAGCAAGAACCAAAGTGAAAAATGAAATTGAAAAAATTTACGATTATGAAGATACAGGAAGATTTGCTAGATAAATATTACAGGGGGGAAACATCAGAAGCTGAGGAAAAAGAAATTAAAGAATGGTTCGCAAAGGATAAAACAGAATCAGTGGAAAAGGATATGTTTGCATATTTTCAAAATGAAAATAATGTACCTGATAATTTGGAAGAGTCTCTTTTTAATTCTATTCAGCAAAATAAAAGAAAACAATTCAAAACCAGATTTATAAGCTTTGTTTCTGCAGCTGCAGTATTACTGGTAATTCTAAGTGCTTATCTCAACATACAGTCAACAAAAAAAGCAAATTTGGAAAATCAGTTCCTTGTAATGGAAACAGCTTTATTCCAGGTTTCAGAAAGTATTCAACCGCAGGAAAGTGAAGAAATGCTTGTCCTGTGGGTCGATAATGATATTGAGATTATAGTGAATTGAAAAAAGTTGGAAGTCAGAAAACAGAAGTGGGAAAATGAAAGATGACTTTGGTAAAAAAGCAATTTAAAAAGTAAAAATATTAGCACATATAAAAACAAAAAATCATGAAACAGTTTATTTTAATAATTACAATGTTGGTTACATTTCCTGTATTTGGTCAGGATTCTGAATTATTCAAACAGCTAACAGATCAGTATTCTGACAATGAAGGATTTAGCGCCAGCTTATTAAGCAGCGATATGTTCGATCTTTATCTAAAGAAAAAGAACCTTGATGATTCATCGCCGGTATATGCTGCTTTAAAGAGTCTTAAAAGTATAGTTGTGGTATCGCAAAGTAATGTGAAAACCAGCATGAACAGCACGGGTGCCTCAGCAATTGTATCCTCAGAAGGAAGCCAGATACATGAAAAAATTCTGGATTATTACAAAAAGAACAATTTTACACTATTTAAAACCGAAAAAAGAATGGGTGAAGACATTAAGGTTTATGTAAACAAGAGGGATGATAAAATAGCGTCTCTGGCTTTGATCACCAATTCATCGGCTTCGACAAATCTGGTTGAATTACACGGCGATATTGACCTTAAGAATGTTTCAGAACTAAGCAAAGCCATTAATTTAAGAGGGCTTGAAAACCTTTACAAACTTGACAACAATAGTTCATATTACGGAGTGTATCCATCCGGGGCTTATTCGCAGGCACATATAGATGAAATGATTGCCCGACAAAAAGAGATGTACGAAAAACAACATCAACTTACAGAAGAACAACGTCGGATGATAGAATTAAAAGCCCAGGAAATGGCTGAAAAACAGCGTGAAATGGCTGAAAAATATGGACGTGAACCAATCTTTTTAAGTCACCCTGGTGACACAAATACAGTTTTCTATATTGATGGCAAAAAAGTAAAACCGGCTGAGATGAAATCAATTCTACCCGATGATATTGAAAGTATAGAAGTAAACAAGCCCAAAAAAGATAATGGTAAAACAACCATTAAAATTAAAACCAAATAAGCGTAAAATTATAGCATACAAAAGAGGCTGTCAATGAATATTGACAGCCTCTTTTGTATTACCAATGAGAATTCTGTCTCATTTGGTTTTTTAACCATTTAACTAAACACTTTATTATTCGTTTACAGAATACTTGGAATAAGTAATTATTAACTTAATTCCGGTAGCACTTGTACTTCCTTTTATTACAGCCCTGTTTGCCTGATTATTTTTTTGCGCCGGAGTAAGGTAAAATCCAAGGTTTTGAGCATCACCATCTATAATTCTTTGCAAATGTTGGGTAATTGTAAACCGGTAGGTATAATCAGAATTTAATCCTCCCCCGTAAAATGCCGGATTAAAGACATAATCAACCGGTAAACGTTCAGCCCCCGTTGAATCAACCACTGTAAACAACATTTGCGCCGGTGGAGGAAACTTGTGTACCTGCGATGCTGTTGTGTCTATCTGGAATACCAACTCTGCTTTATTTACACCGATATTAACCGAATCTCTCCATGAAGATAGCTCATCGATTAAAATCCTTGATTTCAGGCCGCCTGTTGCCTGCACATAAACCTGTGAATCCTGCACGGCCTCAGAGTTAAGGTTATCGTAAAACGGTGTTTGCGTATAATCGTGTACTATTCGATTTACTCTTGCACTAAAATTTGAAATGATATACGGATTATACAATGCAGAATCCCCGCCCAGCTCACTTTTAAGCGAATCGTTATGATAAAAAAGGGCTAATGCAGAACCGTCGAAATTTCCACGTTGCAACAATTCAAGTGACAATATCGTACCTCCCTGCTGATCAACCTTTTCAGATTCGATTAACAAACCTTTAAAATATTCAAGAAATACATCGTTATTAACCATATCAAGAGAATCGGCACTAATAAGTTTTTCCGCCAATGACATATCCAGCGGAATTTTAATTAACTGATAAAATGTATCCTGAGAAGTTGAATCCAGTCGAATTCTTGGTGTATATTCATATTCTCCCAGTAATTTATCATACGCCATTGATTTTAAATCGACATCCTGCTGATAAATCGCATCAGGATCAAGCCCATCCTTAAGTTCGTAAACTCTGAATTTTTGAGGTGTAATCGTATCACCATAAATAATTCGATAATATAAATATAAGGTTATTGAATCAGCAGTAGCGTTATACCTGAAATCAGGAAATCCAAATAACCTGTACTGGGTTGCAAAATCTATGGTTGTATTTCCAAACAATGAATCGGTAAAACTTCCAAGCAAACTACTTGATGCCTCGTCAGTACGAATTGAATCTTCAGAAAAAGTGTATGACCTGGTTTCCTGAATTGTATTTCGAACGGATATCAAATCTCCATCAGGAAGCACTTCCACACCGATACTGCTTTGTTCTTCACAACCTGTTAAGACTATTAAAATCAAGGTGATAAAGATTAACCAATGATTTATATAATTGTTTTTCACTTATTTTAAAGCTTAATAAATTTTAATGTTTCTGATTCCTGAATTTTTTTACAAACCTACCAAAATTAAGATGATATCAAATTTTGCAGGAAAGTGATTTTTGATCTTTTAATCTAAAATTTGATTTTTTAACAACCCCGGTTAAAATACCTTCTCATAAAACTCATTATAAGCGTCGATATATGTTTCCTTGGGCTGATAATCCAGGAACAACTTGTCAGTTGATTTGATATAGGTTTTAACATCGGTATTTATCGATTCAGTGCCTTGAATTACAGCATCCGAATAATCAATCCCGAGTTTACTCACATTTACATAACTTGGCTCTTG
>ENA-ORCQ01000310-ORCQ01000310.1-marine-metagenome-genome-assembly--contig:-NODE-310-length-14595-cov-3.958328_pt1 | contig 14595 bp, 8 predicted proteins | sample MGYA00237780_ERZ508510 | MGnify/ENA primary metagenome ERZ508510 (study PRJEB26181, sample SAMN06268981) | marine metagenome | isolation source: Tt an E2 anaerobic enrichment on eucalyptus from sediment...
GCAGGGAAAAACAGGAGCATATTTACTTTTTTTTGGTTCCATTGTTTTAGCCCTGGCTCTTCGGGTTTATTATTCTGCTAAAAGCAAAATAGAAGAACCCGATGAAAAACTGGAAAATGAAATTACCAGTCGAATATTGGCCCAAAAAGGAATAATTATAGTTGGTGCTTCGATTATGTTACTTGCTGTGCTTGCATCGTTTGCAACTGTGAATTATTTAAATAAATATGATGCTGATGCAGAATTAGCTGAAGCCGAAGTAACAAAACAGGAAGAAGGGATTGAGATTATCGAGGTTGGTAAAAATCCTCAAACTGCAGTTTCAGATTCCGCATTATCTGCAAATGAATCCGATTCAGAAACTCTGCCAGAAACAATTTCAGAAGAATCACAAACGGAAAATATTACAGAAGCAGTTGTTGAAGAAAAAGTAGAAGAAAAACAGAAGCCGAAACAAGCTTCTCAATCGACTGGTTTAACATTATCCAATCTTAAAAAGAATCACAATTCTTTCCGCGGACCACTTGCACAGGGAATCATTTTTCATAAGAATATTCCAACAACATGGGATGGTTCAGCCGGAACCAATGTTTTATGGAAGGTCCCCATTCCTAAACATGGCTATAATTCACCGGTAGTTTGGGGTGATAAAGTTTTTGTTGCAGGTGCCGATAATGCAAGTCGCGAAGTTTATTGTTTCAACAGAAATGATGGCAAATTGCTTTGGACAGGAGTTGCAGATAATATTAAGGGATCGCCGGCCAGTCCGCCACGTGTAACAGAAGACACCGGACTTTCTGCCCCTACACTAACAACAGACGGCAAGGCTGTATTTGCAATTTTTGGTACCGGCGATGTAATTGTATTCGACATGAATGGCAAACGATTATGGGCAAGAAATCTTGGTGTGCCTGATAATCATTATGGGCATTCATCTTCATTAATTACCTGGGATGGAAAATTATTGGTACAATATGATACAAACCGGGGAGCGAAAATTATTGCATTAAATAATCAAAATGGTGAAACAGTATGGGAGACAAATCGTGATGCCAAAATATCATGGGCCAGTCCGGTTCTGGCTGAGGTTGACGGAAAAATGCAAATTATCCTCACCTCAGACCCTATTGTTGCAGGATATGATATTGAAACCGGTGAAGAACTATGGCAAACAGATTGTATGATGGGAGAAGTTGGTCCATCGGTTGGATTTTCTGATGGAGTTGTTTTTGCTGCCAACGAGTATGCACGTCTGGTTGCAATTAATCCTGGTGATGGTTCCATAATTTGGGAGAATGACGAATATTTGCCGGAAGCAGCCAGTCCGTTAGCTCATAATGGATTATTGATTATAGCAACCAGTTACGGTGTTTTGGTTTGTTACGATACCAAAACCGGTGAACAATACTGGGAACATGATGTCGGCACTACCTTGTATGCATCGCCTTTACTGGCTGATGGAAAACTTTTTATGATGGATAACGACGGAGTAATGCGAATATATGAATTCTCGACGGAGATGAAATTAATTAGTGAAAATGAATTAGGTGAAATAGCCGGTACAACTCCTGCATTTATGGATGGCCGAATTTATATTCGTGGAGAAAACCATCTATTTTGTATAGGAAAATAAAATCTAAAATTTCAATGTTCAAATCACAAATAAATCTCAATATTCAAAAAATTAAATTCTAAATTGGCAGAAAAACTGGCGATTCGAATATTGGATTTTGGTTATTATTTGTTTTTTGAGTTTTGATATTTGGTACTTAAAACTATGAACAATAATTTTCAATATATAGATAAACTCATTCAGGATAAGGGCTCGACAAAAAAAAGCCTCATCCCAATTCTTCAGGCTATTCAAAAAGAATATAATTACCTACCTGAAGAAGCCCTTAAATATCTTGCTGAAAAATCAGAAATTACAGCTTCCGAGATTATTGGTGTAGCCAGTTTCTATTCACAATTCCGCATGAAACCTGTAGGCGAGCATATGATAAAAGTATGTGTTGGAACGGCGTGTCATGTAAAAGGAGCAGGATTGGTTTACGATGCTTTTCGCAGGGAGTTTAATTTAAGCGAAAACAACGACACCGATGAAACCGGAACCTATACCCTTGAAAAAGTAGCTTGTTTGGGTTGCTGTACACTAGCACCTGTTGTTCAAATTGACGACACCACATACGGGCATGTTGCACCCGACCAGGTTGGCCAAATTGTGGAAGATTTTGAAAGTCTGGGAGACAAAAAAGGATCTAAAAAAGCCCGAAAAGCAGATGGTTCTAAAATACAAGGTGAAATCAGGATTGGGCTGGGATCTTGCTGTGTGGCAAGCGGAAGTAAGGAAATTGAGGAGGAAGTGGAAAGTGTGGTTAACGAAAGTGGCATGCGCGTAAAACTAAAACATGTAGGTTGTGTGGGCATGTGTCATCAGGTTCCCCTGGTTGAAATTGTTCCGAACGAAGGTGAAGCAACTTTATATGCCAAGGTAAAACCGGAGGATGTAAAAAATATTGTAGAAACGCATTTTGAAGCTCCCGGGTTAGTAACTCGTTTAAAGAATAAACTTTTTAATGCGGTAGAAACAATTCAAACCGACAGGAACTGGGAAGGTGTGCAGCGCTATGAGATTAGCATGCGGGAAAAACCCGTTGCTTCATTTTTAGGCAAACAAGTGCCCATTGCTACTGAATTCAGGGGAATTATAAATCCATTGGATATTAAAGAATACCTTAAACGGGGAGGATTTGAATCTCTTAAAAAGGTTTTAAACAAGATGTCTACGGATCAGGTTATCAATGAAGTAAAAAACAGCGGCATACGTGGAAGAGGGGGCGGAGGATTTCCAACCGGTATAAAATGGGAACTGGTAAAAAAAGAGGACAGCGAAATAAAATACCTGATTTGCAACGGTGATGAAGGAGATCCCGGAGCATTTATGGATCGAATGCTATTGGAATCTTACCCATATCGGGTTATTGAAGGAATTATTATAGCAGCCTATGCTACCGGAATTCATCATGGTTATTTTTATATCCGTGCCGAATATCCCCTTGCTGTCAAAAGAATCAGGGAAGCCATAAAAATTTGTGAAGAACGAAACTATCTTGGAGAAAATATTTTAGGAAGTGGTTTTAATCTGAATTTACAAATTTATGAAGGTGCAGGTGCTTTTGTTTGTGGCGAAGAAAGTGCATTGATTGCTTCCATAGAGGGTAATCGTGGATTCCCGAGAATAAGACCACCGTTTCCTGCAGAGAGTGGGCTTTGGGGTAAACCAACATTGGTGAATAATACTGAGACTTTTGCTCAAATCTCATACATTTTACGCGAGGGTTCAGAAACCTTCAAAAATATTGGCCAGGGAAAAAGTACCGGAACCAAAGTGTTTGCCCTTGCAGGAAAAATTGCCAGGGGTGGTCTAATTGAAGTTCCTATGGGAATTTCGATAAAACAAGTGATAGAAGAAATTGGAGGAGGAATTGCCAACGGAAGAAAGTTTAAGGCAGTCCAGATTGGTGGCCCGTCAGGGGGATGTATTCCTGCTGAACATGCAGATACTCCCATTAACTTTGAATCATTAAACAAAATGGGTGCAATGATGGGTTCCGGGGGTCTTGTGGTTCTCGATGATACAGACTGTATGGTTGATATTGCACGATATTTCCTATCATTTACTCAGGAAGAGTCTTGTGGAAAATGTACTTTCTGCAGAATAGGAACCAAACGAATGCTGGATATTCTGGATAATATAGTTACCGGAAAAGGAAAACCTGGAGATTTGGATGAATTGGAGCATTTAGCCGACTGGACCAAAAAAGGAAGTCTTTGTGGTCTGGGCAGAACAGCTCCTAATCCTGTTTTAAGCACAATTAAATATTTCAGGGAAGAATATGAAGCGCATATAAATGGTACCTGTCCGACAGGAAAATGTACTGATTTAATAACCTATTCCGTAAACGATGAATGTATTGGATGTACCAAATGTGTACAAAAGTGCCCGGTTGATGCAATACCCTTTAATCCACACGAAAAGCATTCGATTGATACTGAATTATGCATAAAATGTGATGCGTGCCGAACTGCCTGCCCGGTTGATGCGATAGATGTGAGGTAGTTTAAAGTTCAATGTTTAAAGTTCGGTTTAACCTGAACGTTGTTGAAGAGTGAAGATTTAATAAAAGAGTAAAAAAGTTATTGAGTGAATGAGTAAAAGCCCCAATGGGGCGAGGTGTAAAAGCATAGTCCGAAGGGCTATGATAATAAAAAGAAATCCTTGGTGTCTTAGCGCCTTTGCGAGATAATAATGATAAAACTTAAAATAAATAACAAAGAAATTCAGGTTGAACCCGGAACTTCGGTAATGCAGGCTACACAACAATTGGGTATTGATATCCCAAACCTATGTTGGTATGATGAGTTGGAGCATTTTACTTCTTGTATGGTTTGTATGGTTAAAGACCAAAGTAATGGTAAGTTAATTCCATCCTGTTCAATAAAAGCCAGTGAAGGTATGGAAATTATAACAAATGATACAGAAGTAATAGAATCGCGCAAAACTGCCCTGGAACTGTTATTAAGCGAGCATGTTGGTGATTGTGAAGCACCTTGTCAGATTGCCTGTCCGGCTCATATGGATATTCCAAAAATGAATCGTTTAATTGCAGCCGACAAATTGGATAAAGCATTAGCTGTCGTTAAAAAAGACATTGCTCTGCCAGCTGTTTTGGGTCGAATATGTCCTGCCCCGTGCGAAGGCGCTTGTCATAGAAAAAATGTGGACGAGCCGGTTTCCATATGCTTATTAAAAAGGATTGTTGGTGATGACGGAATTGAATCCGATATTTCTGCAATAAAAAAAACAGGAAAAAAAGTAGCAATTATAGGTGCCGGCCCTGCAGGATTGGCAGCTGCTTACTATCTTCAGCTAAAAGGAATTCAGGTTTCACTTTTAGATAAAAGTAGTAAATCCGGGGGTTTACTTCGAACAAAAATATCCGACGAAATTCTTCCAAAAGAAGTTCTGGATAAAGAAATAGAATTGATTCTTAAAACCGGTGTTGAATTTCAGGGAGGGATAGAAATCAATTCTTCCAAATTTGAAGAACTCAAAAAAGAATATGATGCAGTAATTGTTGCAACAGGAACGATTACAGATGATTCAGATAAATTTGGTTTGGAAAGCAATCCTCGGGGAATTGTAGCAGATAAAAATTCGTATCAAACTTCAGAAAAAAAAGTATTTGCAATTGGAAACGTTTTACGTAATTCTCGTTTGGCTGTGAGGTCGGTTGGACAAGGAAAGGAAGTTGCCTTTTCAGTAATTCAATTTCTCAATGAGCGGGATGTGAAAGGCGAACCAAGATTGTTTAATTCCCGCTTTGGAAGATTGGTAAAAGATGAATATTCCGAGTATTTAAAAGAATCAATCGTTGTAAAACGGACCTGGCCTGAAGCTGGCGGGCGTTCCGGTTTTACAAAAGAAGAGGCTGTTTCAGAAGCCAAACGATGTTTGCATTGCGATTGCAGAGCAATTGATAATTGTAAACTCAGGGATTATTCGCATGAATATAAAGCAGACCAAAAAAGATTTAAAACCAGCAAAAGAAGAAATATAACAAAACAGTTGAATCATGGTTCAGTGGTTTATGAACCTCAAAAATGTATTAAATGCGGCATTTGTGTACGGTTAACTGCTCGGGATAAAGAACAATTCGGATTTACATACATTGGCCGGGGTTTTGATGTGGAAATAGGAGTTCCTTTTAATAAAGAATTGGAAGAAGGATTAACTGAAACTGCGGTGAAAGTGGCTAATGCCTGTCCTACAGGTGCAATATCGTTAAGAGAAAAATGACGAATGTTGATTAACAATTTGAGCTTGATGTAGGAGAAATAAAATCTAAAATCATCATTCGTTAATCATCATTCATAAATCAAAAAAAAATGAACAGATATATTTTAATAGCGATTTTAACAATATGTGGCATTGATGTATATTCTCAACCTTCAAACTCATGGCCTATTTTTCGAGGTGACCAGAAATTAAACGGAGTTTCAACAACAAGTATTCCAGCATCTCCAAAACTTTTATGGACTTTCGAAACAGGAGATAATATCAAAGGTGCTCTAACTGTGGCAGACGGAAAAGTGGTGATAGGCTCCACTGATGGAGTTGTTTACTGTCTGAATACTACTGGAAAACTTATTTGGAAACAAGAAACAGGAAACTCTATAGAAGCTCCGGCTTTGATTACAGACAACAAAGTTATAATTGGAAATCTTGACGGTATGTTATTGGCTTTCGATTTAAATTCCGGTAAAAAACTTTGGGAGTATGAATGTGAAAACCAAATTATCGGCTCGGCTAATTACTGGAAAACAGGAGGGAAAACATATATAGTAGTTGGTAGTTATGATTATTATTTACATGGTGTTGATGGCGAAACCGGACAGGGACTCTGGAAATATGAATCAGACAATTTTATAAATGGCGCTGCCGCCTGCGCTGATGGTGCCGCATTTTTTGGAGGTTGTGATGGTTTTTTACATATGGTGGATATTCCAACGGGAAGACTCGTAAAGAAAATAGATGTGGCCACCTATGTCGCTGGCTCGATTGCAATAGAAAATGACAAAGCATATATTGGCGATTATGATGGTCGTTTTTTTCAGGTGGATATTAAAAATGATAATACAACCTGGGTTTGGGAACACGAAAAAACAAAATTACAGTTTATTGCATCACCCGCACTTTTGGGGAATAAAGTAGTAACTGCTAATCACAATAAATTTTTGTATTGTTTTGATAAGAACTCGGGTGAAAAATTATGGGAATATAATACAGGAAGACATGTGGAGGCTTCACCGGTAATTGTTAAGAATAAGGTTATTGTGGCAAACATGCGTGGTGATTTGGCCATTGTGAACCTTTCTGATGGGAAACCTGTTTGGACTTACGAAATCGGAAGCCAGATAATTAATAATCCGGCTGTTGCAAGTGGAAAAATATTTGTTGGAGCTTACGATGGAAATGTTTATTGTTTTGGAGAATAGAAAGCCCCTCCTAACCTCCCCAAAGGGGAGGAAAAGGAATGGTGTTTCTTTAATATATTAATAAAAAAATGAGCTACATTATCTCTTTCAAGAAATCGTGTGGTACTAATCCCTCCCCCTTGGGGGAGATGGAGGGGGCTTTATGAACATAATTCAAATAATACCAGGATCAGGTGGTAGTTTTTATTGTGGGAACTGTTTGCGCGACAGTAAATATGTTGATGCATTACGAAATCTTGGACACCAGGTTGTAAAAATACCTATGTATTTACCTCTGTTTTCAGATGAGCACGATATTTCTGATATTCCTATTTTTTATGGTGCAATAAGTACATATCTAAAACAAGTTTATCCGGTTTTCAGAAAAGCACCAAAATGGTTTGATAAGCTGTTGAATTCGAAACCCATGATGAAAATAGCAGCTTCGCAGGCTGGTTCCACCAGGGCTAAAGGACTGGAAGACATGACCATCTCCATGTTACTCGGTGAACAGGGGGAACAAAAAGAGGAACTGGAAAAAATGGTGGATTGGATTGCAGAACATTGTAAACCCGATGTTATTCATATTTCAAATGCGCTACTATTGGGCCTTGCAAAAAGAATAAGAGAAAAAATAAAAGTTCCTGTGGTTTGTTCTTTACAGGACGAAGATGTTTGGGTTGATGCCATGCAACCTCAGTTTCAAAAAAGTATTTGGGATTTGATGCAAAAAAGATCGGAAGATGTGGATGCATTGGTTGCTGTGAGTAACTATTTTGCAGGAGAAATGCAAAAACGAATGAATATCTCCAACAAAAAAGTTCATACTTTTTACCTGGGAGTTGATGCTGATGATTACCATTATATTCCGATTGAAAAAAAACCTCGAAATGTTGGCTATATCTCACGAATGTGTCATAAAGACGGGTTTGATATTGTGGTGGATGCATTTATTGAATTAAAAAAGAAATCCGGTTTTGAAGATGTAAAATTTATTGCTACCGGTGGATTAACCGGTGATGATAAAAAGTTTCTGAAAGAGCAAAAACAAAAGATTAAACATGCCGGACTTTGGAATGCTTTCGAAATTATTGAAGAATTCGAAGGAGATAAACGACATCATTTTTTTGAGAAAGTTTCTATGGTTTCTGTTCCCGTAAGAGTTGGAGAAGCATTTGGAATGTACATGCTTGAATCAATGGCTTCCGGGGTTCCGGTTGTTCAACCAGCTTTGGGAGCTTTTCCTGAAATTGTAAAAACATCCGGAGGTGGAACAATTTACCAACCCAACACCCCGGAAAAACTGGGCGAAGCCTGGGCAGAATTATTTAATGATACTAAAAAATTAAAACAGTTAAGTGATGCCGGTTATCAAGGAACAAAAGAAAAATTCAATATTCATAAACATGCTGAAGAAATTATTGGATTGTATAAAACACTTTGACAACGCTCTGTATGACATTATAAATAACATACAGGAAAAGGTAATACTTAGCAGAGTCGATTGTCATGCTGAGCGTAGTCGAAGCATACTTATTAATGAGAAATTATGAAACTGTTTTATGTTTATATTTTGAAGTGCAATGATAACTCTTACTACGTTGGTATTACAAACGATATTGAAAGGAGGCTTGAAAAGCATAACGAAGGAAATTCATCCAACAGTTATACTTTTAAAAGAAGGCCTGTTAAATTAGTATTTGTTGAAACTTATAACGATTTTCAGGTAGCTGAAATTTGGGAGAAGAAATTGAAAGGTTGGTCTCGCAGAAAAAAGGAGGCTCTAATTGAAAAGAATTGGGAAATGCTAAAAGAATATTCTTCTTGTCAGAATAATTCACATTTCTCTAATTTTAAAAAGTAAAACAAGTAGTCATATTTTGACTTCTCGGAATAAACCAATGTCGTGCTGAGCGAAGTCGAAGCATGATTTTAATAATTATAAAAACACCCTTCGACTACGCTCAGGGTGACGGAAAAAATGCTGCTACAACTAAAAAACATTAGTAAAGGTTATGGAGAACAGGGCTCTCATAATTTTCGTCCGGTATTGGAAAATCTGAATCTCGAAATACAAAAAGGTGAAAAGCTCTCAATTGTAGGTCAGAGTGGTTCCGGTAAAACTACTCTCCTAAATTTAATCGGCACCCTGGATTCTCCGGATTTCGGAGAAGTATTTTTTGATGGAAAAAACCTAACCGGATATTCAAAAAAGGAACTTGCCGATTTTAGAAACCAACATCTTGGATTTGTTTTCCAACTTCATCATTTAATGCCCCAGTTAAGCCTTTTAGAAAACGTTTTGCTACCGGTATTACCACAAGGGAAAGTATCTAAAGAACAAAAAGAATGGGCTGAAAATTTAATTAAAAGAGTGGGTATATGGGATCAACGCCACCAAAAACCCTCGGAAATGTCGGGAGGTGAATGTCAGCGGACTGCTGTGGTTCGTGCGCTAATTAATAAACCTGAACTTATTCTTGCCGATGAACCGACCGGTGCCCTAGATGAAAAAAATGCAACTGCTCTTTCTGAATTACTTATTCAATTAAGCGAAGAAGAAAACTTAACCCTGATAACAGTAACCCATTCATCCGAATTGGCAAATCAAATGGATAAAAGATATACATTACGAAACGGTAAACTGGAATAAGAATGTTTTCCGCCAACTGGCGGAGAAATGTCCGAAGGACAAAGGGGTGACTATGACACGATTACAATACATATTAAAATCCTTCCTACACTATTTTAAAGCCAACTTACTGGTTGCTTTTGGAGTTGCTATAAGCACCATGGTTTTAACAGGTTCCCTAATAATCGGGGATTCAGTTAGATACAGTTTAAAACAGGCCACATTTTACAGACTTGGAGAAACAACACATTTGGTTTCAGTACGCGAAAGATATTTTAGGCAGGAAATGGCCAATGAAATTGAAAAAGATAATCCAAATATCAATGCAACTCCGCTTCTGTTACTGGAAGGAATGGCAGTAGCTGATGGCGGTCAGCAAAGAGCTAATAAAGTTCAAATAATTGGTATAGACAAAGATTTTACGGAAATATCAAATTCTCCACTTCTCTCCGAAATTCAAAATAACGAAATTATTATAAGTGAGAATCTGGCTGAAAAACTTCAAAAAACTGAAGGTGATAACATACTTGTTCGTATAAAAAAGGCAAGCCTTATTCCAATGAATGCTCCATTTGTTTCTGCAGAAGAAACCAGTGTAGCCTTGAGAGCAAGTATATCAAAAATTGTTTCTAAAGAAGAATTGGGAAGATTTAATCTAAAAAATTCTCAGACCGCTCCTTACAACATTTTTGTTTCTATTGACAGGCTTAATCGTTTAATGGAATTTGAAGGAAAAGCCAATCAAATCCTGATTGTTACCAATGTTTCCTCCAAAGAACTTGCCCAATCAGTAAAAAACTGTTTGCGCCCTGCCGATGCAGGACTTTCAATTAAAACAATCGAAAAATCAGATGAAATTGAAATTTTAACTGAACGGGTATTTCTGGATGAAAAAGTTTCTTCAACACTAAAAAGATTACCCGGTGCAGAACCAATTTTAACGTATTTTGTAAATGGGATTGGAAAGACGGAAGACCGAAGACCGAAGACCGAAGATGAGGGAAGCCCGAAGCTCGAAGCTCGAAGCCAAAACACTCAATCTCAATCAATCTCTGTCAATCTCAATCAATCTCCTTTTATTCCATATTCCTTTGTCTCATCTACAAGCAACTCTCAACTTTCCAACAATGAAGTCATACTAAACCACTGGGCTGCCGATGATTTAAATGCAAAAGTAGGCGATAATATCACTCTAAAATATTTTGAAATTGGCCCATTGCGTCAACTAATCGAAAAAGAATCAGATTTTATTTTAAAGGAAATTATTTCTATGGACAACGATTTGTCTGATGAAACCCGGGTGCCGCATTTACCGGGACTTTCGGATGCTGGTCATTGTCGGGAGTGGGAAGCCGGTGTTCCAATTGAATTAGATGCAATTCGTGAAAAAGATGAAAAATACTGGGACGATTTTAAAGGAACTCCAAAAGCATTTATATCAACAGAAAAAGCTTTGGAAATGTGGTCAAATCGTTTTGGAAATTACACAGCATTTCGATATCCGGCTGAAACTTTCAACCAATCGAAGTACGAGCAGATTTTTGCTCAGGAAGTTGCACCTGCCGACCTTGGAATGGTTGTAGAACCTATTCGAAAACAAGGTATTAATGCGGCTGAAAATGGCACTGATTTTAGCGGACTGTTTATAGGGTTAAGTTTTTTTTTGCTGGCGGCATCAATTATTTTAACCGCGCTGCTTTTTAGGCTTAATCTTGAAAATCGTTCATCACAGATAGGACTTTTAAGTGCACTTGGCTTTCAACAAAAACAGGTTCGTAATTTCTATTTACAAGAAGGCCTTGTAATTTCATTATTTGGTGCCTTAATTGGGCTGTTGGTTTCAGTGTATTACACACAGCTTGTTTTTAAAATCCTTAATTCTTTATGGTTTGAAATAGTTAGAACAAATGTTTTGGAAATTAAAATACTTTCTGCCACTTTAATTCTCGGACTTGTTATTGGTATTTTGGTTTCGTTAGCGGCAATTTTTATATCAGTGAAAAGATTTCAAAACAGGAAAACCATTGAACTTCAAAAACAAATTCAGAAAAAAGAAAGTAGAAGAAAAGAACTCACTATAAATACCATTATTTTCCTAACTTTTGGTATTACGGGTGTTTTACTTATTAATGAACTTATTTCAGGCCAATTGAATCCTTCTATGTTTTTTCTTTCGGGAGGATTACTATTGGTTGGATTTCTTTTACTATTCAGAAAAAAATTATCAAAACAAAATAAAAAAGAAAAGGAATTACATTTCAAAAAGCTGGCAAAACTCAATTTATCAAGAAATCCGGGACGTTCTTTAACAGTAGTAATTTTGTTTGCTCTGGGAACTTTTCTGGTTGTATCAACAGGTTCTAACAAACTGGATTTATTTGCAAATTCACATGAAAAATCAAGCGGTACGGGAGGATTTCTTTATTTTGCAGAAACAACAATGCCGGTACTTTATAATATTAATAATAAAGAAAAACGTGTAGATGAAGGCATTTATGAGGACTTTGAAGTAGTCCAATTCAGAAAAGTGGAAGGCGACGATGCCAGTTGTTTAAATCTTAACAGAATTGCACAACCTGCCGTTTTGGGTGTTGAACCGAAAGATTTAAAAAACCGTTTTTCCTTTGCTGTGAAAATAAAAGGACTGGAAAAAGAGCCCTGGCAAATGCTGGATGAAAATTTTGAGGATGGGAGTATTCCCGCAATTGCCGACCAAACAGTAATTCAGTGGGGATTAGGAATGAAAGTTGGTGATATTTTAATGTACCAGAATGAACTGGGAGATACGCTCCGATTAAAATTAATTGCAGGGACAACTCCATCTATCTTCCAGGGATTTGTTATTATTTCAAACAAACATTTTTTACAAAATTACCCTACCAGTAGTGGCTCCAATATTTTTTTAATTGACGGGAAACAAGATAACTCAGAAGCAATCGGAGATGAATTAAACTCCGTATTCCGCGATTATGGTTGGGAAATGGAAAGCACCGCCAAACGTTTGGTTGAGTTTTATTCGGTTACCAATACTTACTTGTCTATCTTTCTGGCATTGGGTGCTTTAGGCCTTATTCTGGGAACCATAGGTTTGGCTGTTATTCTGGCACGTACCATTTTAGAGCGAAAACGTGAAATTGCAGTAATGCAGGCCTTGGGTTTTTCATCTCAAAAAATATTTATTCTACTTTTCAGAGAATATTCAATATTGCTAATTTCAGGAGTTTTGATAGGATTTATAACCGCTGTTATTGCCACATTACCTGCATTTCTATCCACCAATACCGATGCTTCATTTTCAACAGTTACAATTGTTGTATCGTTAATTTTAACAAACGGACTTTTATGGATTATTGGCTTGAGTTGGTTTTCACTGCGTAACAATAACAAAGTCGCTGCATTAAGATCTGAATAAGTTTTCATTTTTATAATTGTAAAATAAACCCCATTTTCTATTATACTAATCCAATTTTGGATTATTTTTAAACCTCAATTTTATAGAATTAGTATGAGCAACCAACCACTGGCAGAACGTTTACGACCCAAAACTCTCGATGATTATATCGGGCAGGAACACCTGGTTGGTAAAAATGCAGTTTTGCGTAAAATGATTGAATCCGGAAATATTTCATCAATCATTTTATGGGGGCCTCCCGGTGTAGGTAAAACTACACTTGCCAAAATAATTGCAAATACCCTACAAAGGCCGTTTCATGTTTTAAGTGCGATAAATTCCGGTGTAAAAGATATTCGTGATGTGATTGAAAAGGCAAAAAAACAACAATTTTTTAGTAAACCAAATCCAATATTATTTATCGATGAAATTCATCGTTTTAGTAAATCACAGCAGGATTCACTTCTTGGCGCTGTTGAAGATGGCACTATAACCTTAATAGGTGCAACCACAGAAAATCCGTCTTTCGAGGTAATCTCTCCTCTCCTTTCCCGTTGCCAGGTTTATATTCTTGAACCACTCAGTAAAAAAGGACTTTTAGAACTTATCGATTCAGCGATTACAAAAGACGTTGAATTGAAAAAGCGAAAAATTAAAATTAAGGAAGATCAGGCAATGTTGAGATTTTCCGGTGGCGATGCAAGGAAATTACTTAATGTTTTGGAACTAGTTGTTCGAGCTGAAGAAGGCGTCAAAGTAGAAGTAACAGATAAAAAAGTTCTCGATCGCTTACAAAATAATCTTGCTATTTATGATAAGCAGGGCGAAATGCATTACGATATTATTTCAGCTTTTATAAAAAGTATCCGGGGAAGTGATCCGGATGCAGCAGTATACTGGCTTGCCCGCATGCTCGAAGGTGGAGAGGATATTAAGTTTATTGCACGCAGAATGCTTATTTTGGCTGCCGAAGACGTAGGCTTGGCAAATCCGAATGCACTTCTTCTCGCACAAAGTACTTTTGATGCAGTTCATAAAATAGGAAATCCGGAAGCAAGAATTATTTTATCGGAATGTGCTATTTATCTTGCCACTTCACCAAAAAGTAATTCGGCTTATTCGGCAATCGACGATGCTATTGCACTGGTTAAAAGAACAGGTGATTTGCCGGTTCCTCTGCATATTCGTAATGCTCCAACCAAATTAATGAAGGAAATTGGATATGGCAAAAACTACAAATATTCCCATGCATACGAAGGAAATTTTGAAGAACAGGATTATCTGCCGGAGAAAATAAAATCAGAAAGAATCTATCATCCTCAAAAAAATCCTTCTGAGATGAAAATTCATGAAAGATTAAAAAAATGGTGGGGAGAGAGGTTTTAGTTTTCAGTCGCAGTCGCAATTTTCAGTATAACAATTTGGCAATTTGACAATAAAAGATGGCATCTGTATTTGCTTCAAAATATACAGATGCCATCTTTACTCTTTGCTCCTAGCTCAGTATGTTCTTACAATATTCGACACATTTTAT
>ENA-ORCQ01000313-ORCQ01000313.1-marine-metagenome-genome-assembly--contig:-NODE-313-length-14435-cov-3.468241_pt1 | contig 14435 bp, 9 predicted proteins | sample MGYA00237780_ERZ508510 | MGnify/ENA primary metagenome ERZ508510 (study PRJEB26181, sample SAMN06268981) | marine metagenome | isolation source: Tt an E2 anaerobic enrichment on eucalyptus from sediment...
TTGCATTCCGGCATTGGTTCCAATCCATATAAAACCCAGTTCATCCTGCACAATTGCTGTTGCATCGGTGTGCACAAGCCCTTTGTTTACATCAATATGCCTAAAACGCTGATTCACCTGTGCTTCAGAAATATTGAAGGCGAAAACAAACAATAATATTATCCAGAGTTTTTTATTCATTTAAATCATCTCTTCATCCGAATTTCTCAAATATAATTATTTTGACACAGAACGGCTATCGTCTTTTAATACCTCACATGTTCATTAATTACCGGCCTCAATTTCTTCTTCCCGGCAGTTCTTTTGCAAACTTTTGAGGAATATGTTTTCTTAAATTTGTCAATATTTTCTCAAACTCTTTTTTGGCATATACATTACTAATCTCATAAGGATCAATACTGTGGTCATACAACTCCTCACTTCCATCCGAATATTGTATGTATCGGAATCTTTCATCACGAATGGATACAAATCCTTCTCCAAAGGTTGTAATTGTCGGATGCCATTCGGTTTCTACCTGTTTTAACAAAGGTTTTAAACTGTTACCATCTGTTTTACTGTGTTGATTTAAACCACATAATTCTGTTAATGTTGGATATAAATCAACCGAGTTAACCGGTCGTTGGCATTTTTTTCCATTTTCTGATGAATCCGGTAGCCTGATTGCCATAGGTGTTTTAGCCGACTGCTCCCATAGTGTATTTTTCTCCCAGTGATTTTTCTCCCCGCAATGATAACCGTTATCGCTCCAGAAAACCACAATTGTATTTTCGCTGTATTTACTTTTATCCAGGGCTTCAATTACCCGGCCAATATTCCAATCCGCAAAGCTTGTGCAGGCGTAATATGCCAAAAGCAGTTTTTTCCACTCCTGCTTGTCTTCCGGATTAAAACGACCAAATGGATCCAATAATTCTTTTGCAATTTCAGGAATATCATCCAAATCATTTTCATCATATCCTGGCGGAAGTTTTATGTCGTCAATGTTATATAAATCGTAAAAGCGTTGCGGACAGGTAAAAGGTGTATGAGGCCGCCAAAGACCCAGTGCGCAAAAAAAAGGTTGAGCATGTTCCTGATTCAAAAAATCGATTGTAGCATCGGCATTCTTCACATCCGGAAAGATGCTGTCGTGAAATGCCTGAATCCCCCAGAATTTTCCTTTAATCTGATGTTCCTCATCGGGGAAAGGCCCAAAGCCACCTCCGTATATCGGTCTGTTGTCAAAGTTTTTTTCCAAACGCCCTTCACTTAATTTTGCATGATACAGTTTACCCCGCCCGAAAGTTGTATATCCATTCCGTTTAAACATTTCAGGTAAGGTTTCCTGTTTTTGAAGTATCTCTGATTTATTCCACGGGTCACAACCATTAAAATAAGCACCCGTTGTGTGTGGATACAATCCGCTAAAAACTGCCGCGCGCGATGGTGTGCAAACCGGAGATCCACAATTGGCATTTTCAAAAACTATTGCTGATTCTTTAAACTTATCGAGATACGGCATTTTTATTTCCGGAACAGTCTTGTAAAAACCATGGTCATTCATGTCGTCTACAATTAGAAAAAGAACATTAGGATTTTCTTGAGCAGTGATAACTGACCAAAATATTACCGGCAAGAATACAATTAGTTTTTTTATTCCCATTTTGTTTTTATACTAATTCCATTATTCGATTCTTCAACAATGTACAATACAGCTGTTGAAGGACTTTTATTAGGACAATGACAGGTGAGCATTAATTTTTTATCGAAAGTTCGAAATAATATTCCATGACCATGGCCTCCGGCTAATAAAGGTTCTTCAGGATGCTTCCATGGCCCGGATAGTTTTCCTGATTCTGAAATGGCGTAAGACAAAGCATATCCGTTTTGACCAAAGCCTGACGTCAGGCAAATTAACTTCCCGGAGGGTAAACGATGAATATCAGCTCCATCGGAAACATATCCGGGAATTTGTTGCCCCTTGTATTTTTTCCCCAGTAAATCCATTCTTTGTACCCAGGCGGCATCATTTGCCTTAAAAATCGTTTTTGGTTTTCCTGCCAATCCTGAAAGGTCCGGGTTAAGTTTAACCATTTCAAATGTTCCTTCGTTAATTTGAACCCATTCATGACAAAAAACCATATAAGGAGAATCATTTTCCACCCAAAGTGTTCCGTCCAAAGACGACCAGTTATCCGGCGTTGTCGGTTTATTTAAATCGAAGGGAATAAACGGGCCAAGAGGATTATCGGCAACACAAATTTGTGTTCCCCTTAAAACAACCGGAATTCCGTCATTTCTTATTTCAATGGTATCGTTTGGATTGGTAAACGTTGCAAATAAATAATATTTTCCTTTGTAAACATGTACTTCAGGTGCCCAAATTCCATGGTTAGGATCGGCCCAGAAACCTTTTGGATTTTCAAAAACTATGAAGGGGCCATACCACGTTTTTAAATCTTTACTTTTGTAAGTGCAAACTCCCTGTCTTCCTTTTGGCCCGCGAAGTTCTCCAAAAGTAGCTGAGTATAAATAGTAAATATTTTCTTCTTCAACCGGTAATATATACGGATCGCGAATCGGGATTTCCGATAGCTGCCAGGATTTTACATTCTGCCCTGTAACTACCTGAATAAAAAATATAAAAAGAAGAATAAAAATTCCTTTCATTTTAATAACCAATTTTGGTATCCTTTATGATAAAATTAAAATCTGCGTCAAAATCAATTTCAATGATTCCCAATTGCCGTTGAACGGGGCTGTGTGAATCGCTTCCAAAAACTGTACAATACAATTTCCCGTCAGTTCCTTTAAAAATTGTTCCGTGCCCTGCATGTCCTGCAGCAAATCTTCGTTCTGAATATGGCCCTTTTACATCATCGGCAATCGCATACATTAAATTATAAGTTCCGTTGTGATCTCCGGTGTGATCAGAACCGGTCAAAATGTATTTCCCTTTATATTTAATCAAACCACAACCTTCGTAGCCCATTTTTTCCCAACCATCTGCAAGCAAAACGGTTGGTTCTTCAGCAAACCCACTCATATCATTTTTCATTCTTGCCATTTGTCCGCCTCCCCATAAATAATAAACTTCCCCATCATCATCCTGAAATAAAAATCCGTCAATTCCACTGCTGACAGGTCCTCCGACCGGATCGACATAAGGCCCTGCAGGCAAGCCAGTTTTACTTTTTATTAACGAAGTTACACGTGGTGTCAGACTATGGCTAAAACAAATCCAGTAGGTTTCGTTAATGTAAGCAATTTCAGGTGCCCACAACATTTCCTTTCTGGTCATATCATCTTTTTTACGATCCAGATGCCAGGTTGCATCTTTATCCCAGTTCCATATGTAACCCAATGCTTCCCAATTCTCAAGGTCGGTTGAACGCCACATTTTTAATCCACCCGAAGGTGGTTGGGATGGTGGTCCTAAAGTAGCAACGCAATAATACGCTCCATCATGCCCCACACAAATACTTGGATCGCGCATAAAAACATCGGCAACCGATTTTACCGGATGCATACTGCCAATTACTCCCTTTTCCAGAATCACTTTTGGTGATGGTTTTAATCGATGTTCAGTTCCTTTTACAAGAGGCAAAACGCCTGTTGCCCCTGTAATCATTGCATACTTATCATCATTATTTCCTGAAAAAGTACTCCACCAGTTTCCATCCCGGTCCTGAAAAATAGTTGAATGGGATGCATGCGGAACAACAAACTCCCTTCTGTGATAAGGCCCGTAAATATCTCTATCGGAAACAGCCAAAAACAAATCGTCGCACCAGGTTCCAAGACGATGGTGTTTATCGCTGGCAACCAAAGTATATTTCCCGTTAAGTTTTATAATGTGAGCTCCGGCTGTTCCCACTTTATCCAAAACCGGATACTCCCCCCACCCTTTTGGAGGATATATTTCAGGTATAATTTGTTTAGGACTTTCATCCAGGTTTTTCAAATCATCTGAAAGTTTTGCAATAATCCCTCCATTCCAGGTCAGATAAACTTTACCATCCGTATCCTCAAAAAGCGAAGGATCGTAGCCCCAGGGTAAAAGTTTTGACCAATCTTCATAAGGCCCTTCTGCTTTACCTGATTTACTCTTTAAAATTCCCAACGATTGATAAACTGTTGAGTAAACCAAATAATAATCTCCTTTAATAAAATGAAGCTCTGCACCCCTGCAACCCATTCTTCGTTTTGAATGGTTTGTGCCATAAACAGGTTCTCCCCTTTTTTGCCAGGTAATTTCAGAAACATCAAAGACTTTCCCAATTTTCTGCCACTCTTTTAGGTCTTTTGATTTCCAGAGATAAATACCGTCATTTTCAAAATAATCTTTTTGCTTACCAACTGTTCCGGTCAAATAATACCAGCCATCTGGCGCAACACAGATGTGAGGATGAGATAAGCCTTCAACTAAAGGATTAATGGGTTGGGCATCATAATCGGGGTGAATTAAATATTGAGTAAACCCTGAAAATGTTAATGATAATAACAATACCAGAGTTAATGGTAATTTTTGCTTCATTCTTTCGGTTTGATCATTTACACCCCGTAAAAGTATGGATTTTGAAGCATTTATACTTTCCTGAGAGTTCTGAGGTTTAACACGATTGTACAGAAAAGAATATAATTTGCGATGAATGGTTTTTTTAAGCTTTGAAGAACATTTGTAGTTGCATTATTTCTTAATATTTGTTTTTATCACTCTTTACCATTCAACTAACTGTCTGGTATATGTTGGCCCGGTAGAATGGATATTTCCCTCTTTATCAAACCAGGTTGGATCTATTACAAGAAACGGAATTCCATCATCACGAATGCCATGACAGGATAACCAAAATCGTCCGTCAGGGCCGGTAAAAATTTCGTTGTGCCCTACCTGGTTAAAAGGATTGTTTTCATCCCCGCTCCAATCAAAACCATTCTTTTCGCAGGTAGCTTTGTTCATAGCGCCGTAAAATGGATTATCCGGGTGTTTTGTCCAGGGACCGGTGATTTTTGAAGCTGTAGCATAGCCTATTTCATAACCGCGTGTCCAGCTCGAATAGAAAAGATAATAGGTTTCATCATGCTTAATAACGTAGGCACCTTCAATACCAATGGCATCCCAATCGTAGTATTTTGCCACTTTTGGTTTTGGCCTGCCGTCGTAGCCGGGAACTTCTACCACTTCTCCGTTTACATCGTATTCATAATCCACTTTTGCAGGTTGAATGGCAGATTGTGGTTCGGTTAAAAATGTTCCTTTTGCCAGATCGATTTGGGCAAAGCCAATCCCAAACTCACGTCCACGGTTCCAGAATGCCCAAACTTTTCCATCATCATCTTCAAAAAAAGTAAGATCATTGCCCTTACATAATGGTTCATTTTCTGTAACAACAGTATAGGGGCCTTCAATTTTATCTGCCACCGCATAACCTGTAAATTGACCTATATATCCCAAACTATCATTTCTGCAATTAAAAAGTGCATAATATTTATTTCCGATTTTCTGAATTTCCGGTGCCCAAAACCGACGATGGTACCATTTTTCAATTCCGGGACGTTTGACGATATAATCAACCAAGTGCCAGTTCAACAAATCTTTTGATTGATATAAAACAACTCCGTTATTTAAAATCCCATTCTCTTCCTGACGGGGCCAGTGCGGGTAGGATGTTCCGGTCAAATACCACCAATCACCATCTTTTAAAACCTGGCAATCGCGCAATCCGTTTTTTTCTATTCCGTTTGAAATTGGGTTTTGGTATTCAAAAGTTTGCTTTTTTGTTTGAGAACATCCAACAAATAGTAGTACAGTTATTAGAATTAAAGTTGATTTCATATCAATTTATACTTTTGATTTGAGAACTTTTGTGATTTCAAAACATGTCCCCTTTTGGGTATTTAGGGGGCTTTCATTTTATCTTTTAACAATTCCATATAAACACCTCCAACAACCGAACGGGCAATAAAACCTCTCATCTCACCACTTTTTGTCCAGTACCAGTCGGTCATCGGTACACGGTCGGGTGTTTCATTCAAAAAAGTATAAACGGGAGTAATCAATTCTCTGAAATCCTTATTTGAATTTGCCATTGAAGCTGTCCAGAATATCCAGTCCAATTTAGTATAGGTTTCCCGGCTGTCCAGGGGTAGGCCATAACGATTTTGAACTTTTAGATAATGATTAATTTCTTTATCCATTATTTTATCGGGGAACAGGTTAAAGCCGAGCATCTTATCCCAGACCAGATTATATTTCTGCGACCAGGTTCCCGGTTTGTCAAATGCCAAACGATAATGTTTGCCATCATCGGCGGCTTTCAACCAATCTGCAACCATATTTTCTGCCAGTTTCTTATACGTTTTCGCTTCTGTTTTTATTCCCTGCATTTCACAAAGCATTGCATACGAAGCAATGCCCATAATGGCTTTTATTGAAAGGTTTGCGTTATGTGCAAGATGTCCGGCAAAGTCATCAGTGCACAATTGATTTTCGGGATCGAAACCTTTTTCTTTCAGGTACCCGGCCCATTTTGTAATTGTTCCCCAATACTTTTTTGAATAATCTGCATTACCTTCAACCTTGGCAATAGCAGCTGTCAGAATGAGCATATTTCCGCATTCTTCAACAGGCATCTGGTGGTCTTCACTTTTTTCACCTCCTCCATAGGTCTGACCATTTCCAAGGGGGTAAGTACCAATATCATGCGGTGCATAAGGCCAGGGCCAACGTCCCGATTCAGCATAATCGAAGATCGGTGTGGTTTGCGCTTTCATTAATTCCGGATTCAAATAAAGAAAATAAGGAGATGCCGGGTAAAAAACGTCAACCGTTCCCATGGAGCCATTGCTAAAATTCTCCTTGGAAAAACACAAGGGCTGATTGTTTTCATCCAAAACTATTTTATGTGCTGCCATACACTGGCGATGCGCAAGATTGCAAATGTTTGCATATTCTTTTCCGCCCAGTTTTGTTGCTATTTTTTCCAGTTCCTGATCAAAAGCATTACAACGTTCTTTAATTTGCTGATATTCTTTTTCAGCGGTTTCCAGTAGTTCCTGTATACTACTGAACTTTAACTTCCAGTAACCTTCAAGTTTTTTTCCAAAATATTCAACTGAATAAATATCGTCGTAAGCCAGCATTAACTTTTTCTCCACCTGACCATTTTCAGGAACCATAAACTGAAAAGTCGTCGCCAATACAGGTTTATAGTTGATGAATCGTAAATTCTGATCATTCTTATTTTCCGAAGGAAATTTTTTGGCATTGGCAAAGGCATCCATAGCTTCCTCGCTCCGTCCGATATAACTTTTAGCCATTTCGTTTTTATGAACTGCCAAACAGAGGTATCCCCAATCGATACGAACATCATCACCGCTTGTTTTTAAAACGGACTGTTCCTGCGTGCCCATTTTTAGAACTTCCAAATCTCCCGAATCCGATTTATTCCAGATAACTTTTTGCCCCTTATGGTTTAGACAGGCATAACCCGAAATATCAAAATACAATTCAACATGGTGTTCTTTACCGTCCACTGACTTTAAACTCCAGTTTATATAGCTTAAGGGGCGCGAAACCAAATCAATATCATCCACTAACAAAGGAGAAAGAAAATTGAATTCAACAGATAATCCATTTTGTTCGAAACAGAAAGTCGTGGTTGTTGCAGAAAGTTTTGTCCTGATATGTTTTGCAGGTTTAACATAGGCTGGCGACTCACCCATCAAACGGAAAGTTTCGCCATCAATACGAATCATACTTCGAATTGGCATTGGCTTTTGTGTCCAGTGAGTGGCTTCGGTTTGCGTTGGATTTTCATGGTTTATCCAAATGCTGAAATAAGGATCATGGGTAATTAAGGGATAGGATGGTGCCCTGAAATCACTCTTTTGTGCAAATACTGTTAGTCCTGAAAGTATTATATATAGCAACAAAACATGTTTTCTGCTGCTTATTTTCTTTATTTTGAAATGTATCATAAAATTTATCAATTAATCATTCCTTAGCAGAAACTTTCTCTTCTAATCTTTTAATCATATCAGTCCATCTACCCGGAATAGATTCTGCCATTTCCGCAGGGACAAAAGATTTTAAGTGACTTTTTATTTCATTAAAATTACTGTCTCCTGCAATGTTTTTTAGTTCCCAAATATCAGTCCGGTGGTCGTACAGTTCTTCGCTACCATCGGGATAAAAAAGGTATCTGAAATTTTCACTTCTGATCGAAATCCATCCCTTACCAAAATAGGTTATTGAAGGTTTTTCCCATTCAGCATTCGGATTATCCAGTAAAGGTTTTATGCTTTTCCCATCGATGGTTTTTAAAGGTTTCATCCCATTTCCGCATAAATCAACAAATGTGGGAAATAAATCCTGCAGGTTAACCGGTTTTGTGCAGGTTCCTCCGGAATGTTTTGAACCGGGTAAATAAATGGCCATGGGCGTTACTGCCGAAAGCTCCCAAAGCGAATTCTTATCAAATCTGTTTTTTTCTCCCATATGAAATCCATTGTCAGAAGTAATTACTACTATGGTATTGTCGGCATATTTACTTTCTTTTAAGGCATTCAACACACGACCAATGTTGTAATCTGCAAAAGAATAACATGCAAAATATCCGCGCAGATACTCTTTCCATTGTTTCTCAGTTGATGTAATTTTTTGAAAATCATCTCTTTTTGTATCAATAAATGCTTTTGCCAGTTCTGGTAAATCTGCTGTATCGTTTTTATAAAATCCATCCGGAATTTCAATTTCATCGACATTATACATATCATAAAAACGTTGCGGGCAGGTATAAGGGCTATGAGGACGCCATAAACCATACATCATAAAAAAAGGTTTTTCCTGATCTGTTTGGAGTAATTCAATAATCTGGTCAGCATTTACCACATCCGGAAAGTCCTGATCGGGAAATGCCTGCATTCCTCTGAAGCGATTTCCGGGAATTACACGATGCAATGAATCAGGGAAAGGACCAAATCCGGCCCTTCCCGTTGTTCCCATAAAGTTATCTTCCACACGTTTCTTATCAATCTTTGAATGAAATAACTTTCCTTTTCCGTAGGTATTGTAACCGGCTCGCTGAAACCATTCCATCATGTTTTCCTGCTCCATAAGTAATGACTTATCCCAAGCTGTTCCTCCATTGTAATACTTGCCTGACCGATGTGGAGAAACTCCGCTTAAAAAAGCTGTACGTGAAGGGCTGCAAGCAGGAGCAGGACAATAGGTATTTGGAAAACTTAAGGCTGTTTCTTTGAATTTATCAAGATTTGGGGATAAAACCTGTGGATTCGTTTTATTAAAACCATATCCATTCATATCATCGGCCACAATAAAAAGAACATTGTATTGATCCGTATTATTCTGACATGCTGTAAAAAGCAGCAAACTGAGGATTACAAAGAATAATATTCGTGTTGATCTTACAGACTCCCTTGACATTTTTTTCCTGTCTTTAATTGCTTATATTTTTCTTGTTTTGTAAAATCACTCCATTTCTGGGTTTGACAGTTATTTTACTTATCGTTTTACCGGGCACATCCGGATTGATAAAACCCTTTCCATAGCTATCCAAATCGATATTTTCTTCAATATCTTCAGAGGGATTTACCAAAACAATTCCATTCTCAAATTTGCGAACGAAAACTTTTCTCCCTTCCATTTTATATTTTAAATATTCTTGGGATTTATAGGTTTCACGAGGTAAGCCAATATCCCATAAGAAACATGGATCCAGTTCAGCATAATGGTTTCCATCTTCCTGAAAAACAAATGGACATAACCCTAACTTTGTATAAATACTTCCATCCTCCTCTACCTTAACTCCAAGTAAATAAGAGGCATAACTGTAGAGAAAAAGTTCATGGCGTCGTTCTTTGGGAAGCGAAGCAAATTTTTTATTATCAATACCTCCATCCATAATTAATGGTCGTGCAGAAACCTTTAATTCTCCCGTGTACATGATAGATTGCAAACTTAGCTGCCAATCGTTGTAGGAGGTATACATAAATTTTTTCCCTGAATGTCCGCCGTAACCATACTGAGCAAAACAGTTTTCCATAGCAAAACCATCAATTGGCCGCGGTTTTTCATCAGTTTTCAAAAGCATTCGCAACCTATCGTTTTGCAAATTGGTAGGAAACATCATGTTATTTCCCCAGATTACCGGGTACTTGCCATATTCCTTAAAAAACGCTTCCTGAATAAATCGAATTCCTCTCTCCGCATTTTTAGCTCTATCTATCGGGTCATACCTTTGGTTTCTTTCCAAATCCCAAATCCGGTTAACAGGAAGGGTTTCTCCACTTACAGCATAATGTGCCAGATTTCCGATAAGAATATCAATCCATATTCCCCCACCGTGTTTGTTATAGTCTTTTTTAATATCACTGAGAAACCTTTCCCAGCGGAGCATAGAACGCTCATCCTGGCGATATTCATATCCTCGTTTTGAATCCGGATCCGGTGCACGACCATAGACCGGAATTAAAATCGGCGTCCCTTTTTTATGGTTGTTTGCTTTTGAATTTGACCATGCACGTTCAACTTCTATTTTTTGCCCTTCAACTTTTTGAATTCGCATGTATTCCTTACCAATTTTCAAAAAGGTAATGAACTTGAATTCCGAATTTTCGTGATAGGATTTTGAACTATCAACATGAGCGCTTGATGGAATAACGGACCCAAATAAATCTTCTATACTTATCAATTTTTCTTTTGCTGAAATCTCATTTTCTAAAATTCCAGCCCGGTAATACAGGATTTCATCCAGGTGTCCGTTTTCAACATATTGCAGGTCTTTGCCACTTACTCTCCAGTTTCCATGGTAGGCCAGAAAATCAAAATCGGGATTAACCGATCTTATTTTGTTTGCTGTTTTATAATCCAAATCCCACGATCCATATAAGGCATCAAAATTTTCACCCAGTAGTTTTATATCCGCATCAGTAAATTTTAATTTCATACCAAAAGAACCGGCATACAATGGATAGGGTGTATTGTTATCCTTGTATTTGGCAAGGTGTTGATCTGGCCTTGTTTGTGCAAACGAAAACATAGCGTGTATAAGCAAATAAAAGCTTAAAAGTTTATGTGTCATATTAATTGCCTTTCTTTTTAGGTAATACTTTTTTATTCATTGCCCATTCATACCATTTATCATTCAATTCCTGAACCAGTTCGGGATGCTCGGCTGCAAGGTTTTTACTTTCAATTCGATCTTCTTTGATATTGTATAATTCCCAATGCTTTTTATCAACAGTTTTTAAAGCTTTCCAATCCCCTTTGCGAATAACGCTGTTGTTTTGATGCTCCCAATACATATAATTGTGAACTTTTCCTGTTTCATTTTCAAACCGGTCTGTTAAGCTTAATCCTTCCAATTCGGGAACTGAATTTCCATTGTGATAGGTTTTCGGATATTCCGCACCTGCAATCTCATATAGTGTTGGAGCAATATCGATTAAATAAGAGGGTTGCCGGTTAAACTTCCCCGACTGTTTTTGAATTTTTTCAGGCCAGTGAGCAATCAAAGGAGTTGAGATTCCTCCTTCATGTGTCCTGACTTTATATTCGTAAAAAGGTGTATTTGATACATTTGCCCAGCCAATTCCATAAGAAACTGCGCCACCATAATCGGCTTTATTTATCCACGATTGAGGTTTTGTTCCAAACTCATCATACATTTCAGCACAGCCCCCGTTATCTGACAAGAACAGAATCAAAGTGTTATCAAATTTTCCTTCGGCTTTTAGTTTATCGACAAGTTTGCCAATATTATAGTCAACGCTATAAACCTGTGCAGCATAAACGGCCATTCGATAATCAACTAAAACTTTTTGGCTGTCAGCTACTTCTTTCCAGGGTCGAACACGTTTATCCCTTTCCGATAATTGCATTTCTGTGCCAAACAATCCGATTTCAATTTGTTTTTGCAGGCGTTTTTTGCGCACCTCATCCCATCCATGCATATACTTTCCCACAAACTTTTCAACATCTTCTTCTTTTGCATGAAGAGGCCAGTGAGGTGCATTATAAGCCAGGTACAAAAAGAAAGGATTTTCATCTTCCTGTTCTTCTATAAATTGAATGGCATAATCAGTAAATGCATCAGTGGTATAATATTTTGTTGAATCAGGCGGCGGAAGTTTTTCATTCATAAAAGTCAATCCTCTGGCACCATTAGGCCAGAAATAGCTGCATGCCCCCGGAATACATCCATAATATTTTTCAAAACCTCTTTGCAAGGGCCAACGACTTTCATCGTGATAACCAAGATGCCATTTTCCGGTCATATAGGTATGATAACCGGCTTCTTTAAGTACTTCAGCCAGTGTAACACAATTTTGATTTAAATACCCCTTATAGGATTCTTCCCATCCTTCATAACGGTTTGGTTTTGGCGGTGGATTAGTCATATGCCCTATTCCGGTTTGATGAGGATGAAGCCCGGTTAACAAGGATGCCCGCGTGGGGCAGCATCGCGTGGTATTATAAAACTGGGTAAAGCGGAGACCGTTTTCCGCCAGCTCATCAATATGAGGTGTTGGGATTTCACTGCCATAACAACCGATATCTGAATAGCCCATGTCATCGACCATAATCAGAACAATATTGGGACGATTTTGGGTGCTGTTTTTTTGATGCTGCTTATTACAACTGACAAGTAAAATTGCAGCCAAACCTACAAGAATTATTTTCATTCTAAATTGGTTTAGTATTGTAAGGTAAATCTATATTCTTTTACTGAGGATGTTTTGCTCTATCGTTCAACATTTTTGTTGACGATTTCAATCTTCAATGAATTTTATGGTTCATATTTCGCTTTGGGATGCGCATTTAAAATCGCCTCCAGCTCTGCGACTATTTCAGGATTTTCATAGGCATGATTTTGTTTTTCGTGCGGATCATTTTCGTAATCATAAAGCTCATATAACACTTCCCTGGATGCATCTTTTGTATGCGTCCACCGAACCATTCGGTATTTTTGTGTTCGAATTGCTTCTCCCAAATAGCCTTGTTTTGGGTAGGCATGATAAGCGTGATCCCGAACTCGTTTATCAGGATTTTTTAATACCGGGACCAAACTTACTCCGTCTGTTGGCTGCGGGACTTTGGGTTTTTCGAGCCTGGCGAGTTCTTCAAGAGTCGGGTAAATATCCACGGTTTCTGCCAATTGACCTGAAAAAGTTCCGGGTGTTGTTACTTTAGGCGCAACAAATAGGATTGGAATGCGAGTTGCCTGTTCAAAGTTCGTATGTTTTGTCCATGTTCCATGGTCGCCCAAATGCCAACCATGGTCTCCCCAAAGTACGACTATCGTATTTTTATCCAGTTCCAGTCGTTCCAATTCATTGATGACTCTTCCGAGCTGGGCATCCATATAACTCATGCTGGCATAGTAACCATGAATAAGTTTACGTTTTAACTGCTCCTCATAAATTCCGCTTTCTTCTTCAGGCACAGGAAAAAACTGTGTGATTTCACCTTTACGTTTTAAAGCGCATTGGGGAGCATCTTTGGGTTGGTTTTCAAACTCGGGCATGGGCAATTCCTGAGGGTTATACAAATTCCAGTATTTTTCAGGAACACAAAAAGGCAGGTGAGGCCTTGCAAATCCCACCGCCATAAAAAAAGGTTGCTCCGGATTTTTACTTAATATCCTTAATCTGTCGATTGCATGACTTGCCACCCTGCCATCGGCATAAGCATCGTCCAGTACATCCGGACTTTCCCATGCAGCACCTCTGGGGAGTTCCTTGTTTTTCGGAATTCCTTTTAAGTATTTCCTTGAATTCTGAAAAAAGGCTTCTTCCCGGGTAAGCGGGCCCTCTTTGCTTTCCGGAAGAAGGTACTCAATCACTTTTTCTTTATGGTGGGGAATACTCCACGAAGCTTCGTCGTTGGTATTGCCATGCCCGATATGAAAAACTTTCCCCATGGATTCAACATGGTAACCGGAATTTTTAAAATATTGCGGAAGTGTAATTGCGTTGGGATATACATCACGAAATTCCTTTCCAAATCGGTAAAGGCCTGTGCTTGTTGAACGTGCACCCAGCATCAGATTGTAGCGCGAAGCCATACAAACCGCCTGGTTGCAATAGGCGTGGGTAAATATCAATCCTTTTTCTGCCAGCCGATCGATATTTGGACTGTGAGCAACAGAATCTCCATAGCATCCCAATGTTGGTTTTAAGTCATCAACAAGGATGAGGAGGATGTTGGGCTTGTCAGACAAATCGTAAGTTGCAGGTTGCGGGTTGCACGTACAAGATGAAATCAGTATTAATGCAATTATTGAAAAAAGTATTTTCATTGTTCTATTGTAGTTCAGATTTATCATTTTTAATAAACCAATCCAGCATTTCGGTTTTTAATTGTTCTGCGAGTTCTTCGTTCTCTTTTGCAACATTTATTCTTTCAGCAGGATCGTTTTTAAGATTGT
>ENA-ORCQ01000315-ORCQ01000315.1-marine-metagenome-genome-assembly--contig:-NODE-315-length-14370-cov-4.109284_pt1 | contig 14370 bp, 9 predicted proteins | sample MGYA00237780_ERZ508510 | MGnify/ENA primary metagenome ERZ508510 (study PRJEB26181, sample SAMN06268981) | marine metagenome | isolation source: Tt an E2 anaerobic enrichment on eucalyptus from sediment...
ATATAATTGGCAATCCAGTCTCCAACCTCCGAGGTTTTATATGCCTTTCCTTCTGCAATATCTTCAGTAACAAATTTTTCAGACATAGAAGCTGCTACGGCATTTCTGATTGCTTTTCCTTCTTCCATCAAACTAAAAGCATATTCAAACATCATTGCAGCAGAAAGAATTGTTGCAATGGGATTGGCAATATCTTTACCCGCAGCTTGCGGATATGATCCGTGAATAGGTTCAAAAACTGAGGTGTGGATTCCGATTGAAGCAGAAGGGAGTAATCCAAGTGATCCGGTTATCACACTGGCCTCGTCGGTTAAAATATCCCCGAACATATTTTCAGTAACCATTACATCGAAGTTTTTTGGCCACTGAATAATTTGCATCGCTGCATTATCCACAAACATAAATTCTGTTTTTATATCCGGAAAGTTTGGAGCCATCTCCTGGGCTACTTCACGCCATAAACGAGAACTTTCCAAAACGTTTGCTTTATCTACGACAGTAAGTTTTTTGTTTCTTTTTGCAGCAAACTGATAACCCAGTTCCAGAATTCTTTCAATCTCTTCGCGAGTGTAAGTGTTTGTATCATAGGCAGTATTTCCATTGTCTTTTCTTCCTTTTTCTCCAAAATAAATTCCTCCGGTAAGTTCACGGATACAAACAAAATCTGCACCCTCAACCAATTCCCGGCGGAGTGGCGATTTGTGAATTAAAGACTCAAAGGTTTCAACCGGGCGAATATTTGCATATAATCCCAGTTTTTTACGCATTGCAAGCAGTCCTTGTTCCGGGCGAACTTTTGCTTTTGGATTGTTATCAAACTTTGGATCACCAATAGCACCAAACAAAACAGCATCCGATTTCATACATAATTCGTGAGTTTCTTCCGGATAAGGATCTCCTACTTTATCAATGGCGGTAGCACCGGTTAGACCGTGTTCATAAGTCAAATTATGATTGTATTTTTTGGCTACAGCCTTTACTGCCTTCATGGCTTGTTCTATAATTTCAGGACCAATACCGTCTCCCGGTAGAATTGCAATGTTTAAATTCATTGATTTGTTTTTTTTGAAATTCGGGTTTCTCTTTTTTCAAGACAGAAACCATTATTAAATTTTTTTGTGCCAGAATATTGTTTTACTGACTGACTTATTTATTTGTTATACGGTTTGTTTGGTTTCAGTATTTTGTTCCTGCATACCCGGAACAAACTCGTTTTCAAATATATTTAACATTCTGATGGTAGCTTTTATCGCGGCAGCATTTTGGTCGAGGTCCAGACCTTTGGTTTTAAACTCCCGATTGCTTTCCCAAGTAATAACAGTTTCCACAAGGGCATCTGTTTTTCCACCAGGTGGAATGGTAACCACATAGTCAACAAGCTTTGGTAATGTTTTACCCCTTTTTGTGTATATTTTTCGAAGTGTTTTTACAAAGGCATCATATTGGCCATCGCCATCACCAAACTCTTCATATTGTTCTCCGTCGATTTCAATGGCAAGGTTGGCTACCGGTCTTAAGCCCATAGTATGCGAAATGGTGTAGTTGATTACCTTAACATTTGATTCAATAATATCGCTGTCAAGCACATCAGACACGATGTATGGCAAATCTTCTGTTGTAACGGTTTCTTTTAAATCGCTAAGTTGAATTATTCTGTCGGTAACTTTTTTTAATGAAACCGGATCAAGCTCAATACCTAAATCCTCCAGATTCTTTTTTATGTTTGCCTTACCCGATGTTTTGCCAAGTGCATAAGTTCTGGTACGTCCAAATCGCTCAGGCAAAAGTTCATTAAAATAAAGATTGTTTTTGCTATCACCATCAGCATGAATACCACTACATTGTGTAAACACAAAATCTCCAATTAATGGTTTGTTTGACGGTATTCTGATTCCTGAGAACGATTCAACCAGTCTGGAAACCTTATTTAACTGACTTTCATTAACATTGGTTTTCATTTTTAAATGATCGGTAATGGTTGCTACTACGCTCGATAATGGAGCATTTCCAGCCCTTTCTCCCAAACCGTTAACCGTGGTATGAACACAACGCATTCCTGCTTTAATCGCATGAAACACGTTGGCAATTGCCAGGTCATAATCATTATGCGCATGAAAATCAAATTCAACATCAGGGAAAGATTCAATCATTTCGCGACAGTAATCATAGGTTTCATCCGGATCTAATATTCCCAAAGTATCGGGTAACATAATTCTTTGTACATTTTCATTTTTAAGATTTTCAATCATAAAGTGTACATAATCCTTCGAATTTCGCATTCCATTCGACCAGTCCTCAAGGTAAATATTCGCCTTGATTCCCATCTCTTCTGCATAACTCAGAACTTTTCTGATGTCATCAATGTGCTGTTCAGGCGTTTTTCTTAGTTGCTCAGATACATGTTTATAGGAACCTTTGCAAAGAAGATTAATAACTGAACCACCTGCATCTGCAATCCATTGTAAGGATATTTTCCCGTCAACAAACCCCAAAACCTCTATTTTATCCAGATACCCCTTTTGTGCAGCCCATTCCATAACACGTTTGGTTCCTCTGAATTCTCCTTCTGAAACCCGTGCCGAAGCAATTTCTATACGATCAACTTTTACGTCTTCCAGCAAAACTTTTGCTACACTGAGTTTTTCACTGTCGCTAAACGAAACCCCCGATGTTTGTTCTCCATCGCGAAGTGTTGTATCCATTATAGTAAGTTGCTTTCCCTGTATTTCGACTATACTGCCTGTCATCTTAGCTCCTCCGGTCCTCCCGCCAGTTGGTGGAGAGGCGAATTTATTTATTAATTGTAATTTGTAATATTAGTCATAACTCTTATAAAAGTTCCGTTTGAGTGATTTAGGAGGCCTCAAAAATTTCAATTTGCTCTTTCATTTCAACCAGGTAATCAATATCATCGAGACCATTTTGTAAACAATGTTTTTTGTATGTATTAATCTCGAAATCTGAACTTTCTCCGGTTGAATTAATTGTAAATTTTTGTTCTTCCAAATTTACCTCAAAGGTTGCATTCGCATCTTTTTCAATCTCATCAAAAATCTTTTGAAGAAATTCGGGTGATACTACCACCGGCAGAAGTCCGTTGTTTAATGCATTTCCTTTAAATATATCTGCAAAAAAACTAGAGACAACAACACGAAAACCATAATCGTAGATTGCCCAGGCTGCGTGTTCACGGCTGGAGCCGCTTCCAAAGTTTTTCCCTCCCACAAGAATTTTTCCAGAGTATTTATTATTATTTAGCGGGAAGTCAGCTTTTGGACTTCCATCCCGGTTATATCTCCAGTCTCTGAAAAGGTTATCGCCAAATCCTTTGCGCTCTACAGCTTTAAGAAAACGTGCAGGAATTATCTGATCGGTGTCAACATTTTCGATGGGCAGCGGAACTGCCGAAGTGTTTATTATTGTAAATTTATCGTATGCCATTATAATTTATTTAATATTTATTTTTACCACCCCGTCAACTCTAAAGGTTGACACCCCTCCTCAAAGGAGGGGAATTTTCTCCTCCTTCCAGGAGGAGTACTCCCGGTTTACCGGGAGGGAGGTAGTTGCTTTTTTACATCATTTCTCTCGGATCACTTATAACACCATTCACAGCTGCCGCTGCAGCAGTTAACGGACTAGCCAGTAATGTTCTCGCTCCGGGTCCCTGACGACCTTCAAAATTTCTGTTGGATGTTGAAACCGAATATTTCCCCTCAGGAATTTTGTCGTCATTCATTGCCAGACATGCTGAACACCCGGGTTGACGAAGAACAAAACCTGCTTCCTCTATAATCTCTACCAAACCCTCTTTACGAATTTGATTTTCAACTGCTTTTGATCCCGGTACTAACCATGCGGTAACATTATCTGCCTTTTTCTTTCCTTTAATAAAAGCAGCAAATTCCCGGAAATCCTCAATGCGTCCGTTTGTACAACTTCCCAGGAACACATAATCAACAGGTTTTCCTTTCATTTTGTCACCTTCTTTATAACCCATATACTGGAGCGACTTTTGGTATGTTGTTTTGTCTGTTCCTTCCATACCTTCTGAAACCGGAATAGATTGTGTAACTCCGATTCCCATTCCCGGGTTTGTACCATAAGTAATCATGGGCTCAATGTCGGCAGCTTCAAATGAATACTCTGTATCGAATTCAGCACCTTCATCAGTTTTTAATTCTTTCCAATTGGCAAGAGCTTTTTCCCAGTCTTCCCCTTTTGGAGCGAACTTGCGACCTTTTACATATTCAAAAGTTGTTTCATCCGGAGCAATCATTCCTCCACGGGCACCACTTTCAATACTTAGGTTACACAGTGTCATCCTTCCTTCCATCGAAAGTCCGGTAATTGCAGAGCCCGCATATTCTATAAAGTGGCCCGTTCCACCACTTGTGGAAATTTTAGAAATAATAAAAAGTGCGATATCTTTTGCAGTAACTCCTTTTCCCAGTTCACCGTTAATTGATATTCTCATCTTTTTTGGTTTTGGTTGCATAATACATTGACTTGCCAAAACCATCTCAACTTCGCTTGTTCCAATTCCAAAAGCAATGGCACCAAACGCGCCATGAGTGGAAGTGTGACTGTCACCACAAACGATAGTCATACCGGGTTGTGTCAAACCCATTTCAGGACCAATGATGTGGACAACCCCATGTCCCTCAGTACCTAAACCATGATATACAATACCATTTTCCTCACAATTCATTTTTAGCATTTCTACCTGGTTGCGGGAAAGTTCATCCTTAATCGAAAGATGTTGATTTATGGTTGGAACATTATGATCGGGTGTAGCTGTAGTTCTATCCGGGCGGAACACTTTTAATCCACGGTTTTTAAGTCCAAGAAAAGCTACAGGACTTGTAACTTCGTGAATAAAATGGCGATCGATATACAACACATTCGGACCACCTTTTACCTGCTTTACCACGTGAGCATCCCAGATTTTATCAAACAATGTTTTCTTCATTTGTTTTTATCTTTAATATTTTGAAAGGTGAGACTTTATTAATCTCACCTTTAATTTTTTAAATTCTATTGCGCAACCGGCAGTTTATTTATTGCATCCAGAAATGCCTCAACCGATGCTGTAATGATATCTGTATTTGCCCCAAATCCGTGATAAATTGTGTCTTCATATTCCACTTGCATATGGACCTTTCCGACATCATCACTTCCACGGGTAATTGCCTGGACAAGAAATTCTTCAATGTAAACCTGACGATGAAGGATTTGTTTAACAGCTGTTATTGCAGCATCAACAGGACCGTTGCCCGCTGATGTAGCATCAAATTTTTCGCCTGCAATATCAAGACGTACTGAAGCCATAGGTTTCAGGTTCTTACCTGTTACTACCTGTAAATAGTCGAGTTTAATACGACGCTCCTGACGGGTTGCATCACCAACCAGCAACGCAATATCGTCATCGCGAATATCTTTCTTCTTATCCGCAAGTTTCAGGAATTCTTCGTAAACCTGGTCAAGTTTTTCTTTTGTTAACTCAAATCCTAAAATTTCCAGCCTGTGTTTTAATGCAGCACGTCCACTTCTTGCGGTTAAAAGAATTGCCGACTCATTAATACCAACATCAGTTGGATCCATAATTTCATAATTTTCACGATTTTTCAAAACACCATCCTGATGAATACCCGAAGAGTGAGCAAATGCATTTCTGCCAACTACCGCTTTGTTAGGCTGAACAGGCATATTCATTAAAGTTGAAACCAGGCGGCTTGAGTTGTAAATCTTTTTGGTATTTATTCCGGTGTCAATTTGCAGCGCTTTGTAATGCGTTTTTAATGTCATTACCACTTCCTCAAGTGAAGTATTTCCGGCACGCTCACCAATTCCGTTAATGGTAACTTCAGCCTGACGGGCACCGTTTAAAATTCCGGAAATAGTATTAGCGGTAGCCATTCCTAGGTCGTTATGACAATGGGTTGAAATAACCGCTTTATGAATATTCGGAACATTATCAATTAAATATTTAATTTTTGCACCAAATTCATGGGGTAGGGTATATCCTGTAGTATCAGGAATATTTACAACCGTCGCTCCTGCTTTAATTACAGCTTCTATTACCTTTGCCAAAAACTCATTATCTGTACGGCCGGCATCTTCAGCATAGAATTCTACATCTTCAACAAATTTCTTTGCGTATTTTACTGCCTCTACTCCTCTTTCAAGAATGACTTCAGGAGTTGAGTTGAGTTTGTGATAAATATGAAAATCTGATGTTCCAATTCCCGTATGGATTCTACCTTTTTTAGCATATTTGAGCGATTCTGCTGCAACATCAATATCTTTTTGTACTGCGCGGGTTAAGGCACATATGGTTGGCCATGTTACCGCTTTTGAAATTTCTACAACTGATTCAAAGTCACCAGGGCTTGAAATTGGGAATCCGGCTTCAATAATATCAACTCCCAAATCCTGCAATGTTTTTGCAACTTCGATTTTTTCGACTGTATTCAACTGGCAGCCCGGTACTTGTTCTCCGTCTCGCAAGGTGGTGTCGAAAATGTAAAGTTTGTCACTCATTTTGTTAGTTATTTTGTTATTTATATTTATTTACCTACTTGATTAATACCGTTTTAAGTCTAAAAGGTTCATCACCAGAGTCGAAAACCCGGAAATAAAAGAAAATCCAAATCGAATATTCTTATGTTATAAACTTTCAAATTCATAAAATCTCAACTTTTAAAGTCATTTAAACATGAAAAAAGCCACTCTCTGTTACTGAGAATGGCTCTATTTATTTTAAATATCTTTTAACTACATACCATTCTCAATTATTCTTGATTAGAAGAATAATACCTAATAAGAGGCTAAGAATAGATATGTTGAGTATTTTTTGCATCTCTGCTTTCAAATTCGTCACAAATATTAAAAAATATTTTTAAAATGAAAATAAATGATACGCTTTTATTAAAGAAAATTAATAAAAAGAGACAATTGTCTTAATATGTTAATTAAAAGTGATCTGCAGAAGATGAATTTTGGGCAGGTAAAAAGACATTTTTAAATATGAAACGGGCATGTTCAAAATTACATCAGAGAGTATGATTAAATCCGATAGCCATCTGATCATGTGAGTTATATAATATACTCCTGAAAACCAACAATTTTAATAGAATGAAACTAACAAAACATTTAGATACAAATTTACAGTTCCTCTTTACTGTTATCGTCGGTCATTAGTTTGGTCTCTTTTCGAGTTCTTCTTTCAAAAATATCGTGTTTGGATAGTGGCCGAAGATGAATCTTCCATTCGAAACCACTCAGTTTTTTATCTTCTTCTGACAATTCAAGTAAGGGTTTTAGTTCTCCTTCCGGAGCTTTGAGAAACGAAATAGTATAAATTTGCCCTTCTTTGAACCGAATTGATATCCGGCTGCTCTCTGCCCTGTTTAATCCAATAATATCTTCTTTCTCCTTAGCATAATATAAGGTTTGGCCATTTCCATCAACCTCTATATTATTCAATTCGTTGTTTATAATATAACCAATCATGTTTTTTCCTTTTATCTGGTCAAACATGGCAGAGTCCTGTTTGGATATAATAAAACTGTTCCGTGTCATATGCAATTCATCAGGAGCGTTGGTGTATTGTTTCATTTCAATAACATCTGCAGAAAGCTGGTGAATTTCGGACCAAAGCACCGGAAATTTATGAAGTTGAATGATTGAATCGCGGGTAAAATACATCATAGAATCACAAATTCCCTGGATATCATTTCTGAAGAACCTTACCTTGTTATACGCAAAAACTACCTTTTCATCAGGAACAGTGTCAGGCATGGTACGTAGGGTATCGGCATGCAGATAAAGTGTATCCCTGTCGTCATAGGTCATGTAAACAGCTGAGTCGGTTACCATTGCAATTTCCAGTAAATCATCGTATTCGGCATTATTGCCCAGGATTATTGAACGGTTTTCGAGATCGGTAATTCTAACAGAACCCCGGGCTTTTCCCATCTCGTTTTCCTTATTGTATTTTAAGTATTTTGCCGAAATCTCCTGGTTATCGTTATATATTACCGATTTTTTCAATAATTCTGCTTCACCAGTACTGGAATCGTACCAACCATTCTCGGTATAAAGAGAATTTACAGAATCATTAATGGTAGTTGGTCCCTTTATATAAATTCGTTTGGTTTGAGTATTGTAACTAACCGTATCGCCATACAGTATAAAATCATCGTTTGAAATTCCCACCTGTTTGTACAATTCCATTAAATCATCATTGATAAAATATTTCCCGATTACGCTGGTAATTGTTGTTGTGCTATCTACAATTATTCCATTGTCATCGTAATAACCAATGTTTTGTTCCAAATCATAGTCAAGTGTATCAGTATGAATTGTTGTTGATTTATTTATTAGTCTTACTTTTCCCCAAGCTCTGGCAAAATTTATATCACCATCGTAATAAACACGATTTGCATACAAATGTAAGGTGTCATCTTGTTTTATATGAACACGGCCAAAGGCATCAACACGATTGGTTCCCGTATAAGTATAGGCGCTGTCGCACCACATCAGAATATTTTTATGACTGATAAGTACCGAATCAATTAATCTTTGAGCATTGGCAACAATTCTTTCATTAGATTCAAGGGAACCTGCACGTAAAATTTCAACTCTTTTTTTTTCCTGTGAAAAAGAGAAAAATGAAAGAATCAGAAAAATGAAGAGTAAACTCCACTTTCGTTTTTTGAAAGTCACTTTAATATGATAAGATACTGCATGCATTACAGCAGTTTTTCGATAATATTATCTACTGAAATTCCTTCAGCTTCGGCTTTGTAATTTTTGATAATACGGTGCCTTAAAATTGAAGGTGCAATTGCTTTTACATCTTCAATGTCGGGAGAATATTTTCCTTGAAGGGCAGCATGTGTTTTGGCCCCTAATACAAGGTATTGAGACGCTCGTGGTCCCGCTCCCCATTTCAAAAACTGGTTAGTGATGTCGGCCGCATTTTTTGTTTCAGGACGTGTTTTGGCTGCCAGTGTTACCGCATATTCGAGTACGTTATCATTAATAGGGATTTTACGAATTAAGTTTTGGTAATAGATTATTTCCTTTCCGGAAATAACAGGATTCAATTTAACATCAATTGTTGATGTGGTATTTTTTACAATGGTTAATTCGTCTTCCAGTTTTGGATAATCGAGCCAAACCGAAAACATAAAACGATCTAATTGAGCTTCGGGCAGGGGATAAGTACCTTCCTGTTCAATTGGATTTTGTGTTGCCAGAACAAAAAACGGATCATCAAGTTTAAATTGCTGTCCTGCAGTTGTAACCGCTCTTTCCTGCATCGCTTCTAAAAGAGCTGATTGCGTTTTTGGAGGTGTACGGTTAATCTCATCCGCTAAAATTATATTTGAGAACAATGGTCCCTGAATAAATTTAAAATGTCTTTCATTATCCAAAATTTCAGTACCAATAATGTCTGAAGGCATCAAATCGGGAGTAAACTGAATTCGATTGTATTTTAAACCCAGTATTTTAGCAATGGTTGTAACTAAAAGCGTTTTAGCCAAACCGGGAACACCTATTAACAAAACATGTCCACGGCTGAAAAGCGAAATCAATACCTGTGTAACAATCTCATCCTGTCCGTATATTACTTTTGTAATTTCAGCTTTTAATTCATCAAATTTGTTACGAAGGGCATCCAGCGCTTCTACATCGTTTTTGAAATTTGTTGACATTTTATTGATTTATTATTCGGGTAATTACTTAATCCAGTTGTTAAAGTTGAAATTACAGTTGGCATAGGTAGCATCGATGCGAATATAAGTTTCCGACTGTTGCTTGCCTATCCATTCGTTAAAGACCGATTCCTTTTTCTTTATTAAATATTCCTCTGCAAGTTTTTGATAATCGTTTTGAAGATTTGCTTTATGAGATTCTGTTTTTTTCAATACTTTTATAATCTTATAAACCGGTTGTTGACTTTCTTTGTCAAGGCTCAAGAATGGATCAGAAACCTCGTTAACATTCATGGTTGTAATAATTTTACTGATATCCGGATCCAAATCTTCCACTGCAAATCTTGATGACATCGTCATAGGATTAATTACAATACCCGCATTATTTCTGGAGTTTTTATCAAACGAAAAGATGGAAGCAGCTTCTTCAAATGAAATTTCACTATTTCTAATCATATTTGCCAAACTGTCCAGTCTTTCACTTGCTTCTTCTCTTGCTTCAACAGAAATTTTTGGTTTCATAAGAATATGCCGCGTATTTACCTTATCTCCTTTTCTGTCTACCAATTGAATTATGTGATATCCAAAAGCACTTTTAACAACGTTCGAGACTTTGTCTCCTTTTAAATTAAATGCAACTGCTGCATAAGAAGGATCTAATTCTGCCCGGCCCATGTACCCAATCACGCCACCATCTTTTGCCGATGGCCCTTCGGAATACAAAACCGCCATGGTTGCAAAACTTGAACCATCTTCAATCCGTTTTTTTATTTCACGTAATTTGGCTTTTACACGGTTTTCTTCGTCAATACTGACTTTAGGCTGAAACGTAATTTGTGCGTATTCGTATTGAGTTGGAACCGTAGGAATTTCCTCATCTTTTAAATTTCTGTAATTGTATCGTACCTCGGACGGAGTTACTGTAACATCCTGAATTATTTTTTCTCTCATTTGCTGACTTAAAAGTTGATTTCTGATACCTTCTTTCATTTCAGCTTTAATATCTACGATAGATTTTTTAAAATAATTTTCTACTGCTTTTTCCGATCCCATGTATGAAATATACATTGCCAGTTGTTGATCCATTCTTTGGTTTACCTGGCTTGGTGTTACTTCAATAAGCGTATCAAGTTCCGCTTCTGCAACAAGCAGTTTGTCAATCAGGTAATTCTCAAGAATTTCGCATTTCATATCTCCTTCCGTAGTAATCCCCTGCGCCTGTTGTTCGATATTCATTCTTTCAATATCGCTTTTTAAAATAATGTTACTTCCAACTATGGCAACAATTTGGTCAACAACCTTATCCTGAGCTTCTGACTTTGTACTAAAAAGTCCCGAGGCCAGAATACATCCCGTCAATAGTATTGTTTTTAATTTTTTCATTTTAATTAATGTTGCTTCCTTATTAAAGAAGATGATGTAATTTCAATTTTAGTTATTGTAAATCTCAAATCTGTTTTGTCTGATTCCTTCTTTGTAAACATTCTCTTCAACTTCTTTGAGGAAATCAATTTTACGTTTATTAAGAATGAGGTTTCTTATATTCTTTTCAACATATTCCACAGGAGCGGGTTCACCAGCAAGTTTAAAATCCTCAATATTTACTATGTAATAATACAAAGAATCTGTTACTTCAATTTGCTTATTTCTGTTTAACAATTGTGAATCATCGTTTATTGTTTCAGGAATATTATTTTTTACAATCTGAAAGTTTACCCAATTTTCGTTAAAAAAATCAAAGCTTTTTGCATATTGAATGCAATATTCCCTCAACGCATTTTTTCCTTCTTCAGAATCATCAAGAACAAGATTTTTTATTAATTCTGTTTTTGCCAATTCCAGTGGTATTTTGATAAATATCGCCTTTGCAATGTTATGATTTAATAAAAAATTGTCGGGGTTGGAATTGTAATATTCTACAATTTGTTCTCTTGTAACCAATGTATCCATTTGTTGATTCATTAATTCATTTTTGTATTTATAAATGATTAACGAATTTCTATACTCTTCAATTTCACGTGAAAGATCCTTTTGTCCGGCAGAAAGGTTTTCCTCTGCCTTTTGAATAAGCAATTCTTGTTTTACCCATTTCCTGACATAATCGTTGGCCAATAAAATGCTATCTTCCTTCTCAATATCTTTTGGAATTATCTGAGAAATCTCATTCTGAAAAAGCTTTTTTTGACCAACCCTGGCGACTACTTTTTCGTTAGTGTCGTTTGCTTTATTACATCCAATAACCAGCACAACAGAGAGTATTATGGCAATATAAATTATACTCCTCTTATACACTTTCAATTGTTTTGAGTAACTTTTTATTGACTTTAATTTTGTACTTTTTTCTAAGCTCTTTTATCCATTTGTTTTCAAGATATTTCTGATAATCAGAAATATATAAACCTCTTGCTTCATCCAGTGATTTTGGTTCAGGAGGAATATTATCACCCCTTATAAAAGTTAATTCGCTGTTAAAATTAGCAGGAGTTGTACCATTCCACACATAGTAATCAACAATCGCATTGCTTCCATTTTCCCATGCTCCTTCTTTAATTGTAATCAAACTTTCTTCCTCAGTATTTATCTGATCAAGAATTTCCTCTACGGTCATACCGGCTGAAAAATATTTATCTGCTTCTTCCCGCACAGCACTGGCTTTACATGTTACAATCAATCCTTTAAAACGCTCTTCCCAATGATATTTGTCTTTATTCTTTTGATAATAGGCTTCCAGGCCTATTGAATCTTCAGATGCAAAATTCCAGATTTTTTCTTCAGATATGTTGAATAGCAAGATTCCGTCATGATACTCCTGAAGCAGGTATCTGAAATCAGGATATTTATCTTCAAGTTTTGAATCTTCCAATTCTGTAATTTCAAACTCTATCCATTCATTTAATTTACTGAGATAAGGAATTGAATCAGCACCTATTGAATTCAAATAAATTTCGTATTCATTGACTGTATAACTTCTGTTGTCGATATTAAACAACTCGAAACTTTCTTCAAATGGTAAGTTTGTATATTTATATTTTAATTTTTCTTTTCCTTCCTGATTAACAGCAAAACTGTATTCTTCTTTTAGTTTGTCGATAAAAACTTTTTTACTTGTAATACTTCTCTGTGGATCTTGTTTTATGCGGGTTTCAAGATTAGCTTTCGACTCTTCAAATGAAGGTACTGGTCGAATATCAAGTTTTTTAATAATATGATATCCGTAATCTGTTGCAATAGGTTCAGAAATATCGCCAATGTTTTTAAGAGCAAAAGAGACTTCTGCAAATTCGGGAACCATTCTTGCCGCTGAAAACCATGCCATTTCACCGCCATTCACCGCCGAACGTTTGTCATCAGATTTTGTTTTAGCCAGTTCTGCAAAATCAGCACCGTTTAAAAGTTCCTGATATATTGAATCGATTGATTCTTTTAATTCTGCTTTGATTTCCGGAGTTACATCTTTGGGAAACATTTTCATAATATGAGCGACCTGAATTTCACCGCGGTTTTCCCTGATGTCGTAAACCTGCAGCAAATGATAACCAAAGGAGGTTCTTACCGGTTCCGATACTTCCCCAACTGGAGTAGAGAAAGCCGCATTTTCAAAAGGAACTACCATTTGAAAAGCAGTAAAATACCCAAGATCTCCTTTGTTTCTGCTTACCGATGGATCTTCTGAGAATTCTACTGCAGCATCAGCAAAATCCTTTCCGTTAATAATTTGTTGCCTGATTTGCAAAATACTATCTAAAACTCCTTCCTCAATTTCCGGCGAAACATTTTCAGGTAGTTTTAATAACAGATGACTGGCCCTTATCTCTTTTGTAGTTCTTTTATACAACTCATAAACCATTTGTTCGTTGTATTTTACATCGGTTAAATACGGGGCAGCCAATTCTTTTCTGTAACCTGCCAGTTCATTTATAAATACTGAATTTGTATCCATTCCTGAATTTTCGGCTTCAATAACCTTAAGTTTAAAGTCGATAAATAAATCGAGATACTCTTCAGGAGTTTTTTTCTCTTCTTCGTTGTAAAGATTGTTATTGTTTTTGCGATAAATACGTTCAAATTCTCCCATGCTGACTTCTTTTTCTCCAATAGTAATAAGCGTTTCGTCTGATTGAGAAAAAGTATTGAAAACAATGGTATTAGCAATAAAAAGTAGAATAAATACAGGCTTCATAAATAAATTACATTTTAGATACAAACAATAATTTAACATGAATAATGAAAATTTATTGTTCGCTATTGGACAGTATAATTTTATGGGTAAAATTCTAATAGTTTAATTCTGATTATTGACGTGAACTATAATTAGGAGCTTCACGAGTAATGGTCACATCATGCGGATGACTTTCGTTTACTCCGGCATTTGATATTCTGGTAAATTTTGCCTTTTGCAATTCCACGATGTTGTTCGCACCGCAATATCCCATTCCGGCTCTTAATCCACCAATTAACTGAAAAAGAACTTCGTTTAGGTTTCCTTTAAACGGTACACGGGCAGCAATTCCTTCAGGTACAAGTTTTTTTATGTCTTCTTCCATATCTTGGAAATATCGGTCTTTTGAACCTTTTTGCATTGCTTCTACAGAACCCATTCCACGGTAAGATTTAAATTTTCTTCCCTGGAATAAGATAGTTTCAC
>ENA-ORCQ01000321-ORCQ01000321.1-marine-metagenome-genome-assembly--contig:-NODE-321-length-14230-cov-4.140465_pt1 | contig 14230 bp, 11 predicted proteins | sample MGYA00237780_ERZ508510 | MGnify/ENA primary metagenome ERZ508510 (study PRJEB26181, sample SAMN06268981) | marine metagenome | isolation source: Tt an E2 anaerobic enrichment on eucalyptus from sediment...
CTTTAGGCAAGTATTCCGAGTGCAATTTAATTGTATTGGATACTGCGATTAATCTTAATTTTTATTATGAAGCTGAAGATTATAAGGCACAATCCGGAATTCAGGTAGAAACTTGTTCTGACACCGGTGGTGGAAAAAACATCGGCTACATCGATAATGGTGACTGGTGCTCTTATTTTATTATGGTTGACTCTGCCGGAGTTTACAATTTTACTGCCCGGGTAGCAACAGCAAAAAACGGAGGTACTTTTAATATTTTAGCCAATAATAAGGCGGTTGGTAAGGTTACTGTTGAAGGTAGTAAATCGAATGGTTGGCAGGATTGGTACACCACAGAGCCTGTGAAAATTGATTTGGAAAAAGGAGCTTACGACTTAAAGTTTAGTTTTACAGGTGCTTTTAATATCAACTGGTTCGATATTAAACTAGCTGAGATTAATACTTCTTTATCGCAAAACGAGTTGGCTGAAAGCGATATTTGGAAAGTATATCCAAACCCATTTTCAGATGTACTTCATATTAATTATCATTTAGATGTTCAATCAGATGTAGAAATTGAATTGCTAAATGTAAATGGAAAAGTTGTACGAAAAGTGGAAAGTTTCACTAAAAAAGAGCCGGGAAATCATAATATCAGAATAGATAATGAAAACCTGCCAAATGGCTTATATTTCCTTGTATTAAGAAAAAATAAACAATCATTTACAAAAAAGATCCTATTGAATAAATAACATTTAATTACTACCAGAAAAACTAAACTTTAAATAAATGAAACGAGTTAGTTCTGTAATCCTTTTAATACTTGTAACCCAGATTCTTTTGGCACAAAACCCTTTGGTAACTCATATTTTTACTGCCGATCCAACGGCACGTGTTTTTGATGGAAAACTATATGTTTATCCATCAAGCGATACTTATCCACCGGCAGGCAGGGAAGCTGAATTCCCTCGTTTTTGTATGCCAGGATATCACGCGTTTTCTCTCGAAAATGGATCAACCTGGAAAGACCATGGCTGGATTTTAAAGGAGAACGATGTGCCCTGGGGAGAAAAAGATACCTATGCCATGTGGGCTCCGGATTGTATTAAAAAAGGCGATAAGTACTATTATTATTATCCGGCACAACCTGCCGATGGTTCTGCTTTCAGAAGAATTGGGGTTGGTGTTTCTGATAATCCCCTGGGACCATTTGAATGGGAAAAAGTTTACATCAAAGGTGTAACCGGTATCGATCCGGGTTTGTTTGTCGATGATGATGGAAAAGCATACTTATTTTTTGGCGGAGGCAAGGAACTTTTTGTAGCGCCTTTAAAAGACAATATGAAGGAAATTGCTGCTGAACCCAAAAAGGTGGAACACTTGCCTGCAGGTTACAAAGAAGGTTCTTTTATGTTTAAACGGGATAGTCTTTATTATTTCACTTTTGCACATGTTTTTGCAGACGAAGGTTATACAATTGCCTATGCAACAGGCGATAATCCAATGGGGCCTTTTACTTATCGTGGAAAAATGATGGATAATATTGAAAATGGAACGAACCACCATTCAATTGTTGAATACCAGGATAAATGGATACTGTTTTATCATTCATGGGATATTAGCGGATACAGCAAACTTCGCTCAATGCGTGCGGATTATATCAATTTCAAATCCGATGGTACGATGAGTAAAGTGATTCCTACAATGAGAGGGATTGGAGTGCCAACAGTCGGTGATACAATTCAAATCGATCGCTACAATGAAATTAGTGGAGCACAAACAGCTTTTGTGAGTGGTGATGAACCCAATGGATGGATGGTTTGCGAAACCAGAATGATGAGTTCTGTTCGCTTTAATAAAGTTGATTTTGGAGAAGGAAAAGCTAAAAAAATGAAAGCCCGCTTTGCGTGCGGACAAAGAAAAGGAACTTTTGAAGTTCGTTTAAACCATGCTAAGGGGGAAATGGTTGCTGAATTTCCGGTGAGTTACACAGGAGGTTGGAGCAAATGGGAAACCATTGAAACAGAGCTTTTAAAAGATGTTGAAGGAATTCATGATTTGGTAGTGGTTTTTAAAGCTGATTGGGGATCAACAAAAATTATTAACCTGAACTGGTTGTTGCTGGAGGAATAAATAATCGCAAATATTCAAACAAAGTCCATCAATTTAAATTTGGTAATTGACCTAACCAGTGAAATTGTAAATTTTAACTATAAACCAATAAAAATGAAATCCGGGAATATTATTTGTCTGGCAATTTTGAGTTTAATTCTGTTTGCTTGTAATTCTGCCAACCAATCAAAAGCCAGACTTGCCGAAGACTTTAATTTTAACTGGAAGTTTTACCAGGGTGAAGTTGAAAATGGCGAATCGGCTGATTTGAATGAAAACAATTGGAAAGAAGTTCGATTGCCCCACGACTGGAGTGTTGAAAACTCTTTTACACAAGATAAAACTGCAGGAGCAACAGGTTTTCTGCCAGGTGGAATAGGCTGGTACAGAAAGACATTTTTTGTTCCTGAAAATTCAGCCGATAAAATTATCTGGATCGAATTCGATGGAGTATACACCAATTCTGAAGTGTGGATAAACGTTCAATATTTAGGCAAGCGACCCTATGGTTACATTCCTTTTAAATACGATTTAAGCGAATATCTAAATTATGGAGAAGAAAACCTGATAGCAGTTCGTGTTGATCGCTCAGCATATATCGATTGTCGCTGGTATCCGGGCTCCGGAATTTATCGGAATGTAAAACTGGTCACAGTGGATAAATTGCACATTCCACAGTGGGGAGTTTTTGTTACTACTCCCGAAGTTTCGGATAAAAAGGCAACAGCTGCCATTCAAACTGAATTAACCAATAAATATGAATCGGAAAAAACTGCGATAGTAAAGAGTACGGTTTTATTTGATGGAAAAGAAGTAGCCAGCACCGAATCTGAAATTGTGTTAAATTCGGGAGAATTAAAATCGCTTCAGCAAAATATTGAAGTAATCCAACCAGAACTCTGGGACATCGAATCGCCAAATTTGTACAAAGTAGTTTCAAAAGTTTATGTCGACGATAAATTAGTGGATGATAAAGAAACTACATTTGGTATTCGAACTTTTGAATTTGATAATGACAAAGGATTTTCCCTTAATGGAAGAAATGTCTTGCTAAAGGGAGTTTGTCTGCATCACGATGGAGGTTTGGTTGGTGCTGCAGTTCCATTGGGAGTGTGGGAGCGTCGTTTACAAATTTTAAAAGATGGTGGTTGTAATGCCATCAGAACTGCACATAATCCTCCTTCCGAAGAATTTTTGGATTTATGCGACAAAATGGGATTTCTGGTTCAGGATGAAGCTTTTGATGAGTGGAATAATCCAAAAGATAAAAAGCACAATTACAATCAAATTGAAGCAAGTCCCTTAACCAGGGGTTATACCGAGCATTTTACTGAATGGTCGGAGCGCGATGTTAAAGCCATGGTGCTTCGCGATCGAAACCATCCTTCTATTATTATGTGGAGCATTGGTAATGAAATTGAATGGACTTACCCTCGCTATGGAAATGCCACCGGATATTGGGGAAGTAATAAAGTAGGAGATGTAAATTATTATTTTGATGAACCGCCATTTTCTGTCAAGCAGACAAAAAAGAATTTTTATGGTTCAGAATCCAGTGAATACAATTTAGCTAAAACTGCACAGCAATTGGCCAACTGGATTCGTGAGCTGGATACATCACGTCCGGTTACTGCAAACCTTGTTATTCCTTCGGTTAGTAATTTTTCAGGGTATGCGGAAGCACTGGATATAGTTGGTTTAAGTTACCGGCAGTCGGTTTACGATTATTGTAAACGTCATTACCCTGAAATGGTGTTTCTGGGAACAGAAAACTGGGCTCGTTACCACGAATGGAAACCGGTGTTGGACAAAGAATTCATTTCAGGAATATTTTTGTGGACGGGAATTAACTATATGGGCGAATCACGAAGCTGGCCGGTAAGAGGAAGTAACAGCGGGTTACTGGATTTTGCCGGATTTGAAAAGCCTTCCTTTCATATGTTCAAGGCTTTGTGGTCTGACAAACCACATATTTATATCACTACACAAAACCTGGATAAATCGCCTTATCAATGGGATGAAAAAAATAGCCAACTTTTGGAAAAAGAAGAAAACTGGGCTGCGCAACAATTATGGGGTTGGCAGGATGTAAATGAACACTGGAACTATAACGAAGGTGAATTAATTGCAGTTGAAGTCTATACAAACCAACCTGAAGTCGAACTCTTTGTAAATGAGAAATCAAAGGGAATTCAAAAACTGGCAGATGTCGATGACCATATTCTTAAATGGCTGGTTCCTTATGTTGAAGGAATTATTACTGCCAAATCAGTGCAAAGTCCGGAGTTGGAATACAAGGTTAAAACAGCTGGTGATTTAGCGCAAATCAAAATTGAGGCTGATAAAACCGAACTGGTTTCCGATGCCTACGATGTTGCTCATTTTTTGGTTCAGATATGTGATGAAAATGGAAATCCAATTTATCATTTGGATAAAGAAATACATTTTGAAATCGACGGCGATGCAAAATTACTTGGAGTTGACAATGGTTTGCCTTCGAATGTACAAGATTATCAGAGTAACAGTCTGATAACTTCAAAAGGTAAGGCTTTGATGATTTTGCAATCGAATTTGAATAAAGATGTTGTGAAAGTGAAGGCTGTTTGTGGAGATATTGAAAGTGAGACAATTATAATAAATATTAGATAAAACTTTCAAATGGAAATCACTGTTTCAATACATCAAACTTTGCATTAAAATGTGTATTTTGACTTTCATCAAAAACTACTTTCCGGTTGGGTTGATTATTTAATTCAAACTGATTTTCGTTTTTTACAAATTTAATTTCCACAAAGTTGTAAGGTATGTCAAAAACAATTGTCCCGGTATAAATTGAATCATGATTATTATCCTCCAATTCATAATTCTGGTTCCAACTTAAAGGTGGGACAGAACCTCTGACACTGATGGTATTTACATCAGATAATTCACGTGCATCAACAGTAAATTCTACCCTTTGTTTTTTGGTTGGCTGAACGCAGGAAATCGTGAATAGTAGTGTGAATAAAACCATTAACCCTGCAATCCTAATTTTATTTGCTTTCATATTTGTTCATTTTTAAATCAATCAGATAATCCAGTCCAAATCGTCCGGACCCCAGAGCAAGATTATACAACGAAACCCATAAAAAGCCCAGAGCCGGTAACATTCCCCATAATCCCTGACCCCATTTTTGCCCGAAAATGGCCACCAGCATGGTACCGGTAATCAGCAAGGCAAATACCCTTGTGTTGAATCCAAGCGCAAAAAATATACCCCCAACGGCTTCACTAAAAGCGCCCATCCATGCAAAAAAGATGGGAAACATGGCAAATATTCTTCCAAAATTTGCGACGTCATTTGGAAACCAATAGGCAACTTCAAACAAACCTAAATTGTTTTCTGCAGGCGACCATGGCATACCAAATTTACTTGCTCCAAAGTTAATTGCCAGTAATGCCCCGGTTATAAATCTTGGAATAAGAACAATGAAATCCATAATCAAAGATTTCTGAATAACAGGTTTGTTTAGCCATTGATAAGTTCTTCTAATTTTGTTCATCGTAAAATTCATTTTTATTAAATACAGATGATTTTTTTTATAGCTTCGTTATTATGAATCAACACAATATAAGCTATTGTTGTTTATTAATCCGAAACTTTAATTGGCTGTAGTTAAGAAACAGAAATCGAACAACAGAAGATAAGAAAAACGTCAGGTTAGCAGAATATAAGAATTGAAAATATAATGGAGCAATCCACAAAATATGCGGTAATATTTGATATGGATGGTGTACTAGTGGACAGTGAACCCTATCATATGGAAGCAGAAAGAAAGGTATTTAAATACCTGGGAATTGAAGTAAGCGAAAAATTGCATCATTCATTTGTAGGAATTCTAAGCCGTAATATGTGGCGACAAATTATTGAAAAATTTAATCTTGATCATGCTCCATCTGAACTTGTTAAATTGCAACGTAGATATTATGAAGATACACTCAATTCCATTGAAAATATTGAGCCGATTGAAGGAATCCTGGAATTATTGAAGATTTTGGTTCAACATAATTTTAAACTTGCTGTGGCTTCCTCTTCTCCTTATTCGCAAATAAAGTATTATCTCGACCGTTTTGGTTTTCGGCAATATTTTACGGTAATCACCAGCGGGCAAGATGTGGAAAGAGGTAAACCGGATCCTGAAATATTTGTAATAACAGCTGAAAAGCTTGGCGTGCCAAAGGATAAATGTGTTGTTATTGAGGACTCAAAAAATGGAATTGAGTCTGCAGTAAAAGCCGGAATGAAGTGTATAGGTTTTCGAAATCCTTCTTCTGGCAACCAAAATCTTTCAAGGGCAAACTTTATAATCGAGAAATTTGAAAATGATACATTTCGTTTGATTCAGGAATTATTTTGATCCTTTATTTATGGAGGTATCATGCCTTTGTTTATCAGAAATAAATAACTTTTAGTTACTGTTTGTCATCCATAAAATCAGAGAAGCAAGTACAAACAAAACAATGGATGCACCGGATATCCTGTTGATCCATAATACCATATTTGTACTGAATTTATTTTTAAAAAGGTCGATTACTCCAGTAAGTGCAAACCTGAAAGCTAATGCACCAACAATAAATCCCAGCATTACCGAAAGCGCCATTATGGGTTTATCGATGCTTAAGGCAATTCCAAAACCTGAGAAAATGGCAAAATACATAAAAATTATGAGTGGATTGGAAACCGTAATAGCAAAGCTGCTCAGCATGTCTTTTATATGACTGTTCTTTTTGATTTTGCCTTTTTGATTATCCTGCCCCGGAGAAGAGAAAAAGATAAATCCTCCGAACAGAACCAGTACAGCTGATCCAATTAATCGAATCCAGAACTCATTCTCAGTGATATAACCAATGAGCAGTGCCATCCCGAATCCGGCAGCTGCGGCATATAGTGTATCCGATAAAGTAGCACCCACACCCGAATAAAAACCCGCCTGCCGATTACGGTTAATGGTACGTTGAATGATTAAAATACTTACCGGTCCAACAGGCAGAGATGCCAAAAATCCAATCAATATTCCTATTGCCAGAAACTGTAAAAACATGTTTTATTTGTAGCCTTTAATAGTATGCTTTTAAATAACTTAAGCCTTAAAAATAATTATTTTGATTAAATAACATTGATGAATATTAGAATTTTATGAAATTTTAATAAGTGTTTCTTTTATTTGGGAGTTGAATATTTATTCGTAATAAAAGTTATGATAACCAGTAAGTTGGTCGGGTGAGGATTATTTTTGCCTTGAAAAAGTAGAAATCAGTATCATCCGGGAAGAAGAAAAACTGTCGGGAATTTAGTATTCATCTGATATCTTCACACATCTGAATCCAACTGCAAAATCGGTCCAGTCACTGATAAGTCCTTTACGATAAAATACTTTTTTACACATTTTGCCCGAATGCCAGCTACCACCTCTGATAACACGGTTTGTTCCTGTCTCAGGACCTTTAGGATTTTCAAATTCACTATGTTGGTAATAGGTTTCAGAATGTCGGTCAGCGGTCCATTCCCACACATTCCCTGCCATATGATACAAACCATAACCATTTGGTTCATCAGCATCAACGGGCTCAATCTGGTTGGTCCACGTTTTCCCGTCTTGTTTTGCTTTTTCTTTATTCCATTCATTTCCATTTGGAAAATCTTTACCTTCCAGTCCACCTCTGGCTGCAACTTCCCATTCTGCTTCTGTGGGTAATCGTTTTCCAGCCCAAGCAGCATATTTACTTGCATCCATCCAGTTTATACCTACAACGGGATAATCCAGAAATTTTTCTCCGCTTCTAAATGTTTCTGAGTTCCAGAATTCAGGAAGTTTGGTTCCGGTTTCAAGGCAAAACTTAAAATAGTCCCTGTTGCTGACTTCAAACCTGTCAATATAAAAAGAATCTGTTTTTACCATGTGCTCCGGACCAAATCCCAAAGTGTTTTTTGTGTTATTTCCAATTAAAAACTCACCTCCCGGTATCAGTACCATTTTTTTTTCATTCTGTGCACTAAGCATGTTGTTTAATGCTGCCATAAGAATTACTGAAAACAATAAAAACTTCATATGTTTTTAGTATTTAAAATATTAACACTCTTTTGTTATTCAATTCAATTCAATTGTAATTTTCATATGGTTCCATAAATAGTTTGTTGTCCAGTTATCTTTTGCATCGGACCAAATCAAATACATAGATTTTCCATCATCTTCTATCCACTTTGGACTTAATTTTAACTGATAAGCTTTATCATTATTGCATATTGGAAGGAATTCAGAATTATAATAGAACTGCTTCCATGGTCCCCATGGCTTTTCTGAATACCAAAATCCTATACTACAGGTTCTGTCATGCATAAATTCGTTCCAGTAGTTACCGGGCAATCTTCCCTTTGTTTGGCCATATCTCGAACCTGAATTGACCATAATATAATATCCCAGGTTTTCATTCCAAACCACACTTGGCAGCCATGAATACCATCCCCATTTATCATTTTCGGGAAATACATGAATCACACCTCTTTCTTCTATTTTTGTGGTCCATAAGGCCTTGTCAATCTCATCATAACTTTTAAAAAATTCATAAGAACTTTTATCTGTTATTTTGTCCTTTTTAACTCTGGCTAAATTCAACTTCCAGCATTCATCAGGTTCGGGGCTGTATAAATAAATATAGGGATCTTCTGTATGATTGGCATGAGAATTGTTTTTGCCGTTCTGGCAAAAAGATATCCATGAAAAAGCATAACCTTCAACACCATCTTTTAAAACCGGATCTTCATGCCAAAAGAATACTTTATCCTTTCCTGTTTCTGATTTTTCATTTTTTGCAAGAATTCCATTATGATTAAACCATGTTAATCCAAAATCTTCAGAGTAAAACAATTTATTTCCATGAAAATAATTAAAACCATTAGTTTCTGAGCCGGATACAAAGGTATACAGAACACTATCAATGGAAATAATACCATAACCGTACCAGCCACCTCCAAATTCGTAAAAAGGATATCCCCTTGTTAATTCAGTAACTTGCATTGAATCAGGAGTTCCGTAAATCCGTATTGGAACATTATTGTATCTTATTGTTCCACCATTAAAACCGAAACCATCATCCAGCATTGAATACACATTGTCATCTGCTGCCCATGTCTGACACCAGTTATCACCGGCCTTAAAATCTCCAAAACTTCTAATTGTACCCTGACAAAAAGTAAGTGATATCGGAGTACCTTTAACTAAATCAGTTTTTGTTTCCTTACTCTTATCCGGATTGAATTAAATGGCAATAAAAAAAGTAATTATCCCTATAAGTAATTTAATTTGGAGCATTCCTATGTAATTTTTGATATAATAACTGAAAGGTTTTATCCCGCTCTACATGGTAGCATCTTAGAATTCTGCCTTTTGTATCCTTGAATTGGTACGACAGATCATGGTCTACTTCGGGACAACTAACTTCTTCAAAATATCCTACTGACGGATCCAACATAACCGCGATATCACCAAGGTCAAAAAATCCCTTTGTATCAGATTCATACCAACTGTTTCCAATCCGAATATTATGAAGGTAACTGCCAATATCACCATGTGGTTTAATTTCCTTTTCCGACTCTTCCATCGGACACGTGAGATAAGTTCCGGTATCAAAAAGTACAAAGCTTAAGGGCGAATGAAAAAGTAGCCTTGAAGCATGTGGATCGCCAAATACATTGAAATTGTAACAGTTGTCCAGCCATTGGGTTCGTAAATGCCAGAAAACCCTGATGTTCTCTGAAATTTCCGGCTGCAACAGGTACGCGGAAGCAATATTGGTAGCAGCGCCAAGACCAATGATCCAAAGCGGTTCATCCTTGTTTGCCTTCATAGCCTCTTGTATAATAAAATCCACTCCTTCAGATTTTGTGGGTTCGTAAGGGTATTGCAATGGCATGGATCCGGCGTAAACAGGTATTTCAGTTCTTCCTGTAAGTTTCAATATCGTGTCGATTTCATTCACTGACATTTGTATACTTTGAGGCCCTCCCCACAAAAAGGTTGTACCTATAATGCCAATTATATTAAATCTTTCGGGGGATAATAGAGCAAGTGTAAGCGCCCACTGATCGTCGATTTCATTTTTGGCATCTGCATCAATAATCACATTGATCTTTTGATTTTTTGGTGGGATAGCAGGTACTACTCTGTTGTTAAAATCAACGTTACGAAAAAATTCAGCATAATCATTGTAAGAGCTTTGACACCAGGCACCATTAGAATTATTGATTAACAATACTATAGTTAAAACAAGATAACTGTAATTAATGTAGAGTTTCATAAATTGTTTTTAATCGGTTTTTCTTTATTCTGTAAAAGGCTAGTCTAAATGTACAGCATTTTTACCCGGTTTTACCAAAGCAGTGACAATGGAGACAAAAATATTACCTGCTGATTCCTAAGGTGGTTTCATAGTTTAAATCGTTGATACTATCAAAAATAATTATAATTGTTTACGCTGCAATTCTTTGTTCAAAAGAATACCAAACCTTATGTTATCCGTTATCACTTCTGAACATGCCTGCAAGTTGAACCTGTTAAGGCCTTGTTTCCTGTGATAGAGCAAGTCGGTGCAAATGTTCCCGGGTAAAACGACAGGAACGAGTATTTCTCTCGTAAGTGTTAGGGTAGGAGAGGCACTACCCGATCAGCATACATATAACCGTTTGCCCGATTAGGCCAGGTAATTTAATTTCAATTTATTTCTATGCTTTTTATAAATGGATTTATATAAGGCTTCCCAATTAAAGCAAAAATGGTATTCATAACAGAAACCAGAGCGCCAATTAATATTCCACCTATTAGCGGTATCGGTTGATTTACTTTCCAATATATCCACAGACCAATCAGACAGATTCCCCAGATGCATAACTGCATTATTAAAGCAGCCCGAAAATGATTTGACATTTCCCGGGTTTTATTTTTTTTATTTTTCCACATTAGCAAAGTGGGAAATATTAGCGGAATTATTCCACTTAAATGCAGAATTGCCAACCATCTGTTGCCGTCAACCATCTGAGACTCCCGATTTTTCTCTGATTCTTTTTCTACAAACAGACTAAAATCCACTTCGAGTGCTTTAGCAATCATTTGAAGAGTATAAGCCCGTGGATCTACTTCTCCATTTTCAATCCGTTGTATTGTTCTGGCACTAACTTCAGTTCTATCAGCCAGCTCTTCCTGAGTCATGCCCTTTTTAATCCTTAATTCTTTTATTAGTTTTCCTGTTTCCATTTTTATTTTTTAGTCCAAATGTCAGCCGGATTAAGGTAACTTTCCAACTACAATAACACGACATTTACACGACATTTACATTGATTGTGCTCTTATTCAGTATGTTTTACTAAACGGTAAATTGTACTTTTAGAGTCAGACATCGGGTTCGAACTCTTTAGAATTTATACTTTAGTCCAATCCTCAGAATTTGAGTTTCATAATAATTCTCATAATCTGCTGTAAATCCATCCCCAACTATTTCTTGCTGAAGCCCAAATTGATTAAAAATATCAGTAAATGCAAAAGATAGTTCTCCTTTACCCTGCCACAGTTTCTTTTTTATACCAATGTCAACTGAACTTCGGGACATCTGATTTCCCTGCGGGATGTTTTTTGGAGCAAAGTACAATGCTGTTAATTGAAATTGCAGCTCTTTTGGTAAATTAAAGGTGTTGATAATTTTAAAATCCCATGTATTATCCTTTGTCTCTTTTACGTCAAAAGTATGTTCATACGGAAACAGAAGCGTACCTGTATATGCTTCTATCTTATTTTGGTAAACGTTGATGTTTCCCGACAACTCGTAAAAATCAGCCACTTTTTGACTGAATACTAATTCAAATCCCAGGTTGGAAGATTCTCCTGTATTTGCATAACTTTTAAGTATTACATCATATTCAGCTCTACTTGTATCCTGGGTATAAACCCTCATGTATGGATCCGTAATAAATCTGTAATATCCTGCAAGGAACAATGAGCCATTTTCCCAATTTGTTTTGTATCCGATTTCAGCCGACTGTGTATACTGAGGTCGTAAATACGGATTTCCGACTTTAACCAGTTCATGGTCATCAGATTTTGCATACATACGTAATTCAGGCTCGCCGGGCCGGTCAATGCGTTGATTATAAAAAACTGAAATTCTATTTTGTTCGTTAAGTTTGTAACTCAAACGAATGTTAGGGAAAAGTTTAAAGTAATCGTATTTATCATTTTGGGTGTAATAAATGTTTTGCTCGTCCATATTGTAGTAAGCAGAAGTGTATTCAACTCTTAATCCTGCCTCTACCGAATACTTCATCTTTTCGTGTACACCGTTGATATATCCTGCATAAATAGATTCTCCCCATTTGGTCCAGCTGCCCAGCCCCGGATAAAGAATGGAACTTTCACCTCTTTCCTGTTCATACTCTACCGGAAGATTTCTAATCTGAATTTTTGCGCCACTTTCAATTCGCCCGGCAGCTAAAGGTTTTGTATAATCAATATTCATGCTGCTCGTATGTTCTGTACCTAAAACGCTTGTAACATCTCTGCCATTCGGTCTTACAGAAGAGCTGTCGTTAATGTAATAAGTTTCGTCTTCCCAGCCTTTGGAATACTGAAAATGGGTTTGGATTTCATGTCCTGCCTGTTTAAATTTATGTGTATAGTGTAACAGGTAATTCATGTAACCTGTTATTTCTTCTTCATTCCATGTTATATATCGGTTTCTTTTATTTGTATGTAAATCGATATAGGGAACCTGAGCTGAATCGACATGAGATTCCCAATCGTAGATTCCTGAAAGTGATAAAATATTTTGATCATTAAACTCATAGTCAATTCCACCTTTTACAATGTAGTGCGTTTGTTTTCGGTTTTCAGGAACTTGTGAAGCAATTATTCTTCCATCGTCATAATATCTTGTGGTAAATTCGTTATTGGGTAATTTTTTCTGATGAAGAATCTCGGTTTGAAAAAAAGCATTCAGCTTTTCTGTTTTATAGTTTAAATCGAGACCAGGGATATATTTTGGAGTTGGAGAGAAACTTCCCAATTCGCTGGGTAAATCATCCTTAGGTTTGGTAAGTGCCCCCAATCCATAGGCAAAACCAACACTTCCATGAAATCCGCTTTGTTTTTCCTTTTTATAAATAATATTAATTATACCCGCCATTCCGGTAGCATCATATTTTGCAGAAGGATTATTAATTATCTCAATCCTATCAATATTGGCAGCAGGAATGTTGTCCAATCCTTTTTGATTGCCATATCCTGTTAAACTTGATTGTTTCCCGTCTATTAAAACAATGACTTTGTCACTTCCTCTTAAAATCACTTTTCCCTCCTGGTCAAACGAAACACCCGGCATAGCCTTCATCGCATCCATAACCGAACCTCCCGATTGTGCGATGTTATTATTCATACTGTAAGATTTTTTATCCAAACCACCGGCAATTTCACTTATTTCCTCGTTAATTGTAACTTCTCCCAATTGAGTTGGAGAAACCTGAAGTTCAACCTTGCCAATATCATAAAACCGGTTTAGGGTTCCAATTAAAATGTCGGATTGAAAGGTGTTGTAGCCAAGAAACGAAACTTGTATATTATAGTTTCCGGTTTCAATACCGTTTAAGGCAAAAAAACCGTCCTCTTTACTTAATGTTCCGTTGATAATATTTTGATTTAACAGAATTGCAATTGTTGCAAAGGGAATAGCTTCTTTTGTTTCTTTGTCAATTACCTGCCCTGAAATTGTAGCATTTGGTTGTGAGTAAACTTTAAGAGATGTAATAAAAATTATAGTGAAAAGTAAAATATTTCGCTTCATACCGTTACTCAAAGATTAAATAGCAAATGTAGCATTTTTGCAAGGTCTTTTAGCCTTGCTTATGACGGTAATTTCTATCTTGTCTTTGTGGATTTCACACAGGAATAATTTTTCATTTTTGTATTTTAATCTTCAAAAAAGGCAAGCTTAAAAAGTAAAAATGTTTTGTTTTTAACTAAGTTCTTTGTCGTGTATTTGTGATTTTTATGTTGAATCTTTTTATTTTCACAAAAAATGAAATTCAAGATAATCGGTATTTATTATACACTTTTACTTC
>ENA-ORCQ01000326-ORCQ01000326.1-marine-metagenome-genome-assembly--contig:-NODE-326-length-13909-cov-3.959803_pt1 | contig 13909 bp, 8 predicted proteins | sample MGYA00237780_ERZ508510 | MGnify/ENA primary metagenome ERZ508510 (study PRJEB26181, sample SAMN06268981) | marine metagenome | isolation source: Tt an E2 anaerobic enrichment on eucalyptus from sediment...
CTTGTCAGGTAGCTCAAACTAAAATTTATTCCTGCTTTTTTTATTCCCCATTGTAATCCATGAGAATGTCCGGACAAGGTAAGTGCTATGTCATCACGGTATTTTACAATTTCATCCCAATGTGCCGGATCATGAGAAAGTAAAATTTTGAATGATTCCTCAGGAATACCTGCCATTGCTGAATCGAGATTGGCATATTGCGGAAATGGTGGGTGTCCCCAGTTTTCTACTCCAATTACGAAAATGGAATCTGAATCCATTTTGAGTTTGGCATGCTCATTATTTAGAAGCTGAAATCCAAAGTCCTGCTGTGCTTTAATTATCTGATTAAAATTTTTTGTTTTGTCTGATTCACTTTTCCAGTCAGTATAATCGCCGTAATCATGATTACCTAAAATGGCAAACGCATCTCTGTTTTTTGTAATAGAGGTAAAAATATCATTCCATCCTTCCAACTCCTTCGAGAAATTATTTACCATATCACCGGTAAAAAAAACTGCATCTACATTTTCTTTTTCTGAGGCTTTTACAACTTTTTGTAATGTTTTTTTTGAGTTTAAAAAGTTTCCAAGATGAACGTCTGAGATTTGCATTAATGAAAATCCGTTAAACCCCTGGGGCAAATATTGAAATCTCATCTCAATACGATTTACTGCCAATTCTTTTGTTCCAAACAGTGCTCCGTATAGAACACTGCTGCTAATTCCAAGTGATAGGAGCAGGCCCATAAAATAAATTATGTACTTTCGGTTTTTTCTAAAAAATATTCCAATAAGAAATGCAAAGGCAAGTGGAATTTTGAAAATAAAATCAATAGACAAAATAATATTAAAAACCAGATGCATTGAGTATTCATCGGTGGTCCTTGTATTTAATGGCCATATGTAGAGAGAAACAAATGCGAGAATAACAAGTATTGAAATGATGAGAACCAGATTTCTGATTTTTCTTTTTCTGGCAGGAGTACAAATACCACTAAGGCTCTTTATAGTGGCAAACGTTATTGACGTATAAAAAACAAGAAATAATACAACAAACAGTAACTGAAAAGTCCTCATCTAATTTTTATAGTAGTTTTCATTTATTAGCTCGCAAATGTAACAAAATCGTTTTACGATTAAAATATTTCAATATCAACAAGTTAGCTGGAGAAATGTTTTGATTTGTCCTGTTCAGGTTTTAATATTTAGAATTATATGTATTCGTATATACAAATATTACAAAATTAGTATGTTTTAATTCGTAATAGTTCATTTGTACTAAAACATCCTTTTTAAGTTTACATTTCAAAACATTTATTTTTAGTGTAAATTCAATAATGAAAAAATATTACATAAGTAACATGTATTGCATACAAAAACATTCTGATTTAATTGTACAAATCAGAACAAAATCAAATTGAAGATTGGTGAATCGAACTTGCAAAAAATTACAAAAAAAAATAGTTGAATAAAACAATTTACGAATTTTACAATTAGATTAATTATGATTTATACATTTCTAATGTAAATAATATGAGTGATTACATTTAAACTCAATCTAAACAATGTATTATTATGTATATATAAAATTTATATATCTCTCATTATATCAGTAATATATATAATTTAATTAGAGTATACTACTAATAATATATTGAAATTCTGTATTTATGTTTTAAAATCAATTAAATACAGTATTCAGATATTTGTATATCAGTATTATACAGTTTTTAGTTAAAGCTTTTTTTAGTACATTAAGTATTGTTTTAATGAAACATAAGAATTTAAATTTATCATAAATAATTCTATTTTGTAAAAAATATATATTACATTCGTACACTGAATTCTTACAATTATGTTTTGTAAGTTTTGTTAAGGATGTGATAAGAACCAGAGATTGATAATGAAAGACCGTATAAGGAAATATATGGAACATAAAAATATCTCCGCAGGAGAGTTGGCTTCTGTCCTGGAAGTACAACGTTCAAATATATCTCATATTCTCAACGGTCGTAATATGCCCGGTGCTGCTTTTATTGAAAAGTTACTCATTAATTTTCCTGATTTAGATGCACGCTGGTTAATAACCGGTGAAGGAGAGATGTTTTCGGAGGAAACTAAACCTGAATTAAAAGACATAGAAAAAGTTACAGAAACAAAATCTGCTGCCGGTTTGATTGAAACAACAAAAAAAGAAGTATCGACTGATAAAAAAATAACAAAGGTTGTTTTGTTATTCTCTGACGGAACCTTTATTGATTATAAACAAGAATGATGTGATGATTGATGACTTATAAACCCTCCGCATTTAAACTTTCTAAGTTAGTTAAAAAAGAGTTACTTCAATTGAAGCAACTCTTTTTATGTATAAGCGCATCCAATTAAAACTGCTTTAGTAATGCATTAATGTAATTCTGATATCATAGATATATTCAAAAGAATTTGAATTTCTTATTTTTTACTATTTAAGTTTCTTTAATTAAATCAACGTGTGCCGGTTTAATAGTCCGTTAAATATTAATTTATAATACCCAGTCTCTCGTATTATTAAAAATAAAACTCAGTTTCTCCCGTACTTAAGTTACAAATGTTTCAGGCATGTAAAATAAACAATTTAAAAAATAAGTCAGATTACAATCATAAAAGACATTGAAATACAGCGCTGTAAGTCGGGTTTGTTATTTAGAAATGTTATAAATTACATATGTAAAATAGAAAGTTGATAAATAATTATACATATGTATTGGTTATGTAAAATGTTTGATTACATTTGTAGTGTGATAAAACAAAAGAATATTTGGACATTTAAGATGTAACGCGAAAGAATTTACAAACCCGATTAAGTTATTCGCTGAAAATGCAGAGTTACCTGGCCGCTTGATATAGCGGCCTTTTCCTTTTTATAAATCACAGATTAATAAGATTTTACATTGATATTATCCAGATAAACTAATCAGAACCAAAACTGAATATAATGTTGCTTTATACTATGTATATTACATTTGTTTGCTAAGCTGGTAATTTCTTTTGACTCTATATTATTGATAAATAACTGATTATGTTTGTACTTTATTTATGTAAAACTTGTTGACAAAAAAATAATTCAAAAAAATTAACAAAAGTATTGGTTATGTAAAATGTTTGATTACATTTGTAGTGTGATAAGACAATAGAATTTTTTGGACACTTTAGATGTAATGCGAAAAGATTTACAAACCCAATTAAGTTATTCGCTGAAAATACTGAGTTACCTGGCCGTTAGAGATAACGGCCTTTTCCTTTTTTATAAATATCATTATCAAAAATAGGTGTTAAAAGGTGTTATTTTATCCTTTAATAGATTTAGCTCTAATATTAAAGAAAGGATATACATAATCTTCAAATAGTTGATACATATTACTTTGTCGAAAAATAAATCGGGTAGGTAATAAAATTTAATCTAAAAAAATAGGTTTACAATTGTTAAATTTGAAATATGTGCGCAATATGGAAAAAGTTACAAAAGTAACATATAATTCAAGTTGGTAAATCATTATTTTATGGTTAAAACAAAAATAAATAGGTTCCTAATATTTCAATAAAATCTATTCTTGTTAATTAATTGGATTTTATTAAAATCTGATGACCTATAACTACGTTGTAATTTTTATCTTTGCAGCCAAATTATTGACATATGAGTAAAAAAGAAGTTAAGAATTTAGTAGTTGTAGAAAACGTTGCTTTAAATTCTACTAACTTTTTGATTAAACTAAAATCTTCAGAATCAATTCCTAAAATAGAACCCGGGCAGTTTGTAAATGTTGAGATTAAAGATACTAATGAAATCTTTCTGAGAAGACCATTTTCTGTATTTGATATGGATTACACGGAAAATACAATGTCTTTAATTGTAAAAATTCTTGGAAGAGGATCAAAAAAACTAACAGAAATAAAAAAGGGAGAGGAACTAAGTGTTGTTTTTCCTTTAGGTAAAACATTTACGTATCCTGATATAAATGACAAGATTCTTCTTGTTGGCGGAGGAAGTGGTGTGGCTCCAATGCTTTTTCTGGCAAAAGAGGCAGGTCTTAAAAAGGATAATGTAACTATGTTGTTAGGGGCCAGGACCAGTGAGGATCATATAAATGTTCAGAAATACGAACAATATGGTAATTTATATTTTACAACTGAGGATGGTTCATTAGGTGAAAAAGGTTTTGTTACGGCTCACTCCGTTTTTAAGAATCTTAAAACATACAATAAAATATATGCTTGTGGTCCTGATGCAATGATGAAATCTATTGCAAAAGAAGCGGATAAAGCAGGAGTTTTCTGTGAAGTTTCCTTAGAGAACCTAATGGCTTGTGGCTTTGGAGTATGTTTGTGTTGCATCGAGCCAACTGTTAAAGGAAATTTATGTGTTTGTACTGAAGGACCTGTTTTTAATATTAATGATTTGAAATGGTAGATTTAGCGGTTAAAATAAATAACTTAGAATTCAAAAATCCTGTTTTAACAGCCTCTGGAACTTCCGGTAATGCTGAGGAACTAATGGATTTCTATGATGTTTCAAAATTGGGTGGCATTTTATTAAAAGGAGTTACCTTAAGAAACCGGGATGGAAATGCATACCCAAGAATGGCAGAAACTGCTTCCGGAATGTTAAATGCAGTAGGTTTACAAAATAAAGGTATCGATTATTTTATAGCGAATATCTATCCGCGTATAAAAGATTACAAAACACATTTGATTGCCAATGTTAATGGTTCAACGGTTGAAGAATACATTGAATTAACAGAAAAGGTTGACGAGCTTGAAAATATTTCAGCTATAGAATTAAATATTTCATGCCCCAATGTAAAAGAAGGGGGTATGTCTTTTGGTATAAGTTGCCCCAGTGCAGAAGCCGTTACCAGGGAAGTAAGACGTGTTTGTAATAAACCATTGATAGTTAAGTTATCGCCAAATGTTACCGATATTACTGAAATAGCAAAGGCCGTTGAAGGGCAGGGAGCTGATAGTGTTTCATTGGTTAATACTTTTCTTGGTATGGCTATCGATGCAGAAAAGAAAATTCCTTTACTTTCTACAATTACAGGTGGTTTATCAGGTCCGGCCATTAAACCTTTGGCGTTAAGAATGGTGTGGCAGGTATATAATGCGGTTAAGATACCGGTTATAGGTATGGGGGGAATTATGAACGCCACGGATGCAATCGAATTTATGCTTGCCGGAGCTTCTGCAGTTCAGGTTGGCACAGCAATTTTTAAAGATCCGTTTATTCCTGTTAAAATTATTGATGGAATAAAAGATTATCTCGAAAGACACAATCTGGAATCAGCGACTGATCTGGTTGGCAGCTTACAATTATAATTTTATTTAACGCTTTACAGAAATAAAGTTACAGGTTTTTTCTGTATCTTTTTTTTGTTTTGAAAGTTTTACAATTTATTCTCTGATTTAAAGAGTTAAAACATTGAAATTGAAATTTTCAAAATAATAATTTACATGAAATAAAATAAAATTGTAATGTGAACATTTCAATTTTTGGCTTGTTGTATAATGCGTAAATTGCAATTAACTAAAAATATTTAATAAAAATCATGTCAAATTTTCAAATTGTAATGCCCAAACTTGGAGAGAGTATTCAGGAGGGCACAATTACCAAATGGTTTGTAAAAGAAGGTGATACAGTAGAGGAAGACGATATATTATTTGAAGTAGCCACCGACAAAGTAGATTCAGAAATTCCATCACCTGTTGATGGTGTCATTACTAAAATATTATTCCCCGAAGATAGCCTTGTTCCTGTTGGAGAAGTTTTGGCTGTTATTAATATGGGAGGTGAAGAGGATGTTTCAGATGAAACTGTAGATACAGAATCAACAGAGAGTACCGCTTCGGAAGAAAAAGACAAGCCGGAAGAGGTAAGTGAAGACAAATCAGTAGACAATGTAAGAGAGTTATCCAACAGATTTTATTCTCCATTGGTTAAAACCATTGCTAAAGAGGAAAATATTTCTTTGGAAGAATTAGAGTCAATTCAGGGTTCTGGAGCTAATGGCAGGGTGCAGAAAAATGACATTCTTAATTACATCAATAACAAAAAAGAGGGTAAATCTACTACGGAATCTAAACAGGCTACAAGCTCTTCAGTACAAAAAACTTTAACACCACCGCCGGTAAATGTTGGTTCTGGTGACCAGATAATAGAAATGGACAGGGTGAGAAAACTAATTGCAGAGCACATGGTAATGTCGAAACAGGTATCGCCACACGTGACTGCGGTTGTAGAAGCTGATGTTACTGATTTGGTAATATGGAGAAACAATAATAAAGCAGCTTTTGAGAAAAAATATGGCGATAAAATTACATTTATGCCAATTTTTACCGAGGCTGTAGCAGCTGCAATAGCGGAGTTTCCAATGTTAAACTCATCCGTTGATGGTGATAAAATAATCCTGAAAAAAGATATAAATATAGGTATTGCAGTTGCAAAACCTGACGGAAACCTGATAGTTCCGGTAATAAAAAATGCCGAGCAAAAAAATCTTGTGGGTATAGCCAAAGATTTAAACAGACTGGCCGACGCAGCAAGAAACAATAAATTGGCAATTGAAGAAATTCAGGGCGGGACTTTTACCATTACCAATTTTGGAACTTTCCGTAACTTGATCGGTACTCCAATTATTAATCAACCTCAGGTTGCAATTTTAGCAACAGGCAGTATCGAAAAAAAACCGGCTGTTTTGGAAACTCCTACGGGTGATGTGATTGCAATCCGTCATAAAATGTTCCTGTCATTGTCTTACGACCACAGAATTATTGATGGTGCGCTGGGAGGTGCATTCTTAAGAAAAATTGCTGATAACCTTGAACAGTTTGATTTAAACCGTGGAATCTAAAAAATAAAAAATGTAAGTTTATTATAATTAATAAACATTAGATGAAACGAGCATTAAATAAATTTAATAATAGAAGAATAACTAAAGCGAGTTACATTAGTTACAATTGAAAGCAAACAATTTAAGAAGAATGAAAGATTTACAAATACCAAAAATTTACTCCATTAAAAAAACCGACAAAAAGTTATTAAAAGACTGGTTTTATTTAATGACGATAGGAAGAGCTATAGACAATAAGGCTCCTAATTATTTAAAACAGGCAATAGGATGGTCTTATCATGCACCATATGCAGGACACGATGGAATTCAGCTGGCTACAGGGTATTTCTTCGAAAAAAACAAAGACCATATGTTTTTGTACTATCGGGACATGTTAACTGCAATGGCGTGCGGTATTACAGCTGAAGAAATTATATTGAACGGAATCTCAAAAGCAACAGATCCGTCCAGCGCAGGACGTCATATGTCAAATCACTTTGCAAAACCTGAATGGAATATACACAGTACTTCATCATCAACAGGTAATCATACTTTACATGCGGTTGGCGTTGCCAGGGCAATAAAATATTATGGAGAAAAAGCTGTTGCAATAAGCGGACAGGGAGAATCATCTGTAAGTGAGGGTTATGTTTATGAAGCCTTTAATGGTGCTGACAAAGAACAACTTCCAGTAATTTTTGTAATTCAGGATAATGGTTATGGAATTTCAGTGCCGAAAAAAGACCAGACAGCTAACCGCAAGGTAGCCAATAATTTTTCCGGTTTTAAAAATACACGCATTATTCATTGTAACGGGAAAGATGTTTTCGATTCGATGAATGCTATGGCTGAAGCTAAAAAGTATGCCATGGAAGAATCAAAACCGGTTATTCTGCAAGCCAATTGTGTTCGTATGCATTCACATTCAAATTCTGATGATCATTTATTATACAGAAATCAGGCTGAAAGAAATTATGTTCAGGAATATGATCCACTAGCAAAATTCAGAAGGATGTTGGTTCGCTATAAACGATTTACCGAAGAAGAACTACAGGAAATTGAAGCCAATGCCAAAACCGAATTAAAAGCTGCGCACAAAGCTGCAATGGGAGCTCCTGATCCAAAACCTGAATCGATTCATGATTTTGTTTTCCCTGAGCCAATTGTTTCTGAAAAATATCCGGAAGGGCTTCATAACGAAGAAGGAGAAAAGAAAAAACTGATAACCGGTTTAAATGAAACCTTGAAGGCAGAATTCAGCCATAATCCGGATACCTTTATTTGGGGACAGGATATGGCCAATAAAGATAAAGGTGGAATCTTTAATGTATCCAAAGGCTTACAACAGGAATTTGGTGAAAAACGTGTATTTAATGCACCCATTGCTGAAGATTTTATAGTTGGTACCGCCAATGGTATGTCAAGGTATAACGATAAAATCCGGGTTGTAGTAGAAGGTGCTGAATTTGCAGATTATTTCTGGCCAGCTATGGAACAGTATGTTGATACAAGTCATGATTACTGGCGTTCTAACGGAAAATTTTCTCCCAATATAACTATACGTTTGGCATCCGGTGGATATATCGGAGGTGGAATGTATCATTCGCAAAACATTGAGGGCTCGTTGGCTGCAATTCCCGGAGTACGTATCGTTTATCCTTCGTTTGCTGACGATGCCGCAGGTCTGTTAAGGACATCAATACGCTCCAGGGGATTAACCATGTTTATGGAACCAAAAGCTTTATATCAGGATCCAAAAGCTGCTACAGTGATTCCCGATGATTTTGAAGTGCCATTTGGTAAAGCAAGAATCAGAAAAGAGGGTAGTGATTTAACAATTCTTACCTATGGAAATACTACCCATTTAAGTTTGGAAGCTGCCGGTAAACTTGAAGAAGAAGGTAAAAGTGTTGAAGTGGTTGACCTTCGTAGTTTGATACCGCTGGATGAAGAAACCATTTTGAAATCAATTGAAAAAACAAACAAAGTTCTGATAGTTCATGAAGACAAAGTGTTTGGTGGTTTTGGCGGAGAATTAAGCGCTATTATAACCGAAAAAGCATTTAACTTGTTGGACGCACCGGTTAAAAGGGTGGGCTCACCATTTACTCCTGTTGGTTTTAACCGTATTTTAGAGAGGGCAATTTTACCAAATACAGAGCGTATTATGGCTGCAGCAAAAGAATTAATAGAGTTTTAAAAATATCAAAAATGAGTAAAACAGTAATTATATATAGTTTTCATACCCAAAAATCAAAAAAGGTAGCTGAAAAAATAATCGAGGCTTTTGGTAAATCACAGATTACAGCAGTAAATGCAGAGGAACTTACAACAGAAGATTTTGAAAAGAATGATAATTTTATTTTAAGTGCTCCTACCTGGTTCGATGGCGAACTCCCAAATTATTGGGATGAATTTGTTCCGGATCTGGAAGATATGGATTTAAAAGGAAAAACCTTTGCGGTATTTGGTCTGGGTGATCAAAAGGGTTATCCGGAGAATTTTTGTGATGCTATTGGAATTCTGGTTGAAATACTGGAAGATTGCGGAGCTAAAATTATAGGAAAAATTCCTGCAGAAGGTTATACTTTTGAATCGTCCAGAGCACAACGAGATGATATTTTTGTAGGACTTCCGTTAGATCAGGAAAATCAGGGGCGATTAACCAACGACAGAATTAAAAACTGGGTTAGTCAATTAAAAAAAGAAATGAAGTAAAAATTTTATATTTTATCAAATTAATCTAAATAAGGTTGTACTCAATTGTGCAACCTTTTCTGTTTTAATACAAATTGAATTATTCAAATAATTAAATAGTGGGTTACAAAATAATAAAATGATAAATTAGAATTGTAAATTATTATATCTTGCTATAATATGTATTTGATGTAATTATAACATTATTAGCTGTTTGGTGGTCTTTTTAGAAATGTAACTAATTGAGATATTATATTAAAATGTAGTTACAAAATACCTAAACATAATTAGTTGTATTCACTTTTATATCGTAACGAAATACAAAAATATATGGTTTAATTTAACCCGTAATTCAGGTCTCTTCTGTTTAAATAATGTACAAAATTGGAGAAACTTATTATTTTATTGAAGATAAAGCTTAATAAACCGCTGGTTTAGTTCTCAAATAATTTTTATTGATTAATTTTGTGGGTTTAATTTAAAACGTTAGAAAATTGTCGGAAACAAGATACATATTCGTAACCGGAGGAGTAACATCTTCATTGGGAAAAGGAATTTTAGCTTCATCATTAGCAAAACTCCTGCAATCGCGGGGTTTTAGTGTAACCATTCAAAAATTGGATCCTTATATTAATGTTGATCCGGGTACTTTAAATCCATACGAGCATGGCGAATGTTTTGTGACGGAAGACGGAGCTGAAACCGATTTGGATTTGGGTCATTATGAAAGGTTTTTGAACGAAGCAACTTCTCAGGCAAACAACGTTACAACAGGAAGAATTTATCAATCGGTAATCAGAAAAGAAAGAAAAGGAGATTATCTGGGAAAAACAGTTCAGATTATTCCGCACATTACTGATGAAATTAAACGCAGAATAAAAATTCTGGGCTCGAAAGGGAAATACGATATTGTAATTACCGAGATTGGCGGTACCGTTGGCGATATTGAATCTTTGCCATATATCGAAACTGTTCGTCAGTTAAAATGGGAGCTGGGATCAAAGGCAATGGTTATTCATTTAACTCTTGTCCCTTATTTATCTGCAACGGGTGAGTTAAAAACCAAACCTACACAACACTCGGTAAAACAGTTGTTGGAAGAAGGAGTTCAACCCGATGTGCTTGTTCTGCGTACAGAGTATGATATAGAGCAATCGGTTCGTGAAAAGGTAGCTCTGTTTTGTAACGTAGGTTTAGAATCAGTAGTACAATCGATAAATGTTCCAACTATTTATGATGTACCCCTTAAAATGCTGGAAGAAAAATTGGATTTAACAGTGCTTAAAAAACTGGGACTTCCGGTAAAAGACGATATAGATCTTTCGTTATGGAACAATTTCCTGACAAAATTAAAAAATCCAACACAAACTATTGAAATAGGAATTGTAGGTAAGTATGTAGAATTACATGATGCATACAAATCAATTGCTGAATCGCTGGTGCATGCCGGAGCAGAAAACCGTTGCAAAATAAATATCAACTGGATACATTCTGAAGACATAGGAAATAGTAATTACAAAAAACTTCTGTCGAAACTTAACGGTATTATTGTAGCACCCGGGTTTGGTCATCGGGGAATGAAAGGAAAAATTCTAACTGCTAAATATGCCAGGGAAAATAACATTCCATATCTGGGAATTTGTTTAGGCATGCAGGTAGCAGTAATTGAATTTGCCCGGAACGTACTAAAGCTGGAAAATGCCGATTCTACCGAAATGTCAATGAAAACTCCTTATCCCGTAATCGACCTGATGGAACAACAAAAGGGGATTACCGACTTTGGTGGAACAATGCGTTTGGGTGCCTATGAGTGCAGAATTACCGACGAAGATTCCAAGGTTTTTCATGCTTATAACAAACATACAATTCATGAAAGACATCGTCATCGTTACGAATTTAATGATGCCTTTCGTGATAAATTTGAAGAAGCAGGAATGGTGCCTGTTGGAATTAATCCGGAAACAGAGCTGGTTGAAATAATAGAGATACCAAAACATAAATGGTTTGTAGGTGTGCAGTTTCATCCTGAATATCGCAGTACCGTACTAAATCCTCATCCTTTGTTTATAGATTTTGTAAAAAACTCTTTAGTACAATAATTTAAAATGGATAAAAAATCAATTATTGGGATTGTTTTGATCTTTGCGATCCTGGTTGTCTTTTCAATTATCAACCAACCATCAAAAGAAGAGATTGAAGCCCAAAAAAGAAGACAAGACTCAATTGCCCTTGTTGAAGCGGAGAAAGCTAAATTGCTGCAACAACAGCTGGAGCAACAACAGCAACAGCAAGCAATTGCAGAAAATACAAACACACTTTCAGACACATTAAGTACCGAACAGCAAAGTGCTCAATATGCCAGTCAATATGGAGTATTTGGAGTTGTTGCAAGTGGTACGGAAGAATTTTATACCCTTGAAAATAACCTGATGAAAATTACTTTCTCCAATAAAGGAGGTAGGATTTATTCGGTTGAACTCAAAAATTATCAAACTCATGATTCGCTCCCATTAATGTTGTTTGATGGGCCGGAAACTCAGTTTAGTCTTAACTTTTTTGCACAAAACAGAAGTATTCAAACCAATCAGTTGTTTTTTAAACCTGTTGGAAACAAAAAAGAAATTGTTGTAAGTGGACCGAATGTTAAAATTGGAAGTGAGGGAAGAAATAAATTCAATAAAGAAAACCCGGGGGGTAAAGAAACCATGACATTCAGAATGGAAGTTAATCCGGGAAGTTTTATAGAATACAGTTACACTTTGGAATATAACTCATTCCTTGTTGATTTTGATGTAAAAATGCAAGGGATGAACAGTTACATTGCAGCAAATCAAAGTTATCTTAATTTCAACCTTAATTACAATGTTCCCCGTCAGGAAAGAATATCAAAATTTGGAGAGGACAATTACACCAATATTACGTACAAGTTTTTTGAGGATGAAGTTGATAATCTTGCAAAAAATAAGTCGGACGAAGAGGACTTAACAACAAGAGTAAAATGGATTGGATTTAAACAATTATTTTTTAGTTCGATATTAATTTCGAATGAGTCTTTTCCAAATGCACAGGTCAGCCAAACAAAAACCGAAGATGATCCAAAATATTTGGCAAATTTTAATGCAGATATTGCTTTGGCATATGACGGTAAACCCAATGAAGAAATAGGTATGCAATTCTTTTTTGGGCCCAACCATTATCAAACGCTTAAACAATATGATCTTAACCTGGAAAGCCAGGTTTACCTGGGATATCCGGTTGTGCGTGAAGTAAACCGTTTTGTAATTATACCTATTTTCAATTTCCTTCGTAAGTACATCGACAATTTTGGAATTATAATACTGTTACTTACAATTTTTATTAAAACAGTACTTTTCCCGTTTACATACAAATCGTATATGTCGCAGGCAAAAATGCGGGTTTTAAAACCTGAAATCGATGAGCTAAATGCCAAGTATAGTGCGGACAAGGCGATGGAAAAACAACAGGCAACCATGGCTCTGTATAAAAAGGCAGGAGTAAATCCGATGGGAGGTTGTTTGCCAATGTTGCTACAATTCCCGATTCTGATTGCCATGTTCTTTTTCTTCCCAACTTCAATCGAACTTCGTCAGGAAAGTTTCCTTTGGGCAACTGACCTTTCAACCTACGATTCAATATTAAACCTGCCATTTGAGATTCCGTTTTACGGGGCTCATGTAAGTTTATTCTGTTTGTTAATGACTGCCACAACTATTGTTTCTACCAGTTTAAATCAGAGTTCGATGAATAGCTCAGGAATGCCGGGAATGAAATCAATGATGTACCTGATGCCAATTATGTTTTTATTTATTTTAAACAGTTATTCTTCTGGATTGAGTTATTATTATTTCCTTGCTAACCTGATTACAATTGGTCAGACTTATTTAATTCGTTCTTTTGTAGATGAAGATAAAATCAGAACTCAATTGATGGCTAATAAAAAGAAACCGGTTAAAAAGTCAAAGTTTCAGGCCCGACTTGAAGAAATGGCAAAACAACGTGGAATGCAGCCACCTAAAAAGAAATAATATTTTATAAGTATATTTTAAAGAGCCGATTGATAAATTTCTTTCGGCTTTTTTTATTTAGGAATTTAAACTTTTTTGATTTTGTCTAGTCAAAACAATCATTAAACAAAAAGTAAAAATTTCAACAATGAAAAAAGCAGGTTTATTGTTATTTACACTATTGTTGGGAACAATGGTGCTTATGGCCCAAAACAGGCCTAATTATTCTCCTGAAGAAATGGCAAAACGCCAGACTGAACAAATAAAAGAGAAATGTGGCCTTGATAAAGATCAGGAAAAGAAAGTATATGACGTTAGTTTAAAAGCCGGTAAAAAGATGGCA
>ENA-ORCQ01000333-ORCQ01000333.1-marine-metagenome-genome-assembly--contig:-NODE-333-length-13370-cov-3.611149_pt1 | contig 13370 bp, 12 predicted proteins | sample MGYA00237780_ERZ508510 | MGnify/ENA primary metagenome ERZ508510 (study PRJEB26181, sample SAMN06268981) | marine metagenome | isolation source: Tt an E2 anaerobic enrichment on eucalyptus from sediment...
ATATCATCACCCCAAATTACAAGAATATTGGGTTTGTCTTGTGCATTGCTTATCACTGCAATAGCACTCAAAAAAACTAAGATCAATAAATTTCTCATTATAATTAAAATTAGAATCCTTTTATTGTTGACATACAATTTTCCCTTAATTCATTTAAATGAACTTATTGGCAATCCGCAATAAAAGAATAGATTAGAATTTTCAGATACTTAAATTTAAAATAAATTAAAACCGAAAAAAAGTTAAGGATTTATCCATAACGGCGCAATACCTGAGGCCGTGTTTTTTTTATGTTTAAGATATTTGTCTCTTGCTATTTGCCATTGTTTTTTATCGGCAAAAGCTTCCTTGAATTCCCGATATTTAGGTTTTTCTGGTTTACAATACCGCTGAACTAATATATCTGATCCATAATTTTTGATAAAAAAATCAATGGTAGGTTCTTTTAAGTTAAGGTGATCCAACCATAGGTAAAGATGATTCAGAATTATATTTTTATCATTCTTTTTTAATGATTCCTCAAACTTTCTGAAGTAAAAAAGTTCAGATTTCAGATATCTTTCCCTTCGTCGTTTTTGATACTGAATCAAAGGTGGTATTGATTTATATAATATGTAAGTCACAATAAAAAATCCAATTACTATAAAAATTATTTGTTTGAGTGTTAATCCCAAAAAAGAAAAAGCTGCTTTCTCCTTTTCCTCTTCAATCAATTCTTTATTTAGAACCGTTAAGGAATCTTTGATACTTTCCAACATTCCCAGATCAGGATTGGGCAATACTTCAATTTCCACATTTTTTAGTGTACGTTGCTGTAATCTGCTGATTTTTGGATTCCACCACGTTACAACCTTTTCCGGTATAATTACTTTTCCTTCCTTTTCAAAAAGGTATTTAACACCATCTTTTCTACTGGCACTTATTGATGTTCTGGTTTTGTTATTATTCACCTCAGCCCTTGACGGATATATGCTAACCCCCTGAACAGTATCCCACATTACCGGTGGAATCAGTTCTGCCACAAGCCATTGAGCATCTACTGTTATATTTCGTTCTATAACATCTCCAACTTTTACCTGCCTTATATTTCCAATCCAGTTTTCAGATACAGATACTTCCGGTGAAACCATCCATTTATCCCGATCCAAATTTGGAGGAACCGGTTTTACTTTTATCGTTACAGGTTTGGTTTTAATTACACTTGCAACACCTTTGCTGGTTCCTTCTTTTGGAGATTCCACATTGATATCCAAAGAAGGAAAGATAATGTCATCGTTACTGTATGGAAAAACATGAAAGATCATTCTTACACCTGAATAGGTTTTTCCATTAATCCTTTCAGACGAATTCACTGAACGAAAATAAACAGTAAATGCATCGTTTACTTTTATATTTCCGGGATTAACACCTTTTGTAAACCATGTTGAGGTATGCACTGACACAGAGACTTCAACGGGTTGCCCTACATAAACAGAGTTGGTATTTATACTAACTCTGCTGAACAAATGCCCCTGAGCAAATCCATTTTGACCGCAAAGCATCAAAATAAAAATGGTAATATATTTTAAAATCCTGCCTACCATTTCTTTAAGTTGTTGTCAGGTTTTAAATTTTTTGTTTTTACCTGGTGCGCAAATTTTCTCTTTAAAAACAATGCCGGATCATCATCCACTTTTCTCATCAGTACATTTTGGGTATTATCTTGTTTCACCGATTCAAAATCATCCGGCACCTCATCCAGTTCTTTTCCTTTCCTAATTTCAGTTGCTACTGTTTCTTCTTTTCTTTCCTGCTCCATATCTTCTTTTGTGGCTTCTTGTCCTCCGCCACCAAGATCCTCCATATCTTTATTTTCGATATTTTCAGCCAATTCTTCAGGTTTTATTTCTTCTGCATCCTCAGGATCTGCTTCATCCATTCCCTGTACAATTTGTCTGGTCAACTCTTGATTTATTTTTGCGTTTTCCATTTCAGGATTTAATTCTACAGCCAGTCCAAAAGCCAGTTCCGCAGCTGCAAAATCGCCATTCCGGTAATACGCCAAGCCCAAATTGTAAGCTCCCATTGCTGTTGTGTCTTCTTCAAAATATTTTATGGCTTCTTCAAAATTTCCCGATTTATAATATGAAATTCCTTTTCGAAGTGGATCTGTAAATAAATCCGCAGACTTTTCAAATTCTTTTTTGTCGTATAATTTTTGTGCCTGATAATCTTTGGTAAACCAAAAATCTGAAAAATTTTTATCGGAATTGCAGGAAGTAAAAAATGAAATCATCAATATTGAATATATCACCCAACCACGCCTGAACCACATGATAACAAAAACAAAAAACGGAATAACCAACAACAGTCCCATATCTTCCCAGTCGTCTTCCTTTTTCTCGTCCTCTTCTTTAAACTCAAGATTTTCACTTATTCTTTTTGCTATTAACTCAACATCACTTTTGTCAAGGGTTAGCTGATGTACAGTAATATTTTCTACTGAGCTTAATTTATCCAACGTTTCTGTATTTATACTGGATCTTACAATTTGACCGTTTTGGTCTCTTAAAAAATTTCTTCCATTTATATCGGGAATTTCTGCTCCTTTTAAGGTATTCACAGGAAAAATTTCCAATTTGATATTATTTTGAATTACAAAATTCTGTATACCTGAAAAATCGTTTTCTTCAAAATCGTCCGAAAAAAGAATAACAGTTCCCGGAGCACTTGTAACTTTTAGCAAAGTATCAGCAAGCTGAAATGCTTTTTCAAAACTGGTGCCTGCAAATGGCATAATTTCAGGCGATAATCCCTCCAGGTGGCTTCTAATTATTGTATAATCATTGGTTAAAGGTACAATCGTATGAGCAGTCCCGGCAAAACCTATCAAAGCAATTCTGGCTTCGGGATTGGCGCCAAGCATATCGATTATTTTGAATTTAGCCCTTTCCAATCGATTGGGTTGAATATCTTCTGCCATCATACTTTGAGACAAATCGAGTAAAATCACAACAGGTGTTTCCAGAGTTTTTCCGGGCACTTCAACTGTCTTCCAAGTGGGGCCGGCCAAACCAACAATGGCAATTGAAACAAAAACGAATAACAGGATTTGCATTCGTTTTTTAATTCCCTCGCTACCTTTATGAATAATATACGCTCTTAAATGCGGTGCTATCACTTTTTTCCACTTTACTTCTTCATGTAAACCTATCAATCCCAATACAAGTGCAAGAATGACCGGAAGAAGCAACCACAAAAACATGGGCCGTAAAAAATGAAAGTCTTCCCAGGCTATATGTAAATAATCATTCAGCATTAATTCTCGTATTGTTGGTTATCATTTGATAAAATGAAGCAGCACTAAAAATCAAGGTTAGCAATACTGTCAGAAAAATTGCTGCAGCCAGTGGATAATAATACAAAAGTGTTCTTGGGCGATAATTTGTTTCTTCAAACTCAATAGGTTCCAACCTGTCCAGTTCTGCATAAATTTCCTGAAGTTTTTCAGAATCCATTGCCCTAAAATATTTTGCTCCTGTTAATTCAGAAATTTGTATCAGTGTTTCTTCATCCAAATCTGAATTTTTGGCATCAGGATTACCGATTCCGATTGTATAAATCAATATGGAATCGTTTTTTGCAAGGTCGGCAGCATCCAGGGGCAGGATGTCCATTCCGGCGTCAACACCGTCAGTAAGTACCAGCATTACTTTTGTATCAATTGAATCGTTATCAAACATTTCGATTCCTTTTACAATTGCCTTTCCAATGTTGGTCATTTGCCCCGCCATACCCACATCGGCCTCCTCCAGCATGTTTTCCACAGTTTGCAAATCGGGAGTAAACGGAGCCTGAATATAAGCGCTTGAACCAAAAAATATCAGTCCCATTCTGTCGCCCTCTCTTTTTGAGATAAAATCATGAAGAACACTTTTTACTGCTGTCCAGCGAGATGCCCGCTCTCCATCAATAGTCCAATCGGTTTGTGCCATGCTAAAAGAAATATCGGCGACGATTAAAAAATTACGTGAAGTTTTAACTTTCATTTCAGGTTCAGCAACCAATTGAGGTGAAGAAAGTGCAAAAACGAGCAAAATCCAGATAAAGGATAAACCTATCCAGGTCAGAAAATTTCTTCTTTTTATAAAGGCAGATGACCGGGGTTTTTCTCCCGTATATTGTTGTGCTTTTGCCAGGCTTGGAATGGTTAAGGAAGCACTTTTAATTCTCAGCGGAGGCACCAGCCAATAAATTAAAAGCGGTAAAGGAAGAAGTGCCAATACCCATAAATATGCTATTTCAAAATTTTCAGGCATGCGTTTTAATCCATTTTTTTGTTAAATCGAAAATTGAATTCACCTCTGCTTCCTCTGAATTTTTCTTATTGTAAGCCACCGAGAATAAGGCAGATGCATGTTTTCTGAATGGTGTATCTTTCCCGCTATCTTCTAAAAACTGAATCCATTTGTCACCATATAATTCCGCAACTGTCTGCCTTCCAAAGGTTTGTATTGCTACCAGTTTTAACAAAACCAAAGTGTCATTAACGCAAGAAATGTCATTATTTTGTCGAAATCTTGCCTGGATAGCTTCAAGATTTTTTAATGCTTCGCGTCTGTAAGCATTCTTTTTATAGTTAATTGTCCATCTGACAAGAAGAAATAAGACAATAATTAAGAGTACACCTGCCAAAATATACCAACCCGGAGTTTGAAAAGAGAATTTTACCGGTTCGGGTTCGTAAAGCGCTTGCAGTTGAGCGGAAACTACAACAGAATCCTTATCTGAAATCAATGCTGAACCAATAAAGGAAACCAGTAAATACAAAACCATCATATTCGTCCTCCTTTCAAAATTTCCTTTAACTGCACATCTACATCAGAAATTGTATCAAGCAAAAAGATTGGAATTTGATGTTTTTTCATTTGAGCTTCGAAACCTGAATAATCTTTTTCAAATCCTTCTTTGAAATTTTTTCTGAGTTTTTGATTTGTCCCATCCACAAGAATCTGCTTTTGTCTGTCGCCTGCCACATATTTTATAACAGGAATATCGCGTTCCATTGGATCAAAAATTTTTGCACAAATAACATCGTTATGCTGAGAAAGAAGTTTTATTGCTTTTATCACTTCCGGGGAATACCGCTGGAAATCGCTTATGATAAAAATAAGAAAGTCGTGTGTTACAATGTTTCTCATTTTTGCCAGCATTTCTTTAAGCTGAATTTCAAATTTTAATTCAACGTGATTTTTTAATTGCTGATTTCGGTATACAATTTTTTCCAAAAACCTGAGTATATTTTTTCTGTCGCGCTTTGGAAAAACAATATCAACACCTTCAGTACCAAAAACAATCCCTCCTACCCGGTCACCTTCTTTTAAAATTCTGAAAGCTACCATGGCTGCCAACTCTGCAGCAACTACTGATTTTGTTTTTTTTTGAGAACCAAAAAACATTGTTTTTGACTGATCGACAAAAATAAGCGCAGGTTTTTCTTTTTCCTCGCTAAAAACTTTTGAATGGGTTTTCTGGGTTCTTGCAGTAACTTTCCAGTCGATATTGCGGATATCATCTCCCGCCACATAATTTCGAACTTCCTCAAAATCCAATCCTCTTCCTCTGAGTTTTGATGCATGTTTACCTCCCAGAACACTTCTGACCTTTTGTTTCTTTGCCAGAAAACTAAAATTACGGGCATGATGTTCCAGCCTCAGCAAATCCTGAAGAGATACAAAAATATCGGATGGAAATTCTGTATTACTCACGACAAATTATTAAGCAACAACAGCAACAAGTTTTAGTATTTCACTGATGACATGGTCTGGTGTAATTCCATCAGCATTGGCTTCATAACTTAGAATAATCCGATGACGAAGACAATCGTGTACAACTGCACGAATATTATCAGGTGAAACAAAGTCTTTTCCTTCCAACCAGGCATGTGCCCGGGCTGTACGGTCGATTGCAATGCTACCACGGGGACTGGCACCAAAATCGAGCCAACTGCCCAGATCTTTATTGTATTTTTCAGGATACCGGGTTCCTGAAATAATATCGACTATGTATTTCTCCATATTTTCCGAAATGCTCACTTTGGCAATTTCTTCGCGTGCCTCAAATATTACTTTTGGAGAAAGTTTTTCGGATTTGGATTTTCCTTTGGCCTGCTCTTCCCTGTTCAATCTTAAAATTTTTAATTCCGAATCATCATCCGGGTAATCTATCATTACATGCATCAGAAATCTGTCCATTTGTGCTTCCGGAAGCGGATAAGTCCCCTCCTGTTCCACCGGATTCTGGGTTGCCAGAACCATAAACAGCGGATCCATTTTATAAGTTTTTCCTGCCACTGAAACCTGTCTCTCTTCCATTGCTTCGAGTAAGGCTGATTGAACTTTTGCCGGTGAACGGTTGATTTCATCTGCCAATATCAGGTTGCTAAATATTGGCCCTTTTTGAAAAATAAACTTTTCTTCCGTTTCAGGTTGATAAATTTCTGTTCCGGTCACGTCAGACGGGAGCAAATCAGGTGTAAACTGAATCCTGCTTAATCCGCAATTTAACTCACCGGCCAAAGATTTAATGGCACGTGTTTTTGCCAATCCCGGAAGTCCTTCAAGCAACATATTCCCGTTAGCCAAAAGCACCAAAATCAATCGTTCTATTAAAGTTTCCTGCCCAATTATCGACTCCGACATCCTGGTTTTTAACTCAAGGACAGATTCTTGTGGTGTCATATTTTTTTGTTTTTGGATATTTTAAAATTTGATTTAAATATTATTTCTGATTCAACTCAAATGGATAAATTACTTTCCAGTCATTTTTCATATCAATAACAGTCCAGCCTTTTTCAGCAGCCTCATCCAATCCTTTATTCAGTCTACCAATATGTGAATCCCGATCATAGGCCCATTCGCGAACTTCATCGGTATGATGCAGATAGAGCATAAAACGCCTGCCTTCGCCTGAAGCAGTGTATTGCAACATAGCTAAATCACCGTCGGAATTTCCTGAGGCAAATACAGGTTTTCTGCCAATAAATTTATTTATACCTATTGGTTTTCCTTCCTTGTCATCGATAAAATCGATTTCCGGTAAGCGCTCAATCACCGGTTTTCCATCCTCAATTACAAAGCGGGTTTTTATGCTGCTTCCAACTACCTGATCTTTCGGTATTCCATACACTTCTTCCACCCAGGGTCGCATAAATTCTATACCTCCACCGGAAACTATAAATGTTTTAAACCCATTAGCCCGCAGATAATCGAGTAATTCAAGCATGGGCTGATAAACCAAATCGGTGAAAGACTTGTTAAATCGAGGATGCTTAGCGGTTGCCAACCAATCCTGTACTATTATTTCAAACTCTTCTGTGGTAACACCTGCATGAGTTGCCATCACTACTTCAAGTATTCCATGTTCACCAAATTTGGCAAACTCCTGCATATCGTTTTCCAAAAGTGACTTAAATGGTTCCTGAGATTTCCATTCAGGATGATCAGGTGCCATTTTTTTGACCATATCAATGGCAAAAAACAATTGGAAATAAAAAGGTTGTTCTGACCATAGGTTTCCATCATTATCAAAGGTTGCAATACGGTCTGCTACCTCAATAAAATTTACACTTTGTGGATTTGTTACATCATTTACAAATTCGATTATGGCCGATTTTGTACTCCCTTTATTCCATGATGGAAGCGGATCTAAAGTTTTATCTTCTGATGTTGAATTTGTGGAACAAGAAAAGATCGAAAAAACTATCAGCAAACTGAAGATAAATTTAATTCGTCGTAAAAACATACTGAATATATTTTGATTGATAATGTCGTGTTTGTTTAATAACCTAATCAACAACATTTTAATTGAATGGTTCACATTTTTAATCCCATAAAACATCTTCAAGTTAGTCTATTTTTCAGATACAAAAAACAATTTTTACAAGAGAAGTAATTATAAATTTTAGCTTTATGCTTAATTTTGAAAAGTGTATATTTATAAACCTTTATAGAATCAGATTAAACCATTTATGAAGAAAATACTAATCATATTTGCCCATCCTGCTCTACAGAAATCAAAAATTCATAAGCGATTAACCGATTCTGTTAAAAATATTCGGGGTGTTACTTTGAATAATCTGTACGAAAATTATCCTGATTTTTATTTAAACATTATTAAAGAGCAACAGCTTTTAATTGAACATGATATCATTATATGGCAACATCCGTTTTATTGGTACAGTGCTCCTGCAATTCTTAAAGAATGGTTTGATCTGGTATTACAAAATGGTTTTGCTTATGGTGAAAAAGGGAAAAATCTGGAAGGGAAACAGGTTTTATCCGTGATTTCAACCGGAGGAAGTAAGGAGATTTATTGCAAAGGTGGAAGAAATAATTTTACAGTAAACGAATTTTTAATCCCTTACAAACAATCGGCAAATTTGTGTTTAATGGAATATCTGCCACCTTTTGTTATTTACAATGCTCAAACCTTAACGAGTTACGATATAGATCATCATGTGTCGAAATATAAACAACTTTTAATTTCATTACGAGACGAAAAGATTGACAAAAAAAATATCCGTTCGGTTGAACATTTAAACGAATTAATGGAATAACATGTATAACGAAGAATTTTTCTTTCAGGCTTTTATATATCTCACTGCAGCTGTAATAGCGGTTCCGGTTACTAAAAAACTTGGACTGGGATCTGTTCTTGGTTATTTACTGGCAGGAATAATAATTGGCCCGGCCGTGCTGGGCCTTGTGGGTTATGAGGCTGGAAAGGTGATGCATTTTGCTGAATTTGGTGTTGTATTAATGCTTTTTGTTATTGGTCTTGAACTTCAACCTTCTCTGCTCTGGAAAATGCGGCGAACAATTTTTGGGCTTGGTGGACTGCAGGTTTTAATAACAGCTGCAATATTAGCAGGTATTGCCATGTTGTTTAATTTCAGAATCAGTAAATCTCTTGCCATTGGATTAATTCTCGCTTTATCTTCTACAGCAATTGTTTTGCAAACCCTTACTGAAAAGGGGATGTTACAAAATCCGGCAGGCCGATCAGCATTCTCCGTACTTCTTTTTCAGGATATTTCGGTAGTGCCTATTCTGGCGCTCATTCCGGTTCTGGCAGCATTGAGCGGTAATCTTGATTTGATTGAAAATTCAGAGTTAAACAACATAAGTAGCTTGGAATCCTTATCGGGATGGATTCAGTTGATAATAATAATTGTTGTTATTGCATCGATAACTTTTGTTGGCCGCTTTATTGCGCGACACATTTTCAGGCTTGTTGCAGAAACGGGTATGCACGAGATATTTACTGCAATGGCACTTTTGCTGGTGATAGGAATCGCAATTATTATGTCAAAAATTGGTCTTTCACCTGCATTGGGAACTTTCCTTGCCGGAGTTGTTTTAGCCGATAACGAATACCGGCATGAATTGGAAACTACCATAAATCCTTTTAAAAGTTTATTGTTGGGATTGTTCTTTATCTCGGTTGGAGCCAGCATAAACTTTGCACTTTTAATTGAAGACCCCTACCGGATAATAGGGTATGTTGTAATACTGATAACAGTAAAGTTTATTGTATTGCTGGCCCTTGGTAGAGTTTTTAGGTTACGAAAAGGATTCGACTTTCTGTTTGCGTTTTTGCTTGCTCAGTCGAGTGAATTTGCTTTTGTATTAATTTCATTTTCAAAACAAAGTCAATTACTTGACAATGAAACCGCTGCTTTGCTATTATTGATTGTTGCTCTCTCCATGGCCATTACCCCACTCCTTCTTATTTTTAATGAAAAAGCTTTGGTACCGGTATTAACAAGAAAACAAAATAAAACCGAATACGATTATGTTGAAACCTCTGATAATCCCATTATCATTGCCGGATTTGGAAGATTTGGATTAGTTATTGGCCGGTTGTTACTGGCCAATGATTATAAAGTTACCATTATCGACAGCAATCCAACAAACGTTGAAGTTCTGAGAAAATTTGGTTTTAAGCTTTATTATGGCGACGTAACACGCCCGCAGGTTATTGAACAGGCAGGTATCCGGCATGCCAAACTTGTTATTTTAAGTATGGCAGAATACGATGAAGCCCTAAAAGTGGCCGACCACTTAAAAAAGAATTATCCCCAGGTGAAAATTCTGGCAAGAGCCAAAGACATTTACCATGCATTCGAATTTTTTAAACGAAGTGTTACTTCGGTTCAACAAGAGGTATTTGATTCGGCAGCTGAACTTGGTCAACAAGCTTTAATTGAAATGGGATTTTCAAAGTATGAAGCATACAGGGCGGTAAGAACATTTAAGCATCACGAGAAGCAGGTTTTAACAGATTTATATGCACTTTGGAAAGAAGATGAAAACAGGTTTATTGAAGAAACCAGACGTTTTTCAGAACAACTTTCTGAAATTCTGGTAGCCGAAAAAGATTATTTAATTCACGAAACAGATTACGCCTGGAATGTAAATTCGGATGGAGAAGAAGAAAAATCTGAAAACAATAAAAGAGAATAATTCGGATAAGAATTAGTACTTTTAAATTTAGACTTTTTCTAAATTATCGTTTTGATAATAAAACTGAATTTTGTCAAACGCAGATTCGCATAAATACCTAAATTTGCAACCTGCAAATAGCAGAAATTACAACATTTTGAATTCAGACATCAGACATAGCGGTTTTGTTAAAGAAATTAGAGGAACATCATTGATTGTAAATATTGTAAATCAATCTGCGTGCTCCACTTGTCATGCTAAAGGTGCATGCACGGTTTCTGATTATCAGGATAAAGAAATAGAAATATCAAATTACTCCGGAACTTATTCTCCCGGAGAAGAGGTTACAGTTGTATTTAAGGAAACCCAGGGTTTTACCGCGCTGTTCTATGGTTACATTTTACCCTTTATACTGGTTTTGTCAACTTTAATCGTTTCTGTTTCATTAACAAAGAATGAGTTGACCGGAGGATTGCTTGCACTGGCAATTTTAATTCCATATTATACAACATTATATTTTTTTCGAAAATCATTAAAAAAAGTTTTCAAATTCGAAGTGGAGTAAAACATTTAAATTTATGAGTATTACAATTATATATACCATTGCCACATTGGGGATTATCGGAATTCTTGCTGCGATTATTCTGTACTTTGTGGCTCAAAAGTTTAAGGTAGTTGAAGATCCCCGTATCGATGAAGTTGAAGAAGCACTTCCTGCTGCTAACTGTGGAGGTTGTGGTTATGCCGGTTGCCGAGCATTTGCTGAAGCGTGTGTTAAGGCAGATAGTCTAGCAGATTTAAACTGCCCTGTTGGAGGAAATGACATGATGGGAGATGTTGCTAAAATTCTTGGATTGGAAGCTGTAAAAAAAGATCCAAGAGTTGCTTATATTCGTTGTAACGGCACATGCGACCATCGTCCAAAAACCAGCCAGTTTGATGGAGCAACAACTTGTGCCATTGCATCATCAGTATATAGTGGAGAATCGGATTGTGAATATGGCTGTCTGGGATACGGAGACTGTTACGATGTGTGTGATTTCGATGCCATCGATTTACGTGAAGGAATGGGCGTACCGTTAATTCTTGACGACAAATGTGTGGCCTGCGGTGCTTGTGTCGATGCTTGTCCGAAGAACCTGATAGAATTGAGAAAAAAATTCCCAAAAAACAGAAAGATTGTTGTTTCGTGCATGAATGAAGCAAAAGGAGGAGTTGCAAGAAAAGCCTGCAAAGTGGCATGTATTGGATGTAGCAAGTGCGAAAAGGAATGTAAATTCGATGCGATTACAATAGACAACAACCTGGCATTTATCGATTCCGATAAATGTAAATTATGTCGCAAATGTGTACCGGTTTGCCCAACAGGTGCAATAATCGAAGAAAACTTTCCTCCCAGAAGAATAAAACCGACAGAAAAAGAAGAGTGTAGTACAGCTAAATAATATAAAGAATGCTAAAAACGTTCAAAGTTGGTGGTGTTCATCCACCCGAAAACAAAATATCAGCTGGTAAAAAAATAGAAGTATTACCAATTCCTAAAACAGTATTTATTCCTGTTGCACAGCACATTGGAGCTCCTTCAACAGCAGTTGTAAAACGGGGCGATATGGTAAAAACAGGACAAATCATTGCAAAAAGCACCGGATTTGTTTCCACCAATATTCATTCATCTGTTTCCGGAAAAGTAAAAAAAGTAGATGTTTCAGCCGATAGTTCGGGTTATATGAAACAGGGTATTTTTATCGATGTTGACGGCGACGAATGGATGGAAGAAATTAACCGTTCAGATGATTTGGTAAAAGATATCAACATTGATTCCAAAGAAATCATTCAAAGAATTCATGATGCCGGAATTGTCGGACTCGGAGGTGCAACTTTCCCAACACATATAAAACTGGTGCCACCAAAAGGAATGAAAGCAGAAGTGCTTTTAATCAATGGTGTTGAATGCGAACCTTATTTAACTTCCGACCACAGACTGATGCTTGAAAAAGTAGATGAGATACTTGTAGGTACTCAGCTTCTGATGAAAGCTATGAATGTAGATAAATCAGTAATCGGGATAGAAAATAACAAACCCGATGCAATTAAATTATTATCGGAAAAATGTAAGGCATATAATGGGATTTCAGTAGTTGCCTTAAAAGTACAATATCCCCAGGGTGGAGAAAAACAGTTGATTAATGCAGTAACCGGTAAAGAAGTCCCCTCGGGAGGATTACCAATTGCAGTTGGTGCAGTAGTAAGTAATGTGGGGACAGCTTTTGCAGTTTATGAAGCAATTCAAAAAAACAAACCACTTTTTGAAAGAGTGGTTACTGTAACTGGAAAAGAGATTTCAAATCCTTCAAATTTTCTGGCAAGAATTGGAACTGCTACCTCAGAATTAATTGAAGCTGCCGGGGGATTACCTGAAAATACAGGTAAGATTATAAGTGGGGGCCCGATGATGGGACGTGCCATTGCCTCACTTGATGTTCCGGTTACCAAGGGAACTTCCGGAATTCTGATAATGAAAAGTGAAGAATCGAAACGAAAAGAATACATGGATTGTATCCGCTGTTCTCGTTGTGTTTCGGTATGCCCGATGGGATTGGAACCTTATCTGCTGATGTTGACAGGTGAAAAACAAATTTTTGACAGGGCAGAGAGTGAAAGAATTATGGATTGCATTGAATGTGGATCGTGCAGTTATACATGTCCTTCGAACCGGCCGTTGCTGGATTATATCAGATATGGAAAAGGCAAAGTAGGCGCAATAATTCGTTCAAGAAAAAAATAAGAATAAACCAGTTTAAATGAAAGGTTTTGAACTTTAATTTTTAAACTTCAAACTTTATTTTGATAATGAGTAAACTTTTAACGATATCACCATCACCGCAT
>ENA-ORCQ01000337-ORCQ01000337.1-marine-metagenome-genome-assembly--contig:-NODE-337-length-13242-cov-4.176301_pt1 | contig 13242 bp, 11 predicted proteins | sample MGYA00237780_ERZ508510 | MGnify/ENA primary metagenome ERZ508510 (study PRJEB26181, sample SAMN06268981) | marine metagenome | isolation source: Tt an E2 anaerobic enrichment on eucalyptus from sediment...
TTACAACCAACAAAACAGCAGTCGCTGCTGCTCGAAATGAAAATATAGAAAGTGGGTCATGCATTGCACAAAACAGGGGATTATTTTTATTTCTGATAAAAAAAATGGTATTATCTTTTTCTTAGAACAAAATCTCTACTAATTCCTGCTTACTTTTCTTCATATAAATTGACACCCATTATAAGCATCAAAAACCATTATCATTTATCTAAATCCCCAGCAACAGTTTGGCAGCATCCTGCCCTGCGGTAAACATACGTTCCGGATTTTCAAGCAGCTCTTTCATTTTTACCAGGAATCCAACTGAGTCTTTACCGTCAATAATCCGGTGGTCGTATGATAAGGCCACATACATCATGGGGCGGATTACCACCTGTCCGTTTACAGCAACCGGGCGTTCCACAATGTTGTGCATACCCAGAATAGCCGACTGCGGCGGATTAATGATGGGTGTGGAAAGCAGCGAACCAAACACTCCCCCGTTGGTAATGGTAAAGGTGCCACCGCTTAATTCTTCCACCGATATTTTTTTGTTACGTGCTTTTTCTGCCAACTCTTTGATTTCAATTTCTATCTGAGGAATGGTTTTGCTTTCGGCATTGCGTACAATCGGCACCATTAATCCTTTGGGTGTGGATACCGCGATTCCCACATCTACAAATTTTGGGTTTACAATTTCTTCGCCGTCAATCTGTGCGTTTACCATGGGATGAAAATCCATGGCCAGTGCCACCGCTTTGGTAAAGAAGGACATAAACCCCACTTTTAAACCATGTTTTTCGATAAACTGCTGCTGGTATTTTTTGCGTAAGTCCATGATAAAACTCATGTCCACTTCGTTAAAAGTGGTGAGCATGGCAGTTTCGTTTTTTACCGATACCAGGCGCTCGCTTAGTTTACGACGCAGGCTCGACATTTTTTCCCGCTCCACATCGCGCGAACTTTCTTTTTGCTGAAACACCGGGCCTGCCGATTCTTCTTTGGGTAAAGCGGAAACCGCTTCTATCTCTTTTTTACCGATTCTTTTTATTCCGCTAATTACATCCTCCAGCGAAAGATCCAGCTCTTTCATCATCTCTTTGGCCACCGAAGTAACTTTTACATTTTCAAGTTCTTTAGCAGGGGCTTCCTCCTTTTTGGCCTGAACGGCTTCTTCCTTCTTTTCTTCCTTTGGCCGGGTCTCTTCTTTTACAGGCTCAGCCTTTTCTTCTTCGGGTGGAGGGGCAACACTTGTATCAATGGTACAAACCACCTCACCCACCGGTACTGCATCTCCTTCAGAGGCTTTGATTTCGATTTTTCCTCCTTCTTCAGCAACAATGGTTAATGTTGCTTTGTCGGATTCTACTTCAGCAATTTCCTGGTCTTTGGCAACAACCGCACCGTCGGCAACCAGCCAGGCACCAATTTCAACTTCGGTTATCGATTCTCCCGGACTGGGAACTTTTATTTCTAGTATCATCTTTTTGGTCTTTTTTTATCCAAACAATTCAAATGCGTTTATCCGTCTAAGATATTCAGTTTTTGCTTTTGTAAATCTTAAACCGTAGTTTTTGTATTTACCTTAAACACCGATTCAAGAATTTCAGACAATCCCTTTTTATGCTTATCCATTAATCCTACTGCCGGGCTTGCACTTTCTTTACGTGCAATTACACTAAATCCGAGATGGCCCAACTTACGGTTAACAAAGGGCCATGCTCCCATATTTTCAGGTTCATCCTGCGCCCAGACCAGCTTATCGGCATTTTTATATTTTTTCAAAATTTTATTGATCTTGTCATTTGCAAGCGGATAAATCTGCTCCATGCGTACGATGGCAATGTTTGTAATTCCATTTTCCACCTGGTATTTTTCCAGATCGTAGTACAACCTGCCCGATGTAAATACAATCTTTTCAATCATTTCGGGCACGGCCAGCGGATCGTCAATAATTTCTTTAAAACTGTTTTTTTCAAACTCTTTTAGTTGTGAAATCACCGATGGGTGGCGCAACAAACTTTTTGGAGTAAATATTACAAGAGGCAGCCTTGAGTTCATTTTTACCTGTCGGCGTAAGACATGGAACATATTGGCAGGGGTGGTCGGAACAACAACCTGCATGTTATTATTTGCCGAAAGTTCAAGGAATCTTTCAATTCTGCCGCTTGAATGTTCAGGCCCCTGTCCTTCGAAACCATGCGGTAAAAACAAGGTTAAACCATTCATCAATCCCCATTTTTCAAAAGCAGAAGAAATGTACTGGTCGATAATTACCTGCGCAACATTAAAAAAGTCGCCAAACTGCGCTTCCCATACCGTTAATGCATTGGGTTGCGCCAGAGCATAACCGTATTCAAAACCCATTACCCCATATTCCGAAAGCAATGAATTAAAAACATGAAAAGGTGCCTGGTCTTCAGAAACATGTTTTAATGGAAAATATTTTGCATCTGTTCCTTCCACCACAAAGGAGGCATGACGATGTGCAAATGTTCCGCGCTCGCTGTCCTGTCCGCTGATACGAACCGGGTGTCCCTCTTTAACCAGACTTCCATAGGCCAGCAATTCAGCCATCGCCCAGTCGAGTTTTCCATCGTGGAGCATCATTCTGCGATCCGATAAAATACGATCTACTTTTTTGAAAAACTTTAAGTCTCCTGGAAGGTTATTTATTTTTTCTCCGATTGCTTTCAGGGTCGAAACGGGCACACCGGTTTTTACATTGAAATTAACTTCTCCGTTATTGGGCAAAACAAAATCCTTGTATTCGTTTAAAAGGAACTTCCTTATTTTTACCTTATCTATTTTTTCCGATTCACGGTATTTTTCCTCAAGAAAAACATCAAATTCCTTTATCCTTTTTTTCGATTCCTGAATCGACATGATCCCCAGCTTATCCAGTTTTTCTGAATAAATATCGCGCGGGTTTGCATGTTTTTCGATGGCCTTGTAAAGCATGGGCTGGGTAAAACGGGGCTCATCGCCTTCGTTATGGCCATATTTACGGTAACAAAGGATATCGATAAATACATCGGATTGGAATCTTTGACGAAACTCCATCGCCAGCTGAATGGTATAAATCAGTGATTCAACATCATCGCCGTTGACATGGAATACGGGTGAGCGGGTAACTTTGGCAACATCGGTACAATAGGTACTTGAACGCGCCTCGAGATAACTTGTGGTAAAGCCCACCTGGTTATTAATTACAAGGTGAATGGTTCCACCTGTTTTATAGCCGTTTAGCTGCGACATTTGAATGGTTTCGTAAACCACGCCCTGTGTGGCAATGGCTGCATCGCCATGGATAATAATCGCTGCTGCCTTATCAAATTGTTTATCGTATAAAGAATCGATTTGTGAACGCACCACTCCTTCAACTATGGGCCCGACAGTTTCGAGATGCGACGGATTGGGTAATAATTTTACTTTTACCTTTTTCCCGTGGTCTGTAACCACTTCGTTTTCATATCCCAAATGGTATTTTACATCGCCCTGAGAAATATCGTCTTCGTATTCTTTACCTGTATATTCTTTAAAAATATTTTCAAATGGTTTTTCCAGGATATTGGCCAGCACATTTAATCTTCCCCGGTGAGCCATTCCAATAACAAATTCTTCAATTCCCATATCCGCGCCTTTTTCAATCACCGAATCCAGCGATGGAATCAGGGCTTCAGCACCTTCGAGCGAAAATCGTTTCTGTCCGACAAACTTTTTATGTATAAAATTTTCGAAACCTACAGCCAGTTTTAAGTGATAAAAAAAGTGCTGGCGTTTCTCAGCTGAAAAATCCTGCGAATTGCGTGTACTTTCCATTTCGTGCTTTAACCACTCTACCACTTCCGGATTTCGCATATACATAAACTCAACACCAATGGAGCGACAATAGGTTGCCTCAAGGTGTTCGATAATATCCTTTAATTTTGCAGGCCCGATACCGATTTCACTTCCAGCTGCAAAAACCTTTTCCAAATCAGATTTTTCCAGGCCAAAATTTTCAATATCAAGTGTGGGAGAATAGGTACGTCTGCTGCGAACGGGATTTGTTTTGGTAAATAAATGTCCGCGCATGCGGTAACCATGAATCAGATTCAGAATCGCAAATTCCTTATCTATGTTCTCAACATTTAACGATTTGGGTTTTTGTTGATAGTTCGTTCGGGCAAATTCAAAACCCGAAAAAAACTGCCGCCAACTTTCATCAACCGATTCCGGGTTTTCAAGAAACGACTTATATAGCTCCTCTACAGCAGCCAGTTCCTGATTTCCAACCGAAGAAAATTTATCCATTGTTGATTTTCAATTTTATAGAACTTGTTAAAAATAAATTCGTCACCCTCGAAATTCCCTATTTATTTCAAACAAGTTCATAGTATGATTTGATAATGAAAAACAAAGCTCAATTTTTATTGTTTAACAATATCGCTGTTTTTATGCAATTTTATTAAGTTTTTATTACAAAGCTCAAATGTTGGAATAAAATTTTTGATTCCCTCTTATTCTACTAAAAACATTTCCTGTAAAGCACCAATTTTGATTGTTCAGATTTTCACATGAAAAATAATTCAGGTTCCAGGCTTTAAATTAAGGCCATCAACTCTTTTAATTTTGGTTTGTTATAGCATTAATTCATTTTATGTTTATTCTTTTTTGTGACAAACATTACAGAGGTCAAAGACTTACCAATAAAAACAATGAAAACAAGCTTTACGATTTTACTTCTGATTACTTGTATAACAAGTTGTGTCCGAGGTAATATATTTCCAGTGTATACAAGCTAATTTTATTCAGCAAGTGATAATTACCTGTATTGACATTTAAAAGTTTGAGTTATTTTTGTCTGGCTTAACATATTTTGAAATGGAAAATTTAAAAGAATTGCTGCAACTCGAATTATTAAAATTTGATGACAAGGTAATCAAGGTATATACTATTGCTATAATTCTGCTGATTTTTCTTGTTGCCAAGCTCAGTATATGGATTGTAAAAAAGGCGATATACAGAAAAGAAGACAAGGAATTTAACCATGGTAATGCACATGCCATTTACCAGATTATCAGGTATCTTTTCTGGGTAATTGCCATTGCCCTGATTCTTGAAGTGGTTGGCATAAAAGTAACCGTTCTTGTTGCCGGTTCGGCTGCACTTTTGGTTGGTGTGGGATTAGGGCTTCAGCAAACTTTTAACGATATCATTTCAGGTATTATTTTATTAACAGAAAGGTCTATAAAAATAAACGACATCCTTGAGATTGACGGCGATGTGGTAATACTTCAGAAGATTGGCCTGCGAACTTCAAAGGGTTTAAACCGGGATGATATTTCCATTATAATTCCAAATTCTTTGATTACCACCAATAAGGTTATTAACTGGAGTCACCAGGCCAAAAAAACACGATTTAAAATTAATGTCGGAGTGGCCTACGGAAGTGATGTTGACAGGGTTTTAAAAGTTCTTGAAGCAAGTGCACTTGCACATCCTGAGATTTCGAACAAAAATGAAATAGAGGCCCGCTTTGTAGATTTTGGTAATTCGTCCCTGGATTTCCAGTTGTTATTTTTTAGTGAAAATGTTTTTAGAATTGAAAGGATAAAAAGTGAAATCAGGAGAATTATAAACCGAAGTTTTATTGAAAATGGTATTGCCATTCCTTTCCCACAAATGGATATTCATTTAAAATCAGATCATACAAATCTTACCCGAAAATAAGCAGGCAAAATTTGGCAGTATTAATTAACTGTCTGTCCAATTTTTTATTACGGGTTCACCAGCTTTCGTTTCACCCCTCCAAACCTTCCACCAAGCTGACCGAGAGAAGTAGGTTCCTTTTGGGAAAATTCTACCCTATATAACAAATTGCAGATATTTTAACAACTAATTATATGCGGCGCATGCAAAACCTTGCTCTAAAACATCAGTTTGATTGCGCCTTTGTTTATTCTTATCATTTACCCCGGGTTACACTCCCCGTCAACTGACGGTTCGCTTACCCGGGGCTATTGATATTTGACACCTTCAGTGTCTTTTTTAATCGTTCTGAAAGGATTAAATATTTTTATCCTTAAACCAACAAACTTAATTTCATTCTGCGTTGTTACAATAACAAATTTCATTTTCGTGCATATGTATTTTAACAAAGCCATTCTTGTAATTCTTCTTTTTTTTGTTGCTCATAAAATAGTTCTGACTCAGAATCTTAGCGGCAATGGTAAAGTTGATTTTATTTCTGTTGCACCTCAGGAAACGATTAAAGCAAGTTCAGATAAATTGAGGGGATTACTGGATTTGGAAAACCAAACTTTTGCTTTTGTTTTACCGGTCCAATCTTTTATTGGATTCAATAGTCCACTTCAAAAGGAGCATTTTAACGAACATTACCTTGAAACCAAAATATATCCAAAAACAGAATTTTCAGGAAAGATGATTGGGATGGATGATTGTATAAAACCATGTAAAAAAACAATTTATGCAAAAGGAAAATTAAAGCTTCATGGTATTGTAAAGGTGATAACCATACCCGTATCCATTGAATGGAAAGACGATATTTTCTTTGCTACAGCCGATTTTAAAGTGCCACTAAATGATTTTAATATAACAGTTCCCAGGATACTGGAATCAAAAATTGCTCCTGAAATATCGGTTCACGTTGAAATAACTTTTACCGAAACCAATGAATAATTCAACTTGGTTCATATTAATATTTCTAATAAGCTTTGTTGGTAACGTTATAGCTAATGAAGTGGTTCTTATTGCGGAAGATCCCATCACGAATCTTTTGAAAGACACCAATGAAGTGGTATACATTCAAACCAAACAGGATATTTATGAATTCACCGGTGATAACCCGCTAATCAGGAGATTTTCCGGCAAGAACAATATCGATTTTTCAATGGCAATTTCGAAAGATAATTTCCTGGTAACTCACGGGAAGAATTTCAGTTATATTGAAAATTCTCAGGAAGTTTTTGTCGATTCACTTCCTGAACTGATCACAACTGTTAAATTATATGATTCGTCTGTGCTTTTAGGGACAGCCGGTAAAGGTTTATTTTTATTTGAGCCAAAAACAAGAATTGTAAAAAACATTCCGGATGTCAAAAACGGATTTGTGAATGACATTCTGCTTAATGATAATGCTATTTGGGTAGCACATGACGATGGCATAAGCCTTTTAAATAAAATGAACCTGACTCTAACTCAAAAATCCAATGTTTCTGCGTTGATTAGCAAACTGTATAAGGCCAGGGATTATATCATTGCAGTTGGTGAGTTTGGAAATCTTTTCAAAATATTAAATAACGGCACTTTTACCGGTGAAACACAGGAAATGGTTCATCCAAATATGAAGTATTCTTCAAATGGTGAAGATATATATGCAATAAGCCCGGAAGCATATTATAAATTGAATACTGATATGACTTTTGACTTAGTTGCAACGGGTAAGTTTCATCACATTTTTACGCATAATAATGTTTTGTTTCTGGCACAGGGAAATAAGCTCTACAAAATGGATATTTTACAGGAAATCCATTCCAAAGGGTATTCTAATTTTTCTCTTTATGCTGAAAACGACAGCATTTTATGGTCGGGCCAGAAGGGTAAAATTGTTTGTTTAAAAAACGGCACACCTGTCAAAACCATTATTTTGAATTCTAACTTAAAAGATGCAATTGTTTCCTCGTTGCTGGTTAATAAGCAAAATATTATTGCCGGAACTTTGGGTGATGGCTTATACGTTTTTGACAAAGATGGAAAGGAATTAAAGCACATTTTGCAAAAAGAGAGTTTTAATAAAAACAACATAATTCAACTAAAGGTACGGGATTCACTGGTATGGGTGGCCTATTTAAACGGATTATTAACTTTTAATCCGGTTGATTTAACCCTTGTGACAGATTTTAATGAATTAATAGGGAACAATTATTTGTTTAACTGTTTGCCAATTAGTGGAAATACTTTTATCATCGGTACTTCTGGAAATGGAGTTCTGATTTATTCGAATGGAAGCATACTTTCGTTGCTTGATAACCATTCTATTTATAGTATGGCTGTAAAAGGCGACATGGTATTTGTAGGAACAAAAAAAAATGGCGTTTACCGTATTAATCTGAAAAACAATAATGTAAACCAGGTATCTGTTTTAAATAAGGTTCTTAGTATTGTTCCGCTTCAAAATGGTATTGTATTGGCAACTGATTATGAAAACTTATATGTAGATGATACATTCAAATTCACATACCCATTGCCTGGCACGGGATTGAATGGCCTTAGTATTAACTCGGGAACTGAAAATTCCTCTTCAATTTATCTTGGCTACGAAAATGGCATTCTCGAAATAGATAAAACAAAACTTATGCAACTTGGGAATGTGCATTTTAACCTGGATAAGCCCTTGCTGTTTAAGGAAAAAGTAAATGACAGCAATTCAGAATTTAAGTATAACGAAAACACCTTTACATTCAATTTTCAACTTTATAATTATTATAACCCCGATAATAATTATTATAAATATCGTTTGTTGGGAGTTGATTCACTTTGGCATTCAACAGGCCAAAAAAGTATTCAGTACTTTAAGCTTCCTTCCGGTAAATACCGGTTTCAGGTATCCGCCGGAACGCATCCCGGTTTTGAACCTCAGGTGATTAAAGAATACGCATTTGTAATTAAAAAACCATTTTGGCTTACCCTATGGTTTTTAGTGCTATCTTCCTCAGTACTTTTTATAATCATTTTTTATGGTTTTAAACAACGGGAAAAAAGATTTATTGAAAAGGAAAAAATTCGTAATGCCAGAACCAGATCCGAATTAAATCAGCTTAAATCGCAACTGGACCCGCATTTCCTTTTTAATAGTTTAAATTCTTTGGCAGAAATAACAGAGGAGGATACTCAGGCAGCCTCAAAATCATTATTGGAGTTGTCAGATCTATATCGTGGCATTTTAAAGTACAAAGAGGTTGATTTAATATCATTGGAAAAGGACATTGAGTTGGCCAGTCAATATTTTAGAATACATCAGTTGCGCTTTGAAGACCTGATTCAGATAGAAATAGACCTTCCTCATCCGGAATCCAAAACTATTGTTTCAATGTCATGCCAAATACTAATTGAAAATGCAATAAAACACAATGTTATAAACCGTAAAAACAGGTTGTTTGTTTCTATTTATATGGAAGATGACTTTCTTGTTGTAAAAAACAACAAATCAGCGTCCTACACAACTGTGAACTCAGAGGGCATTGGCCTTAAGAACCTGGAACAAAGATTTAAGTTACTAACGAAAAAGAGCATTCAAATTATAAACCGTAATGAAACTTTTATAGTAAAATTACCCCTTTTAGATGGTTAAAATTATAATATTTGAAGATGAGCCTGCAGCCTTAAGAAGAATCAAAAGGCTAATGATGGAAATAAGGCCTGAGTACAAGCTGGTGGGAGATGCAGATAATATTGCAGATGGTATTGCACTGCTTAATCAACAAGATTGTCAACTGATTTTATCAGACATACAGCTTTCTGATGGATTATGCTTTGAAATATTTGAAAAAACAAAAAACAAAATCCCTATCATTTTTATTACCGCGTACAATGAATACGCAATTAAAACTTTCGATTTTAACGGTGTGCATTATCTGGTAAAACCACTTGTAAAAGAAAAACTACATCAGGCCCTTAATAAATTTGAGGAACAGAAGATTATACAACTCAATCCTGAACTTCGCAATTATTTCATGAAAGATGAATTTGCTCCGAATAAAAAGATTTTAAGCAAAATAGGAAACAGCACCAAAGTGCTTGATATCAAAGAAATTGCCATAACTTATTTTGAAAATCGAATTACCCGGGCTGTTCTTTTTAATGGGAAAGAGCATTACCTGGATTATAGCCTTAATCAGCTAATGGACGAATTTCCTCACGGTATGTTTTATAAAATTAATCGTCAACAGATAATAAATAAGGAAGTGATAAAAGAATTCAGGAAACATCCGGGAAACCGTATAAAAGTTATTCCTTCCCTGTCGTTTCATACCGATTTGATAGTTAGCAAAGAAAAAACACCCAACTTTAAAAACTGGTTTCAATCCTGACCCCAATCCCGTTCATGCATTTTTTTCACCCGTTCGTGCGCAAAAAGTGGATGTGCTTTAGTGTATTCATGATATTAGAGATTGAAAAAAAAAATCATGAAGAAGTTACTCATTCTAACAGTTATCATTCTTGTTCTGGCCGGTGGAGGTGTTGGATTCTATCTTTTTAATAAAAAAGTAGGAGGACTGGAAAAAGTTAAAGCAGACTATTACCTAACGGCTTCTATGCTATATGATGCCTATGAAACACAGGAGCAGGAAGCTAACGCAAAATACCTGGACAAAATCCTGGTGGTAAAAGGGAAAGTTGAAAAGATTGAAGTTGATGAGAATTATTCGAGCATTATTCTAAAAGCCGATAATGCGATGACAGGAGGTGTAAATTGTTCTTTTAAGCACAAGATAAATGGTGTAAACAAGGGAGATGTAATATCAATTAAAGGCAGATGTCAGGGATTTCTTATGGACGTAGTATTAACCAATTGTAATAAAGAAGATGAATAAGACTTTAAGAATATGTACTTCCGGCTTTCTTTTCATTCTTGTAACAACATCGTGTGTGTTTAATAGTGAAGAGGAACTGTATGGACCAAAACCGGAGCCACCTGAAGAAGTGAGTTATTCAGCCCACGTAGAGCCCATTATAAACATGAGTTGTGCTACAACTGCATGCCATACCCAGGGAGGTTTTGCAAATGGAAACTTTGATAACTATGATGGAGTTAAGGCAAAAGTTGATAATGGTTCTTTCAATCAAAGAGTTCTGGTTAATAAAGATATGCCTCCCGAAGGAAGTTTATCGGACGAAGAGCTTGCATTACTTAAAGCCTGGTTAGATGATGGAGCACCTAATAATTAATAAATCACAAGGAAATGAAAAAAATAACAGCACTATTACTGATTTACTCGTGTAGTATAACATTTACATACGCTCAAAAATACGTCACCCGTACAGGTTCTATTAGTTTCTTTTCAGAAGCTCCCTTAGAAAACATTGAAGCTTATAACAATCAGGTTTCAGGTATTGTAGACCTCGAGACCGGAGGTATGGCATTTACTGTTTTAATGAAAGCTTTCATCTTCGAAAAAGCGTTGATGCAGGAGCATTTTAACGAAAAATATGTAGAAAGTCATAAATACCCTAAAGCTACTTTTAAGGGGAATATCATGGATTTTGATTCATTTCAACCTGGCTCAGAACAAGAAGAAATCAAGGTTTCAGGCAAATTAACAATCCATGGAATTACAAAGGAAGTAACTGTGAACGGAACACTTAAAAAAGATACAAATGGAAATTTAGAAGGTAAATCTGTTTTTAACATCAATTTACAAGATTACGAAATAAAGGTTCCATCTGCTGTTCGTAAAAATATTGCAGATAATATTGAAATTAAAGTGAATATGCTTTATGAAGAAATGTAAAACTCTTCTTTTAACAGGAATTTTAATTGTATTTGGTTTTAACAGCTCTAAAGCCCAGGAAGATTTATTGGAGCTACTGAATGCCCGGGAAGATTCTGTAAGAGATTACACAATAGCTACTTTTAAAACAACCAGACTTGTGAGCGGACATTCTGTAGAAACCAATGCTAAAGGTGTTTTGAACTTTATGATAGGGCATCGTTTTGGAGCTGTTAATACCGGGTGGAGAGATTTTTGGGGTCTGGATAATGCCACTGTACGTCTTGGATTCGATTACGGAATTACCGATCAAATAAATATTGGAATAGGAAGATCGTCATATCAAAAGACCTTCGATGGAACACTTAAATGGAAATTCCTTAGGCAGCAAACCGGATATAAAAATATTCCGATTACAGCTACTGCAGTGGGTGCAGTTTACCTGAATTCAACTGAATGGAGTAATCCTGACAGAGATAATCTTTTCTCTTCCCGTTTAGCTTATCATTATGCCCTTCTGCTTGCAAGAAAGTTTGGAGATGCTGTTTCTATGCAGCTTATGCCAACAGTAGTACATCGCAACCTCGTACCCACCAAAGAAGATAATAATACCATTGTGTCTATTGGAGCAGGCACATCCATAAAAGTAACTAACTCATTGCGTTTTAATGCTGAGTATTACTTTATACCAGATGGACAAATTGCAAGTGATATCGGGGGGCTCAAAGTAAGAAATTCGCTATCCATTGGAGTTGACCTGGAAACAGGTGGCCACGTTTTCCAACTGCATCTTACCAATAGCCGCGGAATGACAGAGAAATATCTTGTTGGAGAAAACACGGGAAGTTGGGGAAAGGGAGATATTCATTTCGGATTTAATGTCAGCCGGGTATTTACTCTTAAGAAATCAAAAGAATTTAGAAATAATAATTTATAACAAACTAAAAATAATAATTATGAAACAATTTTACAGCTTTAAGAATCTTAGATTGGCTTTGCTGGCATTGGCTATTTTAAGCCCCATATTAATGCAAGCTACAACTCACGAAGTTTTGGTGTCGAATAACAAATATACGCCACAAAACTTAATCATAGAAATAGGAGATACGGTTAAATGGATAAACACTGAGGGGTTTCATAATGTTAATGGAACCCAAACTACCTATCCGAATAATCCGGAATCGTTTGGAAACGGCTCAGCTTCTTCGGGTGACTGGACATATTCTTATCAGTTCACAAGCGCCGGTACTTACGATTATCAGTGCGATCCGCATGTTAATTTTGGCATGGTTGGTACACTTACTGTTTTGGACAGTTCAGCCACAATCCACGAAGTTATTGTATCGAATGGAAAGTATACTCCCAAAGATTTAACCATTATGGCTGGTGATGCAGTTAAATGGATACAGGTGGAGGGAACTCATAATGTAAACGGAAGCCAGGAAACTTATCCTGATAATCCTGAATCATTTGTTAACGGCCCTGCAGCGCCGGGTGACTGGACATTTTTACACCAGTTCACAAGCGCAGGTACTTACGATTATCAGTGCGACCCGCATGTTAATTTTGGCATGGTTGGTACACTTACTGTTTTGGACAGTTCAGCTACAATTCACGAAGTTATCGTTTCGAATGGAAAGTATACACCCAAAGATTTAACCATTATGGCCGGTGATGTAGTTAAATGGATGCAGGTGGAGGGAACTCATAATGTAAACGGAAGCCAGGAAACTTATCCTGATAATCCTGAATCATTTGTTAACGGCCC
>ENA-ORCQ01000345-ORCQ01000345.1-marine-metagenome-genome-assembly--contig:-NODE-345-length-12733-cov-4.088417_pt1 | contig 12733 bp, 7 predicted proteins | sample MGYA00237780_ERZ508510 | MGnify/ENA primary metagenome ERZ508510 (study PRJEB26181, sample SAMN06268981) | marine metagenome | isolation source: Tt an E2 anaerobic enrichment on eucalyptus from sediment...
GGCCGTGCGGTGTTTGTGGGTGACAGCAATGTAGGCCACCTGAAAGTATCGTTCTTTGGACCTTTCTATGCGTCCTATGTGGTGTTCGGGCTGGATGACGACTACACCACGGCTTACCTGACCAGCTACAACCGGGATTACCTGTGGCTGATGTCGCGCACGCCGGAGGTGAGCGATGAGGTGCTGGACGCGTTCAAGGAGCGGGCTGAGGCTGAGGGATTTGAGCTTGAGGAGTTGATTATGGTGGAGCAAGCATCCACCCAATGAAAACTTGCCAGTCCGTTCGACGGGTAGCTATAGTTCACAAGATCAAATATTCACGCAGATTGCATTTCGTTTTGGTGAAAATTTGATCATTCTGGTTGGGCTCAGTAGAATACTGCGGCCTCAATAAGCTAACAGGGTATGAGTATGCTGACGTTATCAGTTGCGCTAGGGATTGTCGCACTGGGAGTTTTTGCTTACCTGGCATTGAAGTTCGCGGGTGAGTGGCAACTCCGTAACAAGATGATGGAGAAGGCCCATCGTCTCGAACGTCAGGGCGAAAAATCTGCCGGCTCTTCCATGTCCCACGGAATGTGTTTGCACAAAACGACCTCCAAAATCATCCCCAATCAGATGGAATCGTTTGCCTGGTATAAACGGTTAATGGACTGATCACTATTTGATGGAGTACTAGCATCATGGCTGGATCATTTGATCTGCTCAAACCGGCCGCGATACTGCCATGGCACACGTAGTGTTGCCCCACCCATGAATCGCTCTGATTGTTCAATTATAGCCGGCCACCAGCGAACGATCTGATGTGCTTTGTCCCAGTAAGACGCTTTGCTCCAGTGCTTTGCAAGGCAGAATACGGTTAAACCTGCCTGCCGAAATGCTTGCTTTTCCAAATCACTTTTCTTGAACTGATCTTGAGAAACCACCACCCAGTCGCCCTCAGCTTTTAGCGTTGTTACCCAATCAATATCCGGGGTGGCTGCAGGGAATTTGTCACGCAAATGAACAACAGTGTGGCCGTCGCGCTTGGATAATTCATGAAGAGCCCTTGCCAACGGCTGGGGGAGATTGTTGTCTAGTAAAAACTTCAAAGAGCGATCCTTTGCTCAAACTGAATGGCTGCCTCCACATCAGCTACGTTCACTTGGTACAGCGAGGCTACACGCCTGGTATTCTTCTTTTCCGCATGCCAGGCACTGACAATGGCCTCTACTGTCATGCCGGTCTCTGTCAGAACGGGTTTACCAAAGTTCCGGGCTGGATCCAGCACCACCCGGCGGCTTCGGCTCAGTGGAAACCAGCGCTGGGCTTCATTATTCGAGTATTCGATTCCCCGGTATAGAGAGGATGAGATGACTTGTTTGAAGGCATATTGCTTCTTGGCCAGATCCAGCAGACTCTCGTCCCCGGTTTCCTCCAGTACGATGGCAAAGATGGCTTTTCCATCGGTTTGGAAACGCTTGCAGGTAAACGGGTAGGCCTGACTGAACATTTCTCGTGCATGCCTAGAAGCAAGCCGAATGGCTTGTAAACTCACGCCATGGCGCCTGAAGGCATGCACAAAGCGAATTTCCAGCAAATCGTGGAATCCCAGAGCCTGATCCGCTTTTCCTTCCAGTTGAGGATGCCAGAGACCGGAATAGTGCTTCCCACCAGATGAATAACCGAACAGCCAACGACGAATCTGTGGCGCGGGAATCCCGGTATACGCAGCCGCCTCGGCGGGTGTGTATAACCCTACCCCGAGCAGATTCGCTTCCAGGTCATTGATGTCGTGATGGCTTCCCACAATTCACCTGCGTTTGGCAGTTTTAATTAATATGACGACGAAACTTTAGCACATCGCGGCTTGATCAGCTTTGGTTGCCGGGAGGATTGATTATCTCTAATGAAACCATGTTCGTGGCGTCACGAACATGGTCGACGGGTTCGACCGAAGGTGATTGATTATCTCGGCCAAAAGGGGTTAGCTCTCTTGATAGGCCTTGTCCACCAACTCCCTGGCTTTGTCCCAATCCTCACTCGTTCGCACGTTCACTTCCAAGTTGCCAGTGCCCCAGTGGCCGATGTTGGTAACATCCCTGCTGAAGCTGTTCTCCTCGGCCAGGCTGCCGGGGAGTTTCAGGTACATTTGCAGGCGATCATCCTTACCCGGTTGTACGACGATCGACACAAAATTCCGGATGCTCTTGAACGCGGTGTAGAGTTTGAGTTCTTTGCGCTGAATTTCATCGGCTAACTGCTCAATGTAACTGCAGGCAGTCTGGTACAACTCAAGTAGCGCTGGCGATGCTTCAGCCAGGCGGTCCTCCTGGCTCTTGTCCTTGCTGGTGCTTTTCGCTGACTTTTTCAGGGTTGGTGCTGTGCTGACCGGTGAGGAAGACTGGTTAACGGTTTGTGCATTAACCAGTTCCAGTAACAGCAATTCGTTACCGAAGTAGCGGTAGCGCATCAGCTCGATGTTGCGGTTGATCTGCTGAACGGCGTGTTCGTCGTACTTATTGAAGTCCGAGGCGATGCAGATCAGCCGGGTGCCGCTCCACTCGATAGTCTCCGCTTCGTTCTTGCCGATCTTCTCCATCACGAGCCATTTGAATTCGGCTTGATGGTCCAGGAGCCAGTCCAGATAGAACAAACCCTGGTTCATCACGTTTTCGTTGCTGTGGCGTTTATACTCAACAATCACCGGGCACCCATTCTCGTCCAGCCCCAAGGAATCAATGCGGCCTTTGTGGGTTTTTCCGGTGCTGTATTCGCTGGCCAGAAAGCGCACGGCAATCAGCGTGCCCATGTTGGCTTCCACATGCTCCTGAAGGTGCTTTTCCAGTTGGGCGCTTTTACCACTCAGTTCCGCGGCAGAGTCGCCAGTCACTCGAAATAGCTTGATATCACTCATACGCTCGCCTTCCTTTCAGAGCGTCTCAACGTAGGGTTCGGGGCTCGCTTCACTACTGGCAATTCAAGCTGCATCCATCGATCTATCAATAAGATATTCGTCTGCTCCAAGTTTCTGCAGGTGAATACGAACTGCGCGACTGAACGGCGCATCGGCACGCGTTTTGGCTCTTAAATCTTCGATCTGCCGTTCTATCGCGTTCATCGGTGCTGCATCGCCGATAACATTTAGATCTTCCGCGGACTGTAGAACGGTCTCATAAAGCCTTCTTGCGTCATCCATCGAACGAAATCTCGCTTCACGCATTCGCTCAAAATTGAGTCCGTAAATCTCGGCAGATTCTCGAATTCGCTTGGCTGGTAGACCAACACAGAGGTCACTTGGCTTGAACAGGCCTCGCTGGTCAAAATCGACAAAACGAAGATCATCCCTGACTACAGGATCGATCAGAACCGGTGACTCTTCCTCAACACAACGATCATCCCAACAGGCTTTTCGACTGCCATCTAACAATGGGAACCAGCTTCCCTTTCCTACAGTTTTATTGGCATTATCATCTTTATTCAAACGATTGCAGTTCTGGGCCGATAGCCGATAGTTTTCCCAATCAAAGGCAAGCCAAGGGTACCCCTCTTCATCCACAACCTCTTCTGATCTTTTGGCTTCCGCTTTTGGTCGAAAATGATCAACGTCGAAGTTAGCCCCGGCATCTCTTGCCTCTGAATACCAGCACTTTCCATACGACATCATGGACAGATATTTGCTAAATCCTCGCCAGATGTGGGATTTTTTCTTTATAAAGTCAGCTCGCTCATCAGGGGGCAGTCTTTCAAGCCTTTCTTGAGCCCGCCTAGCTACCTCGATTACTTTCTCCGGAATTAGCTCTGGGTTTCGTTTTATAAAGATCATTCTTCTGCTTGACCCTTTTCCAAGATCGTCGAGATTACTTTTTTCATTGCCTCACGACGTCGCGCGGCTTGATCGGGAGTAAGAGGTGGTTTGTTCGCGTAGCTGAGATCTTGCCAAGCAAGCAGGAACTCATTATAAAGAGGCTCTCTATTCTCAAACGAAAAACCAAGGCGGTTGAGTTTGTCATTTGCCATAGCCAAAGCGTCTTCTTGCTCCGGAGATCTCTGCTCTATATGAGCCAGTTCATTTCTCTCGTCTAACAATTTTTGCGTTTCAAGATCCAATGTCGATGAAAGTCCGAAAATCTCGGTAAGCGTTGACATAAAACCAATTCCGCGAGGATCGACGTATGGCTCCTTCGAATGCACCTGATGCTCGTCATCTTGCCACATCACTTGAACCTGTTGCTTTTTCAGTTCAGCAATAGCGAGTGGATGGTGGGTAACCATCAGCAAATGACTGGCTTCATGATTGGGAACAAAGTCACGTAAAAATTTCAGGTACTTCACAGCCCAAGATGGGTTTAAGTGTGTATCCGGCTCGTCCAATAAAAACAATGAATCGCTACCGCCCGTAAATTTAAGCAATCCCAATACTGTCAGTAATTGTTGTTCGCCCTCACTTAGCTCTCGGAACGTTAGTGGCTCTTCGCTACTAATGACTTTCACCCTGATGCTAACTTCGGAAATTATTTCCGACAACAATGTGCTTTCCAGCATTTTGAAAAGCTCATCGGGAGTTAAATCGCCTGCAAATTCCCGTAAAGACTCTACCGAGGGAAGAAATAGGTGGAAGAACTCGTTTCGAACATTGCTCCCCGTGAGCGAAATATCTTCTTGCCGCGATACCTTAACGGGAGCAAGGGTGTGCTTGATCAGTTCGTCCAGAAAACGCCGAACCACACCGCGAGCGCCCCAGAACAGCTCACCTTTCTCTTTAGCCCATCCAGGCTGTCGCATCACGAAATGAATACTATCTAAACCTTCAATGCCCAAGTGTTCGCGTAGAAAATCCTTTTCCAAGCTGTCTTGCTTTGAAAGAAAAAATGCCAATAAAACAAATTGACTATGGTGGGGTTTGGCATAGAAAAGGGGGCGGATGTCACCTTTTAGATCCAACTCATCTTTCAACAAACGACGATAGAAATTTGTCCTGTGCTTTCTACAATAGCTTTCTAGCCTGTCACTTGGTCCGGAGTAATACGCAAAAACATATTTGGGCAAGTAAGGAGCGTAGCCCTCTTTGTCACGCTTCACCTTCGAAAAAGGTACCCGTTTTATACTCTCAGGCTTACCAAGTAGATCTTCGGACTGTTGCTGCAGCAAATCTCTTACTGTCACTTCATATTGTTTGGCTAAAGTGCCTCTTTCGGGATCCGCGTCAATGGTGACTTCCAGCCATGAATCGCTCGGCTGATTGGGTGTGGGTTCTTGTCCAAGTCGATAAATCAGATGGTAGGAAAACGGTGGAGCTTCACCCAAATCGAGGTTACGGAAGATCGACAACAAGGCTTCCAACACGTTGGATTTTCCTGAACCATTTCGACCTACGATCACCGTCATTAGGTGGTCTTCGTCAAAATCCACAGCTACATTTTCTAGATTTTTGAAGCGGGAGCGGACATGCAGCTTATCGATTTTCATTAGGCTTCTCGTGACGGTTGATCGTCTTTCTCAGTCAGCGTAAACCAGTCTTGTCCATCATCATCCCGCTCCAGCTTAACAATTTCTTGCTCCATCGCTACTGCATCACGTAGTTCAAGGAAGAATTGTTCAAGTTGTTCAGTGTTGCTATCGCTGGGGTACCCAGCAGCAGTCAATAGTTGCTGCCCGGTTAATGGCTTGCCCGCGTGCTTAAGAGCTTCGACCAACGTAATTTTTTCGGCCATGGACTTACCTCCCTTTTTTGTTCTACTGGTAATTTTCTTTCTATTTTGTCTACCTGATACCTCACGCTCAGCCTTGATCCGCTCCAGCAACGCCTCCGCACCGTTCTCCCCACTGATCAGCTCCGGGTTGTCCTTGCGCCATTTCTCAGTCAGCTCGCCGCGAAAGGCCTTGGCCAGTATGGACTGGGTGAGGTTGTTGATGCGGGCCAGGGCGTTGTTGACCTGTTGCTCAATGCGGTCAACGTATTCGAATAACCGATCTACTCTTTGCACGATCTGGGATTGAGTCTCGTTATCTGGCAACCAAATATCAAACTTCCGAAGGTCAGAGAGGTTAATTCGTTTTTGCGCAGAACCAATTTGCTTGTTTACAAAAGCTTCTTGGAAGAATGGAGATAGTAACTGGAGTTGGACATACTCCGGCATAACACCCTCTCGTAATTTGATTACCGCCAATGCTCTGTTTACGTTAGCTCCTTCGAGAGTCTCGGGCACGATGGCGGATCGCCCAATTGTAGCCATCACTGAGAGAACAATATCGCCTTTTTCGACAATCGTTCTCTTGTACTCCTGCGAAAGTTTTTTAGAGATTTTGAAGACATCAGTATTTTTAAATTCACCCCACTCTCCAATGTCCATCACGCGAATCATCGGTGTTCCACTCTCATCAAAATCGCCGGGCTTAAGTACACCGTAAGAGAGCTTTTTCTTATCTTTGAGTATCTCCTCAAATTTAACAATTTCTTGGGTCGTTGGGGCAAAGCTAACCCCCTTTACCAGCCGCCCACTCACCGCCGCAGCCAGCACGGACTGGCGGAAGCGTTTGAGGATTTGTGGGATGCGTTCGAGGCGGGCTTTGGTGTTTTCCACCTGGGCCAGCAGGGTGTCGAGTTTGTCAGCGATGACTTTTTGTTCGGCGAGGGGTGGAAAAGCAATATCGGTAGCTTCAAATTTTCCCTTTGTTACGTGCCGAAGCCCAACTCCTCCATGCGCACCGGAAATGAGTTCGTCCAATGTTTGGTTGATTGCATATCGCAAAAAGCGCTTGTCGATCAGCGCTTCAATAAATTCAATCTTGAAGATGTGTTGGTTGAGAGCAGCTGTCTCTCCCTTCCAAACATGGGCGCCGAATGATGTTCCGGGAGTTCCAGACCAAGCAAAAAGTAGGTCACCACTTTCAATCCTATGCTTATCTGCCAGCTCTCCGTCAAAGTGGTTATACGTTGCGTTTGGGTTGTTCAGGTTTTGAATTCTGATAATCGGAAGCCCTACCTCGCTCCATTCCTTTGGCTTGAAGGCTCTTCCGTTTATCAAGTTACACAGGCTGCCAATACTGGTTTGTAACCACGTTGTGGGTTTTTCTACACTCATGACTTGTCAGTGTCCTTGAGTCCAAAGGATTCACCAAGGAGCGTCCTAGCCCCATCAGCCTCTTCCTCAGCCCCCAATTCCCGCATCAACGCATCCAGCTCACCCAATGCCTGCACCAGCTCCCCCATCGCCTCACCCGCCAAAACACTCGGCTCCGGCAGATTAGCGGCATCCACACTGTCGCTGTCCTTCAGCCAGGAAATATCCAGCGAGTCGCCCTTGTGTTCGGCAATCCACTGGCGGCTGAAGCTGCGCCAGCGGCTGTGGGCCAAGCGCGGGTCGATACCTTCGTTTTCGTCGCTGTGCTCGGGCAGTTCGATGTCTTCGGAGTGGAAGCTGTATTCGCCCTCGCTGCGCTCGCTGTCGCCGTTGGGGCTGTCACCATACACGTCTTCAAACGGCTTCAGATGTTGATCGCCAAAGGGCGTACGTTTGCCGAAGCTGGGCATGTTGGTGCGCAGGTCGTAGACCCAGACGTTCTCGGTGCAGTTCTCTTCCTGGTATTTGTCTGCTGTGCTGCCCTTGGTAAAGAACAGCACGTTGGTTTTCACGCCCTGCGCATAGAAGATGCCGGTGGGCAGGCGCAGGAGGGTGTGCAGGTTGCACTTGTGCATCAGGTCCCGGCGCACGTCGGTGCCCACGCCGGCTTCGAACAGCACGTTGTCTGGCAGCACCACGGCGGCGCGGCCACCGGGTTTGAGATTGCGGTAGATGTGCTGCAAAAAGGCGAGCTGTTTGTTGGTGGTTTTGTAGGTGAGGTCGTCCCGGGTGATGCTGGCATCGCCGCCCTTGCTGGTGCCGAAGGGCGGGTTAGCGAGGATTACGTCGGCCGCCTCCAGTGCCTTACCTGCATCACCTAGGGCGTTGCCCAAGTGGATTACACCTTCAGCCTCCCCTTCCATGCCATGCAGCAGGCAGTTCATTAGCGCCAGCCGGCGGGTACCGGGCACCAGTTCGATGCCCACGTAGGCTTTGTACTTCTGGAATTCGTACTCTTTCAACGTCAGGTCGTCGAAGTTCGGCTGGCTTCTGATGTATTCGTGAGCGGCAATAAGAAAACCGGCGGTGCCCGCCGCCGGGTCCTGGATGCGTTCGCCGGGCTGAGGTTTCAGGCAGCGCACCATGGTGTTGATCAGGGCGCGGGGGGTGAAATACTGGCCAGCACCGGATTTGGTTTCGTTGGCGTTCTTCTCCAGCAGGCCTTCGTACAGGTCACCCAGGCCGTCTTTCTGGGCGCTGAACCAGTCGATCTGGTCCAGGGTTTTGATCATCTGTTCCAGGTGGCGGGGTTCGCGCAGGCGGGTCTGGGCACTGTCATATATCGCAGTAATAAGCGGGTCATTATGAACCTGTACTTCAATCGTTTTTGAAGGATCGTCGGCGTCTGCCATTGTTCGCTTGCCCGTGGCTAAAGCACGAAGAATATCCTGGTAGTCTCTCAACAGATTGGTGCCAGATTTTTTTGCAAGATCGGTCCAACGACAGCCTTCGGGGAGAGGATGTTTTTGGAGAGTGCCGGCCTCGGTGTTCTCGTGCACCATCTTGATGAACAACAGCAGCACCAGTTCGGTGACGTAATCCGAGTAGTTGATGCCGTCGTCTCGCAGAACGTCGCAGAGGTTCCAGAGCTTTTGGACGATGTCGTTGTTGGTCATGGGTACTCTCAGTGTTGCTGAATTCAGTGGTAAGGCTGTAGCTCGTTGCTGTCGTTGGTCATCAGGCGTAGCAGGCGCGGATTGAGGAACAGCTTTTCGTTGCCCGCTGTTTTCTCCTGCAGTACGCCAATCTCGACCAGCTGTTTCAGGTAATTGGATGCTGTCTGCCGTTTGGCGATGTCTTTTTCTACCAGGTTGCTGATGCGGCAATAAGGCTGCTCAAAAATGGTCTGAACCAGTTCGTGACTGTAGATCTTTGGCAGCGCTTGTCTGACATGGTCCTCAGTTTCAGTAATAAGCTTTCTCATGGCGGCGATCTTGGCGCAGGTCCAGGACGATACCTGCTCTACACCGTTAAGCATAAAGATAATCCACTTCTGCCACTCACCGGTGCGGGTCACCTGAGTCAGCAGGCGGTAGTAATCGTTTTTGTGCTGAACGATGTAACGGCTCAGGTAGAGTATGGGCAGGGTGAGTAGCTGCTGTTCGATCAGGTAAAGCACATTGACGATACGGCCGGTTCGTCCGTTGCCGTCGTGGAACGGATGAATGGCTTCGAACTGGTAATGGCTGATGGCCATTTTGATCAGTGGGTCCGTGTCGTCGTCTGCATGCAGATAGTTTTCCCAGTTGGTGAGCAGGTTGCGAATAACCGCCTCGCCAACCGGTGGGGTGTAGATAGTTTCACCGGTTGCCTGATTGCCAATGATGGTCCCGGGCACCATACGTACATCCGTATCCACGCCTTTCAGCGTGCTGCACACCTCTATAGCGGTGCTCGCGCACAGTGGTTTGCGCTGAAGATGGATGAAGCCCTCGTAAAGGGCTGTGCGATATCGGAGCGCTTCTTTGGTGGCCGGATCGGCCCCTTGATCTTCCTGCGAAAACTGAAACAGTTTGTCGGTGGTAGTGACGATGTTTTCGATCTCGGAACTGTCTTTGGCTTCCAGCAGTGGCAGGAGGTTTATCAGCAGTGATTGATTCGGAATCAGTTCACCGGCCTGTTTAAGCTCAGCCAGAGCGGCCCGGGCGGGAATGCAGGCTTTGAGGATGCTCAGAGTCTCGGTCACTTCTTTGGCAGGCGGAAGCGGCGGTAACTGGTTGTAAGGCTGATCCGGTCGCCAGGCCATGTTTAAATTCCTTGAAAATTCCGACAAAGGTGTCTGTTTTGCGCAGTCTATGTTTATGCGGTAAACATAGCAACGACCTGTGTCGAAAAAATACTGAAAAATCGACACAGGTTATACCTATGTCGATTCTATAAATATGGCATTCTCAAGCACTACGTTCCCGCCACATCGCTTCGTTCAACTCTTCCAGCACCGTATCCAGCTGCGCTCCCAGCACCTTGTCCATTTGCCTTGCGCCGCCATCATCGGCAAAGCGATGGTTCACAAATTCCCGGTCGATGATGACTTCGTGCACCAGTTGCTTGGCCAGGCGTTCCAGCCATTTGCGCTGGTTTGGGGTCCAGCTGTGCTGGGTGTAGATACGGTCCATGGCTTCCGTTACCCGCTGTTCGAAGGGGATCAGCGGCTCGCCCAGGGCGGCGCGGCGGATGTAGCCGATGATGCTGGCGGCGATGTCCTTGTTGGTCTGGTTTCGCACGGCACTTTGCAGGCGGGCTTCGGAGTAGCCGTGGTTGTCCAGTAGCAGTTTTACTTCCCGCAGCTGTTCCCGGGTGAGGTCACGGGGTTTGTTGACCACCACGGCCAGCGCGGCAGACTGGTTGAGCTGTTGTTTGATGAACTCGTTGAAGCTGTCCAGGTAGTCTTCCGGCTTGTCGTGTACACCGTAGCTCTGGATACGTTCGCGGATTTCGTCTTCGTGGTCGGAAATCAGCGGCATGTATTCGCTGCCGACTAGGCTTTTCACTTCGGCCAGCTGGTTCAGCAGGCCGCTGTGTTGTTTGATGAATTCCGAGGCTTGTCGCGGGCCGAGTTTATGCAGGTGGGTGTGCAGGGATTTGGGTTCCACGCCCCAGCTTTGATGCAGTTCGTCCAGTTTCTGTTTCAGTTCCGGGCGGTTTTCGGCTTTGTTGTCAGCTTTGCGCAGTACCCGCATGAGTTTCTGGCTGAGCTGGCTGAGAACCACGTCGGCCTGGCTTTCGTCGGGAGCATCGCCGGGGCTACTGAGGGCCTTTTCCAATTGTTCGTCGTCGGTGAGTTCGTCGACCAGCTGCTCCAGGGTGATGTTGGGGTCTTTCACCAGGGGCTTCATGGTGTTCACATCCTGTAGCGCCGCATAGATATCCACCGGGTCGTAGATGCGGAATACGGTCTTGCCGATCTCGTCGCAGCGGCGGGTGGCGCGGCCAATCATCTGTTCGTACAGGATGCGTGAGCGTACCCGGCGCATGAACACCAGGTTGCAGATGCGCGGCACGTCGATGCCGGTGGTCAGCAGGTCCACGGTAATGGCGATGTTGGGGTAGCGCTCATTCTTGTAGCGGCGAATGAGCTGCTCCACCTTGTCGCTCTGGCCGGTGATCTTGGCAACCGCGGCTTCGTTGTAGCGGCCGTTGTAGAGATCCTTGAAGGCATCATCCAGCAGGCGTTTGACCATATCCGCGTGCAGGTCGGTGGCGCAGAAGATCATGGTTTTCTCGTCGCCGAACGGGTCCAGCTCCTGCACCAGCTGTTCGCAGATCACCCGGTTGAAGTTCTCGTTGATCACCCTGCGGTTGAAGGCGTCGACCTCGAAGGTGAGTTCGTCTTCCAGCTCGGTGGTGTCCACTTCTCCGGTCTGGCGGTTGATGACTTCGACCGGTTTGCCTTTCTCGAAGGTAATGCCGTTCTGGGTGAGCAGGGTTTCGTAACGGATAGGCGGTTCGTGGTCGATCAGCCAGTCGTCCGCCACCGCTTCCCGGTAGGAGTAGGTGTACACCGGCTTGCCGAAGATCTCGCTGGTGTGCTTGGCCGGGGTGGCGGTGAGGCCGATTTTGACGGCGTCGAAATAATCGAGCACCCGGCGGTAGCTGGACAGGTACTGGCTGGTGTCCCGCAGGGCCAGTTCGCCTTCGGTCATTTCCTGGTCCAGGGTGTAGCCCCGGTGGGCTTCGTCGATGATGATGCAGTCGAACTGGTCGATGGGCGGCGGGTTGTCGCTCATAAAGATGCGTTTGACCATGGCTTGGACTGTGGCCACCTGAATACGGGTTTCCGCTTCGGCGGCCATGTCGCCCAGCTCGGCCACGTTGTAGATCTTGCTGAGGGTGTGGTTCTGTTCCAATGGTGCTTCGTTGAAGGCGTCGATGGCTTGCTGGCCCAGTGCGGTGCGGTCTACCAGAAACAGGATGCGGTGAAAGCGTTCGGCTTTCAGGAAACGGTACATCAAGCCGATGATGGTGCGGGTTTTACCGGTGCCGGTGGCCATGGCCAGCAGCGCGGTGCGCACGCCACGGGCCAGGGCGTGTTCGGTGGCGACAATGGCCTTCTGTTGATAGTCCCGCAGTTTCAGGTAGCCGAAGGGCTCTTCCTTTAACAGTTTCTCCGCGTTTTCCTTGTCCCTTTCCAGCAAATCCAGCAGGCCGCCGGGGGTGTGGAACTGCGGCAGTGCCCGGCGCAGGTTGCTGGGCTCGCGGACATCCCGGAACCAGGTGCCGGACTGTTCCGCCAGTTGCGGAATATAGGGGCGGCCGTTGCAGGAGTACACGAAGGGCACGTGGTAATGGCCGCTTTGATCGGCAGGCCAGGCGATGGTACGGCCCATTAGTTCCCAGGCTCCGACTAACGGTGCGTCTACCTTGAAGCCTTTGCTGTAGCGCTCGGCCTGGCGAATTTTGCCGGCCACGTTGGTGTTTTCTTTCTTGGCTTCTACTACGGCGATGGGCGCAAGCCCCGCAAAAAGCACGTAATCGGCCCGACCCTTCTCACCGTTATGGTTGGTGGGCCATTCGGCAATGGCGCGGTAGGTGCCTCTCTCGGGGCGAGCGCCTTTCTGGTAGGTGAGGTCCTGGCTGTCTGCTTCCCAGCCGGCGTCCTGCAGTTGCTGGTCAATGAGGATGCGGGTGAG